>Ga0114981_10001219_pt1 | contig 16824 bp, 10 predicted proteins | sample S_140806_MF_Meta_FD_87028 | JGI IMG/M metagenome (GOLD analysis project Ga0114981, IMG submission 87028) | Freshwater microbial communities from Lake Simoncouche, Canada to study carbon cycling - S_140806_MF_MetaG | ecosystem: Environmental > Aquatic > Freshwater > Lake | place: Lake...
GACGTCGGCGGCCCGCCGCCCCCGCCGCCCCCGCCTGCGTCCCGGACGACCGCCGATATGTCGGCATGGCGGGCGGTGCCCGCTGAGAACCTGCTGGTCATCGAAACCACCAAGGGGCGTATCCTCGTCGAACTGACGCCCGAGGTGGCACCGCTGCACGTGGAGCGGATCAAGCTGCTGGCGCGTCGGGGGTTCTACGACAATGTGCCCTGGCACAGGGTCATCGACTGGTTCATGGCCCAGACCGGCGATCCGCTGGGCAATGGTGAGGGTCAGAGCCCTTTTCCGGACCTGGAAGCCGAGTTCACATTCCGCCGGGATACGACCATGCCCTTCACCGTCGTGGCCGAGCCGGCCGGTGCGCGCCTGGGCTTTGTTCGCTCCCTGCCGATCCAGACCCAGCCCGACGCGGCCTTCGCTCTGACCGGTGACGGCAAGGTGCATGGCTGGGGCGTCTATTGCCCGGGCGTGGCCGGCATGGCCCGGGACGAGGGCAATGATACCGCCAACAGCCAGTTTTTCCTGATGCGTCAGGCCTATCCCGCTCTGGACAAGCGTTACACTGTCTGGGGGATGACGGTGTCCGGCCTCGATGTTGTCCGAAGCCTGCGGGTAGGAGAGGGTGCCAACGGAATGGTTACAGGCGAGCCGGATCGCATGACCCGGGTCCGTGTCGCCGCCGACATCGCAGAGGCGGAACGGCCGGCGGTTCGGGTGCTTGCGACCGACTCGTCCCGCTTCCGGTCCATGGTGGACGGGTTGCGGGTTTCTCGCGGGGCTGATTTCTCGGTCTGCGACGTCAACCTGCCGGTTGAAGTGACCAACTAGGAGCGACCACGCCGGCGTCTGCGGGTCGGCTTTCTGTCCTCCCGCATCTGCTGAAGCAGCAGGCCCTCGCGCAGGCCGCGGTCGGCGACCCGCACCCGGTCCGAGGGCCATGCCCGCTGGACCGCTTCCATGATGGCCGCACCGGCCAGAACCAGGTCTGCACGCTCGGGGCCGATGCAGGGTTCCGCTGCGCGTCCGGCTGCACCCAGGTGCTTCAGTGTCTCGGCGGCGGCCTCGCAGTCGGTGCGGCTCATCCACAGGCCGTCGACCAGACTGCGCTGATAGCGCCGCAAGCCGAGATGGATGCCCGCCAGACTGGTGATGGCACCAGAGGTACCGACCATATGGGCGCGGCCGGCCATGAAAACACTGCGCAGGGCCGGATCGATCGGTGCCCCTGCGATCGCCGTGCTCATGTCGGCGACCATGGCCTCATACCAGTCGTCGAGACCGCTGGTCGGCTCGGGATGCCGCTCGGCCAGGGTGACGACCCCCACCGGCGCCGACATCCAACCCTCAAGCACAAATGAACCGCCGCGTTTCGACAGCCAGTTCAGCTCGGTCGAGCCGCCGCCGACATCAACCACCAAAACGGCATCCGCCGACGGGTCGAACAGGTTCAGACAGCCTCTGACAGCCAGCCGGGCCTCTTCCATCGGGTCGATGATGCGCAGGTGCAGACCGGTACCGGCCCGCACCCGCTCGATAAAGGCCGGGCCATTCTCGGCCTGGCGGCAGGCCTGGGTGGCCACCGCGATAAGGCGCGAGGCGTCGACACCCCTTTTGGCAACCCGTTCGCCGCAAAGCACAAGGGCGTCATAGGCCCGGTCCATGGCCTTGTCGTCGAGCCGGCCCGTGCGGGACAGGCCTTCCCCAAGGCGGACGATTCGACTGAAGGAATCGACGACCCGAAAGCCGTCTCGCGCCGGCTTTGCGATCAGCAGCCGGCAGTTGTTGGTCCCGAGATCGAGTGCGCCATAGAGGGGCGCATCCCGACCTGAAGCCCCTGGGTCGCCGGCGGCGCCGTTCCTGGCGCGCTGCCCGTCGGACCGTCGGGGCCGGGACCGGTCGTCACGCCCTGGCGGCGTGCGGTCGGTCTCCGGCATGGGCCGAACTTTCCTGGTGGGCGGTCCGAAGCGGCGCCCGTCCCGGCTACTCTAGGACTGTGGAAACCCCCAAGCCAAGCGTATCTGTCGTGAAAACGTAGGCTTGAAGCGGATACTTGCCGGGCGGGGCCAGACATTCTCGGCCATGGTCCTGGAAATGGTGGCGGATTTGGCCCCGGGCTGACCGGGCAATACAGCGACGCTCCTCGGTCATTGCGTTTCCATCGTCAACGTCTGCCGCTCCGCCGCTGGCGCGGGCAATGTGAGGGGCCTAGATTGCCTGCAAGGGTCCGTGAGAGCCCGCAGGCTGCAGGAGAAGGTCCATGTCCGACTTCGAACATGTGTTCGACAAGCCCCCGGAGGGCGCGGCCGCCGACTGGACCATCCCCCAGGACTGGGCCTCCTACAGCGAGGTGGAGCATCAGACCTGGGATGTTCTCTATGCCCGGCAGATGAAGATTCTTCCGGGGCGGGCTGCTGACGTCTTCCTCAAGGGGTTGACGGCGCTGGATCTCAACACCGGCGGCATTCCCGATTTCTCGGTGATGAACCCCAAGCTCCAGGCCCTGACCGGCTGGACCGTGGTCTGCGTGCCCGGTCTGGTGCCGGATGATGTCTTTTTCGACCACCTGGCCAACCGTCGCTTTCCCTCGGGCCAGTTCATCCGCAAGCCGGATCAGCTGGACTATCTGCAGGAGCCCGACATCTTCCATGATGTCTTCGGCCATGTGCCGATGCTCAGCGATCCCGACTTCGCCGCCTATATGGAGGCCTATGGCAAGGGCGGGCAGCGGGCGGCCTCGCTGGGTGTGCTGCAGAACCTGGCCCGGCTGTACTGGTATACGGTCGAGTTCGGCCTGATGCAGGAGGCGGACGGCCTGCGCATCTACGGCGCGGGCATTGTTTCCTCGGCGACCGAGAGCGTCTTCTCACTGGAGGATGCGTCCCCCAACCGGCTCGGCTTTGATCTCGAGCGGGTGATGCGGACCCTCTACCGGATCGACGACTTCCAGCAGGTCTATTTCGTCATCGACTCCATCGAACAGCTGAAGCGCGAGACCCTGCAGGATTTCGGCCCGGTCTACGGCCGACTGAAGGGCGCAGACGATATTGCGATCGACGCCATCCTGCCGTCCGACCGGGCCTTCACCCGCGGCACCCAGGCCTATGCGGCGCGGGGCGGGCGTTTCGCGGCGTAAGGCCGGTCCTGACCGTCACGGCCCTGACAACAGTCTGTGCGGACAGTTAGCGGGGGAGGCGAGGGCACTCGGGATCCCGCCGGCGATCAGGAACGGGTTGGTCGCCACCGCGTGCGCCTCAGTTTCGCTGGAACGGATAGAAGCCGCCGCCAAGACCGAGCAGACCGGTCAGTTCGTCGAGCGCCACCCGGCTCTCCTCGAGCAGGTCCGGGCCGGCGAGGTCGGCGGGCGTCAGCCGGTCGCGATAGTGTCTGGCCCCCCAGGCCGACAGGCGGGCGTGCAGGTCGTCGGTCAGCCGCATGGCGGGGTTGGTCGCGGCCTGTTCGGCCTCGGTCAGCACCACGCGCAGACGCAGGCAGGCGGGGCCGCCGCCGTTGCGCATCGACTGTCTGACATCGACGTATTCGACCCTGCCGATCGGGCCGTTCGAAGCCGCGAGGCGTTCGGCCACGGCATGGCTGCGGGCGTTGTCGCGGGTCTCGGTCGGGCAGATCAGGGTCAGGCGATCCTCGCCGGGAATCCGCACCAGCATGGAGTTGAAAAGATAGCTGGAGATGGCGTCGGCCAGCGGCAGGTCGGTGGACGATACCTCGACGAAGACGGGCTCGAACCGGTCCCCGGCGGCGGCGCGGATGGCGGCCTTGGTGCCGACCGTGTCCTCGAAGGCGAGCTCATGGAAGAACAGGGTCTCCAGAGCCCCGACGCAGACCACGTCATTGTGGAAGGTCCCGCCGGCGATGGCGGCGCGCGACTGGCGGGCCAGGACCACGCCGGACGCGCCGTGGCGGCTGGCCACAGCCTGCGAGGCCTCGCGCGTCTGGCGCGCCGGGAAGGCATCGGCCCAGGGTTCGAAAGCCTCGCGACCCCAGACCAGCAGGTTGACTCCCGGCTCGCCGTGGTCCGCGCACAGGCGGACATGGTTGGCCGCGCCCTCGTCGGCGAGGTGGGCGACAGAGGGCAGGGCGTCGTGGACCGCGAACCGGTCCGGGTCGGGGAAAAGGGCGTCCAGCGACCGCTTGGTCTGCTCATGCTCCAGCGAGCGATGCAGGTTGGTGACCAGATTGGCCGGGGTGAAATGCACCCGGCCGTCGGCGCTGTCGGCGCTGGGCGTGACGGTTGCGGCGTTGGCGGCCCACATGGGCGAGGCCGAACAGGCGGCGGCGGCGAAGGTCGGCGCGTCCTTCCAGGCCTGTTCCAGCACCTGGGCGTCAGAGCCGGTGAAGCCGAGGCTGCGCAGGAAGGGGATGTTCGGACGTTCGTGCGGCGGCAGGACGTATTGCGGCAGACCGAGGTCGGCCAGGGTCTTCATCTTGTCGAGGCCCTGCAGCACCGCCGCGCGCGGGTTTGACGCCTCGCCCTTGTTCAGGCTGGAGGCCAGATTGCCCGGCGACAGGCCCGCATAGGAGTGGGTTGGGCCGATCAGGCCGTCGGCATTGGCTTCGAGGGCGAAGGTCACGCTCTCAAGCCCTTGATCTCGCTTTCGATGTTCTTCACCGCCCCGGCCTCGAAACTGGCCACCGGATAGGCGCAGTAGTCGGCGGCGTAATACGCGCTCGGTCGGTGATTTCCGCTGGCTCCGAGACCGCCGAAGGGCATGTCGCCGGCGGCACCCGTGGTCGGGCGGTTGAAGTTCACCACGCCCGCGCGGATGCGGCGGATGAAGCGGTCCCAGTTGGTCGGGTCGTTGCTCACCAGACCGGCGGACAGGCCATAGCGGGTGGCGTTGGCCGCCTCGATGGCGGCCTCGAACGAACCGACGCGGGTCACCGACAGGAAGGGGGCGAACATTTCCTCATCCGGTACCGCCACGCCTGTGACGTCGATGATGGCCGGCTGCACGAAGGCACCGGGCAGGTTGCCGACGGGGCCGGAGGCGCGGATCACCTTCGCGCCCATGTCGATCCGGTCCTGCAGCGCCTTCAGCGCGGCCTCTGCCGCCTTCACCGAGATCAGCGGTCCGGCATAGGGCTCGGGCGTCGAATTCCAGGGCGCGAAGATCAGCCGATCAACCATGGCGTTGACCGCCTCGATGAGGACGTCGCCCTGCGCGCCTTCCGGCACGATCAGGCGGCGGGCGCAGGAGCAGCGCTGGCCGGTGGTGACGAAGGCCGACTGGACCACGATCCCGGCCACGGCTTCAGCGTCGGCGGCGTCCCAGACCACCAGCGGATTGTTGCCGCCCAGCTCGAGCGCCAGAATGACATGCGGGTCATCGGCGAATTTCCGCCGGAAATGCGCGCCCGCCGCGCCCGAGCCGGTGAACATCAGGGCGTCGATGCCGCTGTCCAGCAGGGCCGCACCGGTCTCGCGGCCGCCTTGGACGACATTGACCACGCCCGCGGGCAGGTCAGCCTCTGCGAAGGCTTCGGCCATCAGCTGGCCGATCCAGGGGGTCTCTTCCGAGGGCTTGAAGACGACGGTGTCACCGGCCAGCAGGGCGGGAACGATATGGCCGTTGGGCAGGTGGCCGGGGAAGTTGAAGGGCCCCAGCGCCGCTGCCACGCCGTGGGGACGATGCCGCAGGGTGGCATGACCGAAACCGGTCTCGGCCGTGCGCTCGCCGGTGCGTTCGTCATAGGCGCGGATGGAGATGTCGACCTTGCCCGCCATGGCAACAAGCTCGGCCGTGGTCTCCCACAGGGCCTTGCCGGTCTCTCGCGAGATGGCCTCGGCCATGGCCGGCGCGCGAGCCTTCAGGACCGCCTGATAGCGTTTGACGGCGTCGATCCGGTCCTGCCGCGAGCGGTCCGCCCAGTCGGGGAAGGCGGCGCGGGCGCGCTCGGTGGCGGCCTGAACCTCGGCAACTGAGGCGGCAGCACCCTCCCAGACGGTTTCGCCGGAAGCGGGGTCGATGGATTTGAAAGCTGTCATTTGGTCACTCACGTCTTCACCCGCACGATGTCGCCCGTCTTCACCCGCAGGACGTCTGCGGTCTCGGCCGTGAGGGTCACGACATCCCCCTCGATCGCCGCGCGCTGGCGCACGGAGCGGAAGCCGCCGACGCTGCCGGTCGAGATGAGGGCGGGCAGTTCAGCCTCCACGTCCTGCGCCACCGCCACCCTCAGGCTGCGGGCATCGCGGACGGTGCGAATGTTGTCGCGGTCGCAGGTCACGGTCGGGCCGGCGTCGAAGATGTCGATCAGGCCGTTGGGGCGGAAGCCTTCGCTCTCCAGCAGGGCCATGGCGGGCACGCCCTGCGGATGGACCTTGCCGATCACGGCGCGGGCGGGCTCGGGCAGCAGGTCCATGTAGATCGGGTGGCGCGGGGCCAGGTCGAGGATGAATTGCTTGTCGGTCGAGCCGGTCATCCGGTCGGCCTCGTCGAAGTCCATCGGGAAGAATTTGTGCGCCACATGATCCCAGAACGGACAGGCCCCGTCCGGCGTGAAGACCCCGCGCAGCTCGGCCAAGACGGTGTCTGCGAACAGGTCGGGCTCGGCCCCGATCAGCATATAGCGTGACTGGCTCAGCAGTCGTCCGGCGCCGCCCTTGCGCCGGTCCGCCTTGAGGAACAGGGACCCGACTTCGCTCCAGCCTGTGCATTCATTGACCAGCACCAGGGTCTTCTGTTCCAGCTTGATGCCGAGCGATGGCGAGGACTGGGTGTTGGTCACCACCCGAAAGGAGAAGAACGGCCGGTTCAGCCCGACCGCCGCCTTGACCGAGCCGATGCCGTCGACGTCGCCGGTCTCGGTCTCCTCCAGCATCAGGGTGTACCAGCGATGGCTTGGCTCGATTGTGCCGGCAAAGCTGTCGCGGCTGAGGTCCAGCCGTTCGGCCAGCTGGTCGGGATCTTCGGGCAGGCTGGTGAAGCCCGGCCCGGACAGGATGGCCAGCTCCAGCAGGAAGTCGAGGTCGGCGGGGCCGGCGGGACGGACGACGAGCATGGGCTTACATCGTCTCCAGACGCAGGGCTTTGAGTTTCAGCGCATCGATCTCGCCCGAGGCGATCTTGCACAGGATCAGGGCACTGAGCTGGGCGCGCTCGACGAAGCTGACGGGCCAGGCGAACTCCTTATCCGAATGGATGTCGCCGCCGAGGACGCCGAGGGTGTCGATGTTTGGCAGGCCGGCCGCATGGAGGTTGTTGCCTTCGCAGACGCCGCCCGAGGGTTTCCAGGCGATCGGCTGGCCGAGCAGGGCGCCCGTCTCCCGCACGGCCTCGAACAGGGCGGTCTGGCTGGCGTCCATCGGCTTGGGCGCGCGGGTCATGCCGCCGTGCAGGTCCAGCGTCAGGCCGGGGAAGGGGGGCTCGGTTGCGATCTGGCGGACCGTTTCGGCGATCCAGGCCGATGACTGGGCGTCCGGGACGCGGACGTTGAAGCGGACGACGGCATTGTCAGCCACGACATTCAGCGCCCCGCCGCCGCTGATCTTGGCGACGTTGACGGTGACGCCCTCGCGCTGGCCGTTCAGGCCGTGCAGGCGGGCGGCGATCATGGCCGCGCCGGCGACCGCATTGACCCCTTCGTGGAAGGCCCGGCCGGCATGGGCCGCCTTGCCGGTGACGATCAGATGGTAGTTGCCGCTGCCCTTGCGCGCGCCGGCCAGGGTCCCGTCGGACAGCGCCGGCTCATAGGTCATGCCGACATGGCCGCGCGCGCCCAGTTTGGCCAGCAGGGAGGCCGAGGCGGGCGAGCCGATCTCCTCATCCGGGGACAGCAGGACGGTCCAGCCGACACGCGCCCGGTCCGGATGGGTCTCGAACGCTTCCAGTGCGGCCAGAAGGACAGAAATCCCGCCCTTCATGTCCGCGATGCCCGGGCCGTTAAGGGCCCCGTCGGCGCGGGTCGTGACGGTCTGGAAGGGGCTCTCGGCGGGGAAAACCGTGTCGTAATGACCGGTCAGGACGACCTGGATCGGCGCGTCGGGGCGGGCGGTGATCCTCAGCGCATCGGCATGGGCCTCGCTGCGCACCGCACCGTCGTCTGTGACGGTTGTAGAGGCCTGAGTCGGGATGCGCACGACCTCGGCCGGCAGGTTCCGGGCCTCGACCTCAAGCAGCGCCAGAACCCGGGCCAGACCATCCGCATTACGGCTGCCGGAATTGACATTCGCCCAGTCGACGGCGCGGCCGATGATGGCGGGCTCGCGCGCTGCGACATGGTCGAGCACGATCTGGTCGGGGGGTAGAATAAGCATGCACCCCATCCCTAGCGGTCCAGGCGGGAAAGGTGAAGGTGAGCTGCGGGTTTCCCCTCGCCGACGAGCGAGCTAGGCTCCACCCAACTTTCTGGAGGGACTACCCAATGACTGATTGGATCAAGGCCGTGAATCCGATGGCGTCGATCACGACCGAGGCCGAGGCGATAGGCGCTTCGCGTGCCAGTGCGCTGGCGATCTTTCTCGGTGTGATCTGGGGTGCCGTCGGCGTCTATTTTCTGTTGTCCGGCGGTTCCGCCGAGATGGAGGCTGCAATGGCCGCAGCGGCCGCCGATACACCCGAGATGGCAGGGATGGGTGATTTTGTAATGCAGATCGCCATCTGGAGCGCGATCGGTGTGTGCGTCATTCAACTGGTGCTGGGTCTGGTTCAATGGGCGAAGCCGAATGTCGTCATCCCGATCATCTTCGTGATCCTGGTGGCTTTCAAGCTGCTCTCCGGGCTTTTCGGTATGGTGATGTCGGGGCAGGAAGGCGCGGCTGAAACGGCTGTACCGGGCTGGCAGTTTTATGTCGGCCTCGTGATTCTGGTTATCCAGCTGGACCTGCACATCGCCGGCATCCGGGGCGCACGCGCGCTCGACCGGCTGCGCATGGAAGCCGCTCGCGCCTGATGACTTTCTAGGGGTTCGGGCGTCGGTCCTCGCGATCGACGCCCGGCTCCCGCGACTGCCGGCGCCAGCGGATCGAAAGACTGGCCTGGCCCTGTCCGCCGAATTTTGAACTCACCGTCAGGTTCCGGCGCACCTGCCACTCGACATTGACCTCCGCACCGGTCTCGCCGCCCCCGATGATCTCCAGATAGACGTCATCGGTGATGTAGCGACCGCCGGCGACCGTCAGGCTTGACGCCTGGCCGCCGAACGACAGCCGGTCCAGCCCGGCCAGCGTCCTCAGATTTCCGATCACATCGAATCCCCCGCCTCCGGCCAGGGCTGCGACGCCGGCCGCCAGTTGCGCTGCCTCGAGGGGTGACAGCTGGGACGCCGAGCGTCCGAACAGGACCCTGGACAGGATTTCGTCCTGTGGCAGGGCCGGGGTCGAGGTCAGGACGATGTCCGGCCGCGCAGCCGTACCCGTGACCCGGATGGAAGCCGTCAGGGCCGGATCTTCCCGGGTCGCCGTCAGGTTTAGCCGGATCTGCTCCGGATTGGTTGAAAGGGTCACCACCCCGCGCTGGTCGAAAACGAACCGCTTGCCGGCGAAGTCATAGTCTCCCCGGACCACGCGTGCCGTGCCGCTCAGGGTCGGCCGGGCGATGGTCCCCCTCACGCGGGCGTCGACGTTCATTTCAACATTCAGCCCGCGCCCGATGACCCGCACGTCGCCGCCAGGGGACCGCAGGGCGATATCAAGTCCGAACTGAAGGCCGCGCTGCTGGTTCTGGTCCGCCTCGGGAACGTCGCCGCCGGGGCGGTTGATCTCGATGACGTCCATACTCACGATACCGGTCGAGCCGGGCGGATTGGCCTCTATTCGCGCCTGGTCGATGTCCATCTCGCCGGCGAGGGTGATGTTGCCCTCGGTGCCGCGGGTCACGCTCAGGAGCCCGGAGGCCCGGGCTTCGGCGACGTCGTTGTCGATGATGCGGAATCGGTTGAGCAGCAGCTGGAAGCTGGATCCCGAGCCCTCTTTCAGGCCGATCCTGCCGTTGCCGCTGACAGATCCTCCTGCGCCGTCGATGGCGCTGAAACGCTCAACCAGGCCCGTCGTGTCGTCGAAGCGGCTTGCGAGGGTGACATTGTCCAGTCGAACACCCGTCGCGCTGTCGCGAAAGCTGCCCTGTTGCAGATCCAGCCGGCCGTTGAGGCGCGGCTCCGCTATTGAACCGGCGATGGCGGCGCGGGCATTGATCTGCCCCGAGAGGGATCGCTCGCCACCGGCCAGTAGGTCCCAGATCGGCTGGATCTGTCCCTCGATGGAGACATCGCCCGACATTGGGCGCGTGCGAACGATCGCCAACCGGAGAGGCGCAGCGGACGCCTCGACAGGCAGGGTGATGTCCGCCACGGCCCGCACCGCGTCCCCATCTGCCGCATTGGCCTGGAAGCGAAGGGTGTTGTTGACGAGCAGGGCGGTCACTGTGCCGTCGACTGCGATGCCCCCGGGTGCGTCGATGCTGCGGATATCCTCGAGTGACACATTGGCCGAGCCGGAGAGATCATCGCCGGCCCCGCGCAGCGACAGTCGGCCGGTGACCCGGCCGCGCATGTCCTGAATCAGGGAGCCGAGGTCGATGCTGGTCAGGTTGGCCTCGATGATGGCCGCCCGGGAATCCTGCCGCATTTCGGCCAGGAGCACGCCGCCACCGATACCAAGATCAAGCCGCGCGATACGACCATCGCCCGACAGGGCTATGACGGCGGGATTGCGGGTTTTGTAGGCGATTTCTCGCACACGTCCGTCGCCCTCCAGGACGACGGTCTGTGAGGGGCCGTTGCGTGAGTAGACTCCGCTTCCCTCGAATGACACCGGGGTGTCCCCCCCGACGTCGGCCTTGAGCGCAAACGGCAGACGATCCAGCTTGCCGCGACCGTTGAGCTCCAAGGTGCGGAGGACCCAGTCCGAACCCGCAAGCCGCACGTTTTGCCCGGTGACGTCCAGGATCGCGGTTTCGGCCCCGATCCCATCGGTCAGACGGATTCGCCCCTCTGCCGAGCCCGAGGTGAGGAAGGCTCCGGGGCGGGCCGTGAAGGAGAGGTCGGCGCTTGACGGGATACTGCCCGACAACGCGAGTGCGCCCTCGGCCGCGATTCCGCCAGCGTCCAGACTCACTTCGGTCAGCCGCAGGCTGTCACCGCCGAGGAAGAAATTCCCGCTGGCTCGCGCCGGGCCGTAGTTTGAACCGGCGGTCAGGGCGATGCGGCCGTCCGAGCCATCGTCTCCCCGCCGAAGACTGAGGTCCATCACGGCGTCGGTCAGGATCAGGGTGCCGGCGCTCACCTTGGCGAAACCGGCCTTCAGGTCCACGCGCGGTTCGGCCAGGGTTCCGGTCAGGGTGCCTTCGCCCGTCATCGTTCCGTCGATGGCGACCGGACCCACGCCGAAGGGCCCGGTGGCGTTCCAGTCCAATGCGATCCGCAGTTCCCCGTCACCCGCGATCAGACCCCGGGCCGCAGCCGTAGCACGGGCTCCGGTCAGCTGGGCCCGCTCAACCGCGACCTGACCTTTATCCAGTGTCCCTGTCAGTTGCAGGCGCGGCACGGACCCCAGCAAACGGTCCAGTTCCTCCATGCCGGTCGCCAGGCCGCGCCCACGCCCGTCGAACCTGAGCTGCCAGGCGGCACCATTGCGGGGCATGGACGCCGAAACGGTACCTCCGAACCGGCCCGCTGCTTTCGGGTGGAGCCGCGCAGCATCGGTGATGTCGGCGCGACCGCGGAAGTCGAGCCCCCCGACCAGCGTGCGCCCGCCCGACCCCGTCAGGGTTACCGCCTGTCCGGTCAGACTGACCCGCTCGAGAAGGACAGCACCGTCGGCCTGTCGCAGGGCCTCGAACGAGAGCCGCGGTGTTGTCCCCAGCAGGCTGCCGACAATCCCGGCGGTTGAGCCGCCCCGGGCGCGGAGGTCTCCGTCCAGATCGAAGCGCCCTGGCCGGACCCGAATGTTGAGCGGTCCTCCGAGGCGTTGGGCCCGATAGCTCAACAGCTCGGCGTCGATCAGGTCCACGGATCCGTCCAGCCGCCAATGTGAGGCATCGCCGCGGAAGACCCCTGAATAGGCTGCCGCCGCTCCGCTCGTCTGACCGGTCAGCCGGCTGAGAGATGGTGTCGTGATGGCGAGCCTGATTCCGTCCGGACTGCTCTGGTCCTTGAGCCTGATCTCACCGCTGGCGCGGGACTCCAGGTTTTCCGCGATCAGCCGCCAGGCGACTCCGACCCGTCCGTCGTCATCGCTGTCACCTGAGGTTGCGAAGCTGAACCGCACGGTGCGACCGATGCGCTCTGCGAACGGGGCCAGCAGATCCGAGCCGGAGAAGTCGGCAAAGCCGGAAATCCGTGTCTGTGTCTCACCGTAGCGGCCCCTGATCACCAGCGGTACGAAGTCGCCGGTGCGGACCGTAACATCGACGATCTCGCCATTCACGATCGCCGTGGCGAAGAAGGGCCGGTCCGGAGAATAGCCGAGGGCTCCTGCCAGCGGTCCGCCGCGCGCCTCGCTGGCTCTCAGGTTCAGCCTCAGGTCCTCGAGGTCGTTTCCGATGGTCGCATTCAGACGCAGAAAGTCGCCCGGCCGGCTGTTGCTGACGGCACTGACGACGGCTGTCCGGGTTCCCTTGCGAGGCAGCCGGGTCTCGCCCGACAACCTCCAGCGCCCGTACTCCCGGCTGAAGCCCTCCAGCAGCTCAATGTCGGCTGAAAACCGGTCGATATCGATCGACAGCGGCTGTGGGCCCGGCGGCTCGGTCGAGGGCTCCATTTCGGGGCGACGGATCAGCCGGACGACCCCGGCCTCGATCTCCGTCGCGTGGAACCGGCGGGTGATGAGGGGCCACCAGTCCCAGTCGACCCGAACCTCTCGCGCCTCCAGCCAGATGCCCCGCGCATCGGTGACGGTGATGCGGTCGATGGAGAAGTCGTCGAACAGATCGCCGCTCAAGCCCTCCACATGGATCCGGCCAAGGCGGCCGAGTTTCTTGCCGTCGACAATGGCGGTTACCCGCTCCCGCCCGGAGTCTGACAGAAGATACATCCGTCCGCCGATCGCGATGACGATAAGCAGAGCCGCAAGGACGGCCGCCGCCATACCGCCGAAGTAGGCCAGGGCTTGCAGTCGCGTGCGCGTCTTTGCAACGGCCTTGACGGGCGTGTCCGGAGCGTTGTCGGCAGGAGGGGCGGGATCGGTCAAAACGCCTGGCCGATGCTGACATAGATCTGGAAGTCGGCGTCTCCGTCTCGCCGGTCAAGCGGGAAGGCGATGTCGGCGCGGATCGGACCGAAGGGCAGTCTGTAGCGCACCCCGATACCGGCTCCATAGCGCAGGTTGTTGAAGTCCGGCGTGGCCTGGAAGCCGATAGCGCCCGCATCGACGAAGGCGACGGCCTGGAAATTCCGCCAGACATTGCGACGGATTTCGACCGAGGTTTCGAACAGGCTCAGACCGCCCCGCGGGGTGTTGTCCGGAAGCTGCGGCCCGGCACCTTGGTACTCAAACCCGCGCACCGAACCACCCCCGCCGGAATAGAACAGGCGGTCTGACGGCACGGTCAGCTCCTCACCGCCGATGATCGAGCCGATCCGCAAGCGACCCGCCAGCACCGTCCTGGCTTCGTCCTGCAGAGGCAGATACCCGGTCACCTGGGCTTCGGTCCGAATGAACAGCGTCGTATCCTCGCCCGTCACGGCCGTGGGCTGTGCGGAAGCGGTGAGTCGCCACCCGGACGTGGGGTCAAGCGGGTCGTCGGAACGGTCCAGATAGCCACTGCCGCGTGCGGTCAGGATCAGCAGGTCGCGGTCGAAATTGACCGGCATACGGGTCAGCGGATCGAACCGGTTCTCATCGTATTTGCCCGCGTCCAGCCCGATGCCGAAACTTACATGCGAGGTTTTGCCGAGCCTTTGTTGCAGGTCGGCCGAGAGGGCGATTGCGGTTCGGCGGTAGGCGTCCGTATCCTCGTTCAGCAGGGCCCCTGACAGTTCGAGGGATTCCCCGGGACGACGCCAGTGCGGCAGACTCAATGCGATGCCCAGGCGGCTGTCGACATCGGCCGCGCGGGCCTGCCAGACCAGTGTGTCGGCGCGCCTGAAACGATTATGCCAGGTCCAGATCAGGTCGACGCCAGAGCCCTGTGCGGTCGAGAAGGTCGCCCCGGCCTCCAGGATTCGGCGCGGGCGGTCGGTCAGGGTGACGATGACCGGACGGTTGCCGTCGGCATTGGTCTGCTCGCTGGGGGTCAGGGCCACACCGACGCTGTCATAGACCCCGGTGTCAAGCAGCCGGCGCTCCAGCTCCGCGACGTCCTCAGGATCGTAGACCTCGCCTTCGGACCATGGGGCCAGACCGGCAACCCAGTCGGAGGTTGTTCGGCTTGTTGACTCGAGCCTTACACCGTCCAGCCTGACCAGGGCCCCGGCTGCGATCCGGAAGCCTGGCTGGACCGTAAAGGTGGTGTGATCGACCACGACCCGGCGGGGTTGGGCGGTCGCGTCGGCATAGCCCCGGCGGGTCAGTCCGGCCACGAGCCGACCCTCGGCGGAGATGATGTCGCCGGCGCGGCCCGGCTGTCCCGGTGTCAGCCCGACCTCACCCCAGACCGCGTTCGCGGTCACCTCATCGGGTGCCGGTTCGGTCCAGACCACCTGAAGCCCGGCCAGCTCGAAGCGGCGTCCCGGGGTCACATTGACGATGGCGACAGGGGTCTCTTCGCCCTCGACCTCGTCTTCAAGCAACGGCTGGTAATAGCCTTCGGATCGCAACAGCGCCTCGGCCGCCTGCAGTGCGCCTCTCGCACGGCGGCGAGCTTCGAACCGGTTGGACGGGGCACTCTCGACCTCGCCAACCGCGCGGACCAGCTGCGCCCGCAGACCGGCATCCATCGTCCCTCGAATCTCGGCGCGCGGATGGGCGACGGCGGGGGTCGCCAGCAAAAGGACGCCGGCAATGCCGATGAGAATCAAGGCGGGCCTTGGCGTCAAACTGGGACCTTCATCAGGGTGTGGAGCCCGACGCCCTCGCTTGCCGCCGGATTGCCGGCGGGTGGTGACCGGGATCAATAGAAGAGCGTTTCACTTTCGGGCTTAACCGATTCCTCAGACGACCGCTTCTCGGCGGGCATGGTGGTCGAATCAGCCGGCAGTGCCTCGGCAGCGCCCGGGTCCGCAGCGGGAACCCCGGCATCCTCGGCAGCAGGAGCAACGGGCTCCTCGAGCGGCACCTCCGTCACCGCTGCATCATTGGCGAACGGATCGCTGCAGGCGGCCAGACTGGAGACAATTGAAAGGACCAGAACGGCGATCAGGCGCTTCATCAGCTGAGTCTCCCCGGGAACGGCCCTCCAATGCGTGGCCGCATAACCTGTTCCATAACGCCGAACGCGCGTCCGGTCACCACGCCCCGAAACCATTCATTCGAGAATTTGCGTTAGGGTGCAGGCAGGATGGGGGCGTGAATGACCACTACGGCCTATGCCATGGTGTCGCTTGTGCGGTGCCGGGAGCTCAAGACACGGATCGCTCTGGCGGCCTTTATCGGCTTCACGGCATGGTTTGTAGTCCCGTCGATCTGGCCTCCGCTGTGGTTTGCGGCGGTTCTGGCCACGCAGGCGCTCGATTGGGCGGTTTTCAGGCGGTTCCGGCATCAACAGGATTGGCAGCCGGACCGTCTCTATGTTGCCCTGTGCTGCGCGGTCACAGCGCTCGGTGTGGCCGTCTATGGGGCCATGAGCGCCTATATGTGGTTCTTCGGTGGTGAGGTCGGGCGTGTGTTCGCCATGGTCCAATGCGCCGGTGGTCTGCTGCATGTCAGCCTCCACATGCACCATGCCCGACCGGTTCTGATTTCGGCTGTAGCACCCCACGCGACCTATTTCCTTGGCCTGCCGGCGTTCAGCGCACTCGTGAGCCGGAACTGGCCGGAGTTGCTGATCGCGATCGGCTGCATCCTCTATATGAGCCACCTGGTCGTGACGGTTCGTCAGAGTTCTTCGACGACAGGGGCGCTGAAGTCAGCGCGGGACGCAGAGCAGCACGCGCGCCGCAGGGCCGAGGTGGCCAGCGCTGCGAAATCGGACTTTCTCGCCGTGGTCAGTCACGAGATTCGCACGCCGATGAACGCGGTGATCTCCGCTGCCAATCTGCTCCGTCGGACGCGGCTGGACAGCCAGCAGCGGGAGCATGTGGCCATGCTGATCGACGCCGGGGATGTGCTGATGGGCCTCCTCAATGATGTTCTCGATTTTTCCAAGATCGAGGCCGGCAAGATGGAACTGGAGAGCGCCGACATGGTCGTGCGCGACCGGTTGTCGACGATAGTCCGGCTTTGGGAGCCACGCGCCCTGGCCAATGGTGTTCGGCTCGTGGCGCGGGTCGCACCGGATGTGCCTGATGTCGTGCGGACGGATCCGCTCAGGGTCCAGCAGATCCTGTTCAACCTGATGTCCAATGCCGTGAAGTTCACCGAGGACGGCGAAGTCAGCATCACCGTCAGTTGGTCGGATGGGCGGATGACCATGGCGGTGGCCGATACCGGCTGCGGCATAGCCGCAGACCGGATGGCCCAGATCTTCAACAGTTTCGAACAGGCCGATGTCGGCACAACCCGACGCTATGGCGGCACCGGTCTTGGCCTCTCGATCAGCCGCAAACTGGCCGAACTGATGGGCGGTACCCTGTCCGTGCAGAGCGTCTATGGCGAGGGCTCGACCTTTGTTCTCAGCCTGCCGATGACGGTCGTCGAGAAAGCGACGGTCCAGCCGATCCGGCCGGTCGAGACGGATGGGTCCCTGGCGGGGCGATCCATCCTGGCCGCGGACGATCACGAGGTGAACCGCCGTATCCTGCAGCTGCTGCTGGAGCCGCACGGCTGCCACC
>Ga0114981_10001221_pt1 | contig 16820 bp, 14 predicted proteins | sample S_140806_MF_Meta_FD_87028 | JGI IMG/M metagenome (GOLD analysis project Ga0114981, IMG submission 87028) | Freshwater microbial communities from Lake Simoncouche, Canada to study carbon cycling - S_140806_MF_MetaG | ecosystem: Environmental > Aquatic > Freshwater > Lake | place: Lake...
ATCGTTGTCAGATAGAGCCGCCTGTTCCAAAGCTTGCGGCAATTGACTGGCTTGGGTCACTTTGAAGACACCAATCGAGGAGCCTTCGCGCGCTGGCTTGACGATCAAAGGCAAGCCCAAAGATTCAATCAATTGTTTTTGCGACAGCGCATCCAAATTATTTTTTTGCAGCAACACATAGGCCGGTGTTGGCAGTCCTTCGGCCATCCAAACTCGCTTGGTCATGGTCTTGTCAATGGCGATGCTGGAGGCCATCACCCCAGAGCCGGTGTAAGGAATGCCCAGCAATTCAAGCGCCCCTTGCACGGTGCCGTCTTCGCCAAAACGGCCATGCAGCGCGATGAAGCAGCGCGCAAAACCTTGCGCCTTGAGTTCGGACAGATCATGCTCGTGCGGATCAAAGGCATGGGCGTCTACGCCTTGTGAGCGCAAGGCTTGCAAGACCCCATTGCCAGACATGAAAGAGATCTCGCGCTCAGCCGATCGCCCCCCCATCAGAACCGCTACTTTGCCAAAATCAGGAATGGCTTTGTTCATGCCGCACCTCCGATTTTTTGCACTTGCGAGGGCACCGCACCGATCGAGCCAGCGCCCATGCAAATCACCACGTCACCTTGACGCGCGTTGTCCAAAATGGCTTGTGCCATGTGCTCGATTTGATCTACAAACACGGGCTCTATTTTTCCATCCACACGCAAAGCGCGCGCCAAGGATCGGCCATCAGCGGCCACAACGGGCGCCTCGCCTGCGGCATAGACTTCGGACAACAAAACCACATCGGCGCCCTGCCCAATGACGCGCACGAAATCTTCAAAACAATCGCGCGTGCGACTGTAGCGGTGCGGCTGAAAAGCCAAGACCACGCGCCGCCCGGGGAATGCACCGCGCGCCGCAGCCAAAGTGGCCGCCATTTCGACCGGATGGTGTCCGTAGTCGTCAATCAAAGTGAAGTTGCCTTGCGCAGGGGCTTTGATTTTGACTTGACCATAGCTTTGAAAACGTCGGCCCACCCCTTTGAAATGGGCCAAGGCGTGTTGAATGTGTGCATCGTCCACGCCCAACTCAACAGCCACCGCCACTGCAGCCAAGGCATTGAGCACATTGTGCTCACCTGGCAAGTTCAACACGATGGGCAAGTCTGGCAGAGTCACGCCATTGCGCCGCTCTACCGTGAAGTGCATTTGCCCATTTTCTGCACGCACGTTCACGGCGCGCAATTGCGCGCCTGCTTGCAAACCATAAGTGGTCACCGGACGGGCAATTTTCTCCACAATGCTGCGCACACCTGCATCGTCAGCGCACACAATGGCGGTGCCGTAAAAAGGCATGCGGTGCAAAAAGTCGACGAAGGCTGCTTTGAGCCGCTCAAAGTCATGACCATAAGTTTCCATGTGGTCAGCATCAATGTTGGTGACCACCGCCATGACGGGTAGCAAATTCAAAAACGAAGCATCGGACTCGTCCGCTTCCACCACGATGTACTCGCCTGTGCCCAATTGCGCGTTGGCCCCAGCACTGTTCAAACGACCGCCGATCACGAAGGTCGGGTCTAAGCCTGCCTGCGCCAAGACGCTGGCCACCAAACTGGTGGTGGTGGTTTTGCCGTGGGTGCCGGCAATCGCAATGCCTTGCTTCATGCGCATCAATTCGGCCAGCATGACAGCGCGCGGAACAACTGGAATATGCTGCGCGCGGGCCATGGTGACTTCAGCGTTGTCAGCTTTGACCGCGGTGGAGGTGACCACAGCGTCAGCGCCTTCCAAGTTCTCTGCGCTGTGCCCCACAAACGTCTTGATGCCCAGACCGGCCAAGCGGCGCAGGGTGCTGCTGTCTGCCAAATCTGAGCCGGAAATGATGTAACCCAAATTGAGCAATACTTCGGCAATGCCGCTCATTCCCGAGCCGCCAATGCCGATGAAATGAATGTGTCGAATGGCGTTTTTCATAGCGCCAACTCCTCGCAAGCCGCCACCACTTCGCGCGTGGCATTGAGTTTCTTCAGTGCAAAGGCTTTCTCAGCACACGCTAGCAACTGTTCTCGACTTAAATGCATCAAACGCTCGGCCAAGTTTTGTGGCGTCAAGTCAGCTTGCGGCAACAACCAGCCAGCGCCTTGCGAGACCAAAAAGTTGGCATTGCTGGTTTGATGGTCGTCCACTGCAAATGGGAAAGGTACATACATGGCGGCTGCGCCAATGGCTGAAATTTCTGTCACGGTGCTGGCGCCTGCACGGCAAATCACCACATCGGCATCGGCAAAAGCTTGTGCGGTGTCTTCAATGAATGCTGTCAATTGAGCTGGCACACCGGCTGCGGCGTAATTGGCTTTGAGAGCATCGATTTGTTTTGCACCACTTTGATGCAGCACATCGGGGCACTGCGCCAATGGGATCAAAGCCAGCGCTTGGGGCACGATGTCGTTCAAGGCCTGCGCACCCAAACTGCCGCCCACCACCAATAATTTCAAAGGCCCTGTGCGGCCGGCAAAGCGCTGACTAGGAGACGCTTGCTGCATGAAAGCCGCGCGCAGAGGGTTGCCCACCCAAACGGCTTTTTTCATCGCACCTGGGAAGGCACTGAAGACGCGGTCGGCAACGCCAGATAAAACTTTGTTGGCCAAACCAGCCACCGAATTTTGTTCATGCAATACCAGTGGTTTGCCCAGCAAGGCGGCCATCATTCCACCGGGAAAAGTGATGTACCCCCCCAAACCCAGCACCACGTCCGGCTTGACGCGCCGCAAAACCTGCAAACTTTGCCAAAAGGCTTTGAGCAAACGCAGCGGCAAGAGCACCAGGTTTTGCAAACCTTTGCCGCGCACACCACCAAAGTGCACAGCCTCAAATGCGAAACCACGCGCAGGCACCCATTGGCTTTCCATGTTGCCTGGCACACCCATCCAATGAACACGCCAGCCCGAATCTCGCAAAGACTCGGCCACGGCCAGACCCGGGAAGATATGCCCCCCTGTGCCGCCGGCCATGATCAATGCGCAGCGACTCATGATCGCCCTCCTGGTCGCATCATTTGTTTGTTTTCGGCGTCGATGCGCATCACGATGGCGATCGCCACCATGTTCATCAAAATGGCCGACCCCCCGTAACTCATCAAAGGCAGCGTCAAGCCCTTGGTGGGCAATGCGCCCAAGTTCACGCCCATGTTGATGAAGGACTGAAACCCAATCCAAATGCCAACGCCTTGGGCCACCAAGCCTGCAAAAATTCTGTCCAACGCCAGCGCCTGACGGCCGATGACCATGATTCTGCGACTGAGCCACAAGAACAAACCAATCACCGTCACCACCCCCACCAGGCCAAATTCCTCACCAATCACAGCCAATAAAAAGTCGGTGTGTGCTTCTGGCAACCAATGCAATTTTTCAACGCTTCCACCCAAACCAACGCCGAAAATTTCACCTCGTCCGATGGCAATCAAGGAGTGCGAGAGTTGGTAGCCTTTGCCCAGTGCGTGTTTTTGATCCCAAGGATCGAGGTAGGCAAAAATTCGCTCACGTCGCCATTCTGAAGTGGCAATAATCATGGCAAATGCGAACACCAAAATGGCCAAGATCAAAAAGAACATGCGGGCATTGACACCCCCTAAAAACAAAATTCCCATGGCAATGATGGCGATCACCAAAAAGGCCCCCATATCGGGTTCGGCCAGCAAAAATATGCCGGCCAAAGCCACCGCAGCGCCCATCGGCAAGACCGCACGGAAAAAGCGCTCTTTGACTTCCATCTTGCGCACCATGTAATCCGAGGCATAGATGATCACCGCCAGTTTGGCCAATTCAGAAGGCTGAAAATTCATCATGCCCAATGAAATCCAGCGCCGTGCACCGTTGACCCCTTTGCCTACAAAGGGAATCAATACAGCCGCAAGCAGCAGCAAGGAGACGATGAACAAGGGCCGCGCAATTTTTTCCCAGCTCTCCATCGGCACTTGAAATGCCAGCAAGGCCACGCCAAAGCCAATCACGATCGAGATCACATGGCGCATCACGAAATGTGTTTGTGCATAACGCACGAATTTGGGGTTGTCCGGCATGGCGATGCTGGCCGAATAGACCATCACCATGCCCCACATCAAAAGCGCTACGACCACCCACACCATGGCTTGGTCGATGCTTTGGATTCTGGCATTGGCTTGCGCATTTTTAGCGTAATCGTAGCTGCCCAAATTCACCGGCAATGCCGTGTTGGCAGTTTGGAAGCGACCCATGATGGCGCTAACGAAGTTCATGCCAGCGCCTCCACCGTTTGTCCTGCAGCCGTTGCGATTTCAGAGACAGTTTGGCAAAACACTTGCGCGCGGTGCGGGTAGTCGCGGAACATGTCGAAACTGGCGCAAGCTGGCGACAACAAAACCGCATCGCCCTTTTGTGCCGCTTGCCGCGCTGCTTGCACCGCGAGCGGCAAGCTTGCGGCCTCTAGCAAAGGCACGCCACAATCATGCAAGGCTTGCCCAATCAAAGGGCCGTCCCGCCCAATCAAAACGACGGCTCTGCCATAGCGCGCCACAGGATCGGCCAGGGGGGAGAAGTCTTGCCCCTTGCCATCGCCACCCAAAATCACAATCACGCGGCGCTCTGCGCCCAAGCCTTGCAAAGCCGCCACGGTGGCGCCGACGTTGGTGCCTTTGCTGTCGTCAAAATATTCGACCTCCTCGATGATGGCGATGGGTTCGACCCGGTGTGGTTCGCCGCGGTATTCGCGCAGGCCGTACAGCATGGGTGCCAAGCTGCACCCCGCGCTGCTGGCCAAGGCCAAGGCTGCTAAGGCATTGACCGCGTTGTGGCGACCCCGAATGCGCAGCGCATCGGCAGGTATCAATTTTTGAATGTGCAACTCGTGCTCTTCGCCTTTTCGCAAACGGCGTGTTTCATCGGCCTGCATGGCTTTGACCAACCACGTCATGCCATTGACAGTTTCCAAACCATAATCACCAGGCCGCACAGGCATTTCTGCGCCATAAGTCACATGCTCACGTTCGATGGGTTTTTGCAATTTGGCGCGCACCGGTTCGGGCAACATGGCCATCACCCTCGCATCGTCACGGTTCAAGACCATCAAGCTCGAAGCCCCAAAAACATGTTGTTTGGCTGCGGCATAAGCTTGCATGCTCCCGTGCCAATCCAAATGGTCTTGCGTGACATTGAGCACGGTGGCCGCATGGGGCTCGAACGGACCGGCATTTTCCAGCTGAAAACTCGACAACTCGAGCACCCACACTTGAGGCAACTCAGCGTCTAGCGCTTGACTCAAGGTGTCAAGCAAAGTGGGCCCAATATTGCCTGCCACTTGAACTGTTTGGCCTGCTCGCGCCACGAGTTGCCCAATCAAGGCTGTTACCGTTGTTTTGCCATTGGTTCCCGTGATGGCCAAAATTTTCGGTGCATAGCCACGCTCTTGCTTGAGCATGTCCAGCCCTTGAGTGAACAAGCTGAGTTCACCCCCCACCCACAACCCCAAGGCCTGCGCTGCGCTGACCACTGCTGCCACCTCAGAAGGCGCCAAGCCAGGACTGCTGAAAACCGCACGGACCGATGTGCCTTGAACCAAAGCAGCAGAAAAATCCCCACGAATCAAGCTCACGCTGGGCAGTTCGGCCTGCAACTGCGCCAATTTGGGCGGATCTTGCCGCGTATCAGCCACCGTGACCTCGGCGCCACAACGCACACACCAACGGGCCATGGCCAAACCGGACGTGCCCAATCCTAAAATCAAAATGTGTTGGCCTTGAAGATGTTGCATGCTCATCTCAACTTCAAAGTCGACAAACCCACCAAGCACAAAAGCATGGTGATGATCCAAAACCGCACCACCACTTGGGTTTCTGTCCAACCACTTTTCTCAAAATGATGGTGCAAAGGTGCCATCTTCAAGATGCGTCGACCTTGGCCATATTTTTTCTTGGTGTATTTGAAATAACCCACCTGCGCCATGACGGACAAAGCTTCCACCACAAAAATACCGCCCATGATGGCCAGCACAATTTCTTGTCGCACGATCACGGCAATGGTGCCCAAAGCGGCGCCCAAAGCCAAGGCCCCCACATCACCCATGAAGACTTGCGCAGGGTGCGTGTTGAACCATAAAAATGCCAAGCCTGCACCGGCCATGGCTGCGCAAAAAATCATCAATTCACCGGCGCCTGGAATGTAGGGCAAAAACAAGTAGCGGGCATACACCGAACTGCCCGTGACATACGCAAAGATGCCCAAGGTCGAGCCCACCATCACCACGGGCATGATGGCCAAACCATCTAGGCCATCGGTCAAATTCACCGCATTGCTCGAGCCCACAATCACCAAATAAGTCATCAGCATGAAACCAAAAACGCCCAGCGGATAACTGACCTCTTTGAAAAATGGCAACAACAAACCAGCCTTAGGCGGCAAGTTCACATCAAAACCTGAAAGTATCCATTTGTAAAACAAGTCCAGCACGCGCAGGTTGGAACTCTCTGAAATGCTAAAGACCAAATAGAACGCAGCCAGCAAGCCAACCACCGATTGCCAAAAATATTTTTCGCGTGATCGCATGCCTTCCGGGTCTTTGTTCACAACTTTGCGCCAGTCATCAACCCATCCGATAGCGCCAAAGCCCAAAGTCACAATCAAGACAATCCAGACAAAACGGTTGGACCAATCAAACCAAAGCAGTGTGGCGATCGCGATGGAGAGCAAAATCAAAACGCCCCCCATGGTGGGCGTGCCGCTTTTGGCCAGATGCGATTCCATGCCATAGCCGCGCACAGGCTGGCCAATCTTCAAAGCGCTCAAATGCCGAATCACGGCAGGGCCTGCAAACGAACCAATCAGCAGCGCAGTCAAGGCGGCCATCACTGCGCGAAAAGTGATGTATTGGAAGACACGCAAGAAGCCCCAATCAGGGGACAAAGTCTGCAGCCACTGTGCCAAGTTAAGCAGCATGCACGGCCTCGCTTTCTCGACTGGCTGGGGCCCAAGGCTGGGCCTGCTGCTCAAGGGCTTGGACCACTTGCTCCATCTTCATAAAGCGTGAGCCCTTGACCAAGATACTTTGAAATTGCACTGCGCTGTGCGTGACTGCAGCTTGCAAACTGGCCATGTCTTGAAAATGCCGTGCATGCTTGAACACTCGGCTGCTGGCCTGGCTCAAATCGCCCAAAGTGAACAAGGCTTGAATGCCGCGAGATTGAGCATAGGCGCCCACTTCTGCGTGGTAGGACTGGCCTTGATTTCCAACCTCACCCATGTCACCCAAGACCAGCAAACGGCTTGCGGGCAACTCTGCAAGCACATCAATGGCTGCGCGTACTGAATCTGGGTTGGCGTTGTAGGTGTCATCGATCACCGTCATGCGGTGTTCGCCCAATACCCAGTGCCATGTTTTGGAACGCCCTTTGACGGCTTCAAATGTCTCAAGGCCGCGTACCACTGTGGGCAAGTCCACACCTGCTGCCAATGCACAAGTTGCTGCTGCCAAGGCATTGAGCACATTGTGACGCCCGGCAATTTGCAAACGGCAAGGCAAGCTCAGCGTGGGTGTGACCAAATCAAACTGCCAAGCGCCACCAGCCCACTGCAATGCATGCGCTTGCACCTGGCCTTGATCAAAGCCAAAACACATCACAGATCGGGCACCCGCCAAATTTTTCCAAAGTGATGTGAACTCGTCTTGCGCTGGAAAAACCGCCACCCCATTGGCCGGCAATGCGCGAATGACTTGCCCATTTTCCTCGGCCACTGCTTGCACTGTGGCCATGAACTCTTGGTGCTCTCTTTGCGCGTTGTTGACCAAGGCCACGGTGGGCGCGGCATAGCGAGCCAATACAGCAATCTCGCCAGGGTGGTTCATGCCCAGCTCAACCACCGCACGTTGGTGCTGTGCGCGCAAATTAAACAAGGTCAAGGGCACACCAATTTCATTGTTGAAATTGCCTTGCGTTGCCAAACTCGGACGGGCTGGGTCTTCGCGCAAAATCGACGCAATCATCTGTGTCACTGTGGTTTTGCCATTGCTGCCGGCAACCCCCACCAAAGCCAAATCAAATTGACTGCGCCACGCGGCAGACAACTCGCCCAAAGCCTCACGCACATTGGGAACGCACAAGACTGGCACTGAAACATCTTTCAAATTCAAAGCGTTGCGGGTGGCACCCGCGTCCTCCAACAACACAGCAACTGCGCCTTGTGCTTGCGCTTGCGCCAAGAACGCAGAGCCGTCAAAATTTTCACCTTTCAATGCAACAAACAGGTCGCCATTGACAACACTGCGGCTGTCAGTGCGCACGGCTTGAATGCGCACGGCGTTCCAAGCATCGGTATTGGGCAGCGCGTTGGCTTTGCCCTCGGGTCGTGCCAAAGGCAGCCATGCTTGAAGTTGGGCCAGCGTCATGTTCATGCGCCAACTCCTGCTCGCGCGAGCAAAGCCATACGGGCTTGAACGCGATCGTCGAAAGGGTATTGCATACCGGCAATTTCTTGGGTCGCTTCATGACCTTTGCCCGCGATCAAGATCACATCTTGCGCTGCAGCTTCGCGCACTGCATAGCCAATGGCTTGCGCACGGTCGAGCTCCGCATGCACGGCTTGCGGGTGTTGCAGGCCACACAGCATGTCGTTCAAAATGTGCGCGGGCGACTCTGAGCGTGGATTGTCACTGGTGAAAATCAAGCGATCGGCACCGGCTTGCGCCGCTTGCGCCATCAAAGGGCGCTTGGAGGAGTCACGGTCTCCGCCGCAGCCCAGCACACACCACAACTGCGCGTTGTGTGCTTGCACCAAAGGCCGCAAAGCGGCCAAACTTTGTGCCACCGCATCGGGGGTATGGGCGTAATCGACCACGGTCAAAGGCAAGGACTTCTCAGTTGCCACATCGCACCCTGCGGTGATTTTTTCCATGCGCCCTGGCACTGCGCTCAGATGAGCACACACAGCCACTGCGCTGGCCAAATCAAAATCCAACGCGCGCAGCGCGGCCATCACGCCCAACAAATTGTCCACGTTGTACTCGCCCATCAACGTGGTTTGCAAAGCCAATTGCTGCGCCCCTTCCACCACCTCAAAGGCCAGGCCCATGCTGTGCCGTTGAATATTTTGTGCGCGCAAGCGTGCTGTTTTATTTTGACTTGAGCAAGTCCATACCGACAGGCCTTGTTTTTCTGCACGCTCGGCCAACTCCAAACCTCGCACATCGTCCACATTCAAAACGACTGCCGTCAAGCCTGGCCAATCAAACAAAGCTGCCTTGGCTTGCCAATAAGCTTGCATCGATCCGTGATAGTCCAAATGGTCTTGCGTGAAATTGGTGAACACCGCCAAATGAATGTGCGTGCCCGCCAAGCGCTGCTCGGTCACGCCAATCGAGCTGGCCTCTATGGCGCAGTATTCAAACCCCTGATCAAGCCATTTTCTAAATTGTGCATGCAACACAACCGGGTCTGGCGTGGTCATGCCGGTGGCCACCAAAAGGGGCGGCTGGCCCACACCCAAAGTCCCAACCACAGCGCACACCGCAGCTGCTGCTGCCCCTGGCTTGACAGCCAATGCATTCAAGGCCTGCGCCAGCCACCATGTGGTCGATGTTTTTCCATTGGTGCCCGTCACGGCCAAGACCTTGAGCGCTTGACTCGGTTGCTCGTAATAGGCGTTGGCGATCCAACCCGTATCCGCTTTCAAGCCGGCATAAGTTGCCCAATTTGAAGTGACCTCACTGCTTGGCGCACCCTCTTGAGTCGCCAAGGCATGCGCGTCTTGCCAAGCCTGCCAGCCACTGGCCTCGAGCAAACAAGCCGTGGCACCTTGCGCAGTGGCAGCCGCCAAATACTGGCGCCCGTCGGTTGCCGCGCCTGGCCAAGCAATGAATGCGTCACCCTTTTGCACTTGGCGACTGTCCGTGCGCAGGTCACCCGTCACGCGCTGGCGCAACCAGTCTGCAGCTTGTTCGGGGCTGTGCAGCGCTTGCATCAGAAGGACTCCTCTGCTGCGTTGACGATGATTTGCGGCTTGACCGCCATGTCCGGTTGCACACCCATCAAGCGCAGCGTTTGCTGCACCGCCTGACTGAACACCGGGGCGGCCACATCACCACCGAAATAACGCCCATTGGTGGGCTCGTCAATCATCACGGCTACCACAATGCGGGGGTTCTCAATCGGCGCCATGCCAACGAACACACCGCGGTATTTTTTGCCTGCGTAGCCTTTGCCTTCTACCTTGTGCGCTGTGCCTGTTTTGCCGCCCACCGAATATCCGACAGCTTGCGCTTTTTGCGCTGTGCCGCCTGGGCCTGCCGCCAAGTTCAGCATGTGCCGCATGGCCTTGGCGTTGTCTGGTGTGATCACTTGAACGCCCACTGCGGGTTGACCGTTTTTAATCAACGTGGCCGGCAAAGACAGCCCATCGCTTGCAAAGATGGTGTAGGCGCGTGCAATTTGAAACAGGCTGACAGAAATGCCATAGCCATAACTCATGGTGGCTTGCTCGATAGGCCGCCACGTTTTGGCTGCCCGCAAGCGGCCGCTGACCACACCAGGAAAAGGCAGCTGCGGCTTTTGGCCAAAACCTACCGAAGTGAACATCTCCCACATCTCGCGCGGCTGTGTTTGCATGGCGATTTTGACCGTGCCCACGTTGCTTGATTTTTGAATCACCTCATTGACCGACAAGGCGCCATGCGGGTGCGAGTCGGTGATGGTCGAGCCGGTGATATTGATCGAGCCCGGTGATGTTTGAATCACTGTTTCGGGTTTGACCAAACCCTTTTCCAAAGCCAGTGCAATGGTGAAGGGCTTCATGGTTGAGCCCGGCTCGAAACTGTCGGTCAAAGCTCGGTTGCGCAATTGCTCGCCACTCAAGTTGACCCGCTTGTCGGGCGAATAACTGGGGTAGTTGGCCAAAGCCAAAATCTCGCCTGTCTGAGCATCGAGCACCACCACACTGCCGGCTTTGGCTTTGTTTTCCCACACGGCTTCGCGCAATTTTTGGTAAGCAAAAAATTGCACTTTGCTGTCAATGCTCAACTGCAAATCTTCACCGTCCACTGGCAGCGTCATCTGACCAACGTCTTCCACCACCCGGCCCAAGCGATCTTTGATGACGCGGCGCGTGCCTGCTTTACCGGCCAATTGATTTTGAAAAATCAACTCAATGCCCTCTTGGCCTTTGTCTTCAACGTTGGTGAACCCCACGATGTGCGCCGCCGCCTCGCCTTCCGGGTAAAGGCGCTTGTACTCTTTGATGGTGTAGATGCCTTTGATGTTCAGTGCCGAAATTTCTTTGCCCACCGACTCGTCCAATTGGCGTTTTAACCAGACAAATGTTTTGTCTTCGTTTTCCAATTTTTTGGCCAACTCGGCTGGCGTCATCTCCAACAACTTGGCCAATTGACGCAGGCCTTCGGGATCGCGATTGATCTCCTCTGGGTTGGCCCAGATGCTCGGCGCGGCTACGCTGGAAGCCAAAATCAAGCCATTGCGATCCAATATCCGCCCCCGACTGGCGGGCAAAATCAAGTTGCGTGCGAATCGCACTTCACCTTGGCGTTTGAAAAATGCGTTGTCGATCACCTGCACATAAACGGCGCGAACTGCCAACCCCACAAAAGCCAAGGCCATGGCAGCCACAATCAATTTGCTACGCCAAACAGGTGTTTTGCTGGCCAGCAAAGGGCTGGAGGAGAGTTGCACGCTGCGACTCATTTCACAGTCTCCTTCGCAGCTTTCACGCCAAGTGACGCGCCAGAGGGTTGCTGCACATACTGCGTGATGCCAGGCGTGACGGTTCGCATCTGCAATTGCTGTTTGGCGATTTGCTCAATGCGCAAGGGCGAAGCCTGCGAGCGACTTTCAACTTGAAGGCGCTCAAACTCAACTTCTAAACGTGTGGCTTCTTTGCTGGCTGACTCCAAGCTCATGAACAAGCGGCGCGCTTCATAATGGGTTCGCACCAAAAACAGCGCAGTGGCCACCACAAAAACCAACAAGAACAAGTTGCGCCGTGTCATGCCGCAACCTCGGTTCTTTCAGCCACGCGCATGATCGCACTGCGCGCACGCGGGTTGGCAGCCACCTCCGCCGCGCTGGGCCGGATGCGCTGCAAGGCCCGCAGCTTCATGGCTTGAGGCGCTGCAAACGGCGCACGCCGGTCATACACCTCGCGGGAATGTTTGACAATGAACTGCTTGACGATGCGGTCTTCCAAGGAATGGAAACTGATCACCACCAGGCGACCGCCCGGCTGCAGCACTTGGAGGCTGGCCTCTAGCGCCTGTTGGAGTTCTTCAAGCTCGGCATTGATGAAAATCCGAAGAGCCTGAAATGTCCGCGTTGCAGGGTTCTGGCCCGGCTCGCGGGTTTTGACCGAGCCAGCCACGATGCTGGCCAAATCGGTGGTGGTTGAAATTGGGCCCCTCTCTTGTCGGCGAGCCACAATCGCCTTTGCAATCGGAACAGCAAACCGTTCTTCGCCATAGTCACGTACCACCTCCGCGATCTGATCCACACTGGCAATGGCCAGCCACTCAGAGACGCTTTGGCCGCGCGTGGTGTCCATGCGCATGTCCAAAGGCCCATCGAAACGAAAAGAAAAACCCCTCTTGGGGTTGTCAACTTGAGGGGAACTGATGCCCAAGTCCATGAGCACCCCTGCAACACTGGCAGCGGGCAACTCGCCCAAGGTGCAAAAGCCCTCATGGCGAATGGAAAACCGTGCGTCTTGTGCTTGCAACTGCTGTGCACAATTGACCGCTTCTAAATCTTTGTCAAACGCCACCAACCTCGCGCTCTTGGGCAAGCGCGACAAGATCAAACGAGAATGACCCCCTCTGCCAAAGGTGGCGTCGACATAAACGCCTTGCGCTTGAACTGCCTCACCCAACACTGCGTCAACCGCCTCGGTGAGTAAAACTGTGGTGTGTTGCCATGTGGATGTCACTGAATGCCTCAGAACGAAAAGTCCTTGAAGACATCGGGCATATCGCCCTGCATGGCCTTGGCTTCTTGGGTGTCATAGGCGGCCTTGTCCCACAACTCAAAGTGGTTGCCCATGCCCAGCAAAATCGTGTCCCGAGCGATGCCTGCGGCTTGGCGCAATTCAGGAGAAATCAAAACTCGGCCCGTGCCGTCCAACTCCACATCCATGGCATTGCCCAGAAAAATCCGCTTCCACCACTGCGCTTGCATCGGCAACTGGGCAATGCGCTCGCGAAAGCGCTCCCACTCGGGGCGCGGGAAAACCATCAAGCAGCCATGGGGGTGCTTGGTGATGGTCAGCTGACCACCCGCAGTGGCGCCCAAAAACTCGCGATGCCGCGTGGGCACCGACAAGCGTCCTTTTGCATCCAAACTCAGCGATGAAGCACCTTGAAACACGTAAATCTCTTTTCCTGATCAATAGGAAATGCAGCAGGCACTTTTTCCCACTTAATTGCACTTAATTGCACTTTATCAGGAATTCACGCGTTCGCAAACGGGTTTTTGAGTTTTTATCAATGAAATCAAGGGCTTAGGGCTCTATTTAAATCTAGATTTTTGCAAAAAATCCTTGCAAATGAGGCACTTACAAGATGGACTGAAAGTAAGTTCTGAAGGCTAAAAAAATTTAAATATTTTTATCTTTTTTCTCGCCTGCGTCGAGTCTTTGGCGGGAGGCAGAAAAAAAGGCCCAGTTCGGGGCCTTTTTTCACAGTCAGCAAGTCATTGAAGGTCAATCGCCAAACATTTTTTGCTTCAACTCACGGCGCTGCTGCGCTTCCAGGGACAAATTGGCTGTGGGGCGAGCCAACAAACGGCCTACACCGATGGGTTCGCCGGTTTCATCGCAATAACCGTAGTCACCTGAGTCAATGCGCTGAATGGACTGCTCAATTTTCTTGAGCAACTTGCGCTCGCGGTCGCGTGTGCGCAACTCCAAGGCGTGCTCCTCTTCAATGGTGGCGCGGTCTGCGGGGTCAGGCACCACCACTGTGTCTTCACGCAAATGCTCGGTGGTTTCACCCGCATTGGCCAAGATGCCATTTTTAAGCTCCACCAATTTGAAGCGGAAAAACGCCATCTGCGCGTCGTTCATGTAGTCGTTGTCCGACATGGCCAAAATCTCTGCGTCACGCAGCTGATCGGGTTTTTTGGTTTTCCAATTGTTGGCCAATTTAGGGTCTTTTTTAACCGCCACAAATGGCGGAGGTGTCAGGGCTTGAGAGGGCATATTTTGTAAATAACTGGCTTTGGCTGCGGTAGAGGCAATCGATTGGGCCATGGAGGGCACTGTGATTTGAGCCAAACGCGCCGAAGGCCGTACGGAACGCACAGGCAAGTCCGGTGATCCTGGCAGCGCCACCAGCGCTACCTCAGCAACTTTGGCCACTTCTTTACTTGGTTTGGCTGCTTTAACTGGTTTACTCGGCTTGGCTGCGGGTGCGGGCTTGGTCAGTTTAGAGGCTGGCTTGGCAGGCGGCTTTGCAATGGCTTTCTTGGCTGCTTTTGCTGGGGCCTGGGGGCTGGCTTTCGCTGGCACTTTGACAGGCACCTTGGCTGCGTTTTTCACCGGTGCTTTCAACTTGGGTTTGGTCGCAGCTGTGGGTGCCGACTTGGCAAGTGTTTTAGGCACCGGCTTGGCGGCACTTTTGTGACTGGATTTCACCATCGCTTTAACCGGCGCCTTGGCCGTCACTTTGGCAGTCACTTTGGCAGCCACTTTGGCAGCCACTTTGGCTGGCACTTTGGCTGGCACTTTGGGTTTCACAGAGGCTTTCAAGGTCGCTTTCAATGGGGCAGCTTTAGGGGCGGCTTTGGTGGGGGCAGGTTTGGCGGGCAGTTTGCTTGAGGGCTTGACCTTGACTACGGCTTTTGGAGTCGCAACGGATTTCCCCACATTTTTCGAGGTCGGCTTTTTAGCCGGGCTTTTTGAGCTCGTTTTAGAGGGCTTTTTCACGTCCTATCTCCTAGCCGTGGCGGCTTACACGCTGAAATTCAGCGTCAGCCTGGGGCAAATAAACTGTGGTCATTGGCTCATTTGCATCAAAACCCATGTTTTCGACCTTCTGGGGTTATTTGGGCACCGCGAACGGCGCCTTGTCAGCGCGCAGATTGTAGCGACTGCGCAAGGCAAAAACGCAGACTGGCCAATCTATACCAAACATTGCTCCAAACCTTGCAACAAAATGTCTTTGGGCAGATCAATGCCGATGAACACCATTTTGCTGAGTTTGGTCTCGTTTTCTGCCCAAGCTGGGCCCAAATCGCTTCCCATCAACTGGTGCACGCCTTGGAAAATGACCTTGCGCTCGGTGCCCTTCATATTCAAGACCCCCTTGTAACGCAGCATGCGCGGGCCATAAATATTCACAATCGCGCCTAAAAAATCTTCCAACTTGGCCGGCTCGAAGGCCCGCTCAGATCTGAACACAAAACTTTTGACATCGTCATCGTGATGATGGTGATGCCCGTGATGCTCTGCTTGGTGTGAGGGGTGATCACACTGCTCACCATGCTCATGCGCGTGATCATGCCCGTGATCATGTTCAGCATGCGCATGCCCCTCTTCCTTCAAAAAGTCGGGGTCAATGTCCAATTTGGCATTCAAATTAAAGCCACGAAGATCAAACACTTCAGACAAAGCCACTTCACCGAAATGCAGCACTTTTTGCGGTGCACGCGGGTTCATGTGGGCCAAGCGATGCTGCAAAGCCTCCAATTCAGGCTTGGAGACCAGGTCCGCCTTGCTGATGAAAATTTGGTCGGCAAAGCCCACTTGGCGCCGTGCTTCTTGTCGGTCATTGAGTTGCTGCGCTGCATGTTTGGCGTCCACCAAAGTCAAAATGGAGTCCAGTAAAAAACTTTCAGCAATCTCGTCGTCCATGAAAAAAGTTTGCGCCACTGGGCCGGGGTCGGCCAGGCCCGTGGTCTCAATCACCACGCGGTCAAAATTCAACTCGCCCTTGCGTTTTTGGGCTGCCAAAGTTTGCAAGGTGGTGCGCAGGTCTTCGCGAATGGTGCAGCAAATGCAGCCATTGCTCATCTGAATGATTTGCTCTTGCGTGTCAGAGACCAAAATGTCGTTGTCAATGTTTTCTTCACCAAACTCGTTTTCGATGATGGCAATTTTTTGACCATGCGCTTCGGTCAGCACGCGCTTGAGCAAGGTGGTTTTGCCCGCGCCCAAGAAGCCGGTCAAGATGGTGGCAGGAATCAAAGCCATGCAATTTCTCCAAACATGATAAAAATCAACAACGCAGCATGCGCCAAGAAAGAGGTGGCGAGTGTAACGGCCATTTCAAGAACGCCGCAGCACCACCAAGCCTTTCAAATACTCGCCTTCTGGAAAGCAAACCGTCATCGGGTGGTCGGGCGCGCCTTGCAAGCGCTCGCTGATGAAGCCGTCCACACCCGCATCCAAGCCGGCCGAGGCCACAATTTTGTGAAACAAATCTGCGCTGATACCGCCTGAGCAGGAGTAAGTGAACAACTCACCCCCGATGGACAACAATTTAAAAGCCAAGCGGTTGATGTCCTTGTAGGCCCGCGCTGCGCGCTCGGCATGCGCTGCGCTGGGGGCGAATTTGGGCGGGTCCAGCACAATCGCATCAAACTGCACACCCTGCTCGATGAAGGCGCGCAGGCTGGCGTTCACATCCGCATCCATGAACGTGGTGCGCGCCAAATCAAAGCCATTCAACACCACATTGCGCTTGGCGCGCTCCAATGCAGGGCCTGAAGAGTCGATCGAAGTCACGTGCTCTGCTCCGCCGGCCAAGGCAGCCACCGTAAAACCACCGGTATAGCAATAACAATTGAGCACACGCTTGAATTTGCGAAAGGCGGTGTGCTGTGCAAAG
>Ga0114981_10001226_pt1 | contig 16804 bp, 17 predicted proteins | sample S_140806_MF_Meta_FD_87028 | JGI IMG/M metagenome (GOLD analysis project Ga0114981, IMG submission 87028) | Freshwater microbial communities from Lake Simoncouche, Canada to study carbon cycling - S_140806_MF_MetaG | ecosystem: Environmental > Aquatic > Freshwater > Lake | place: Lake...
ATCAGCGCCGCCACCAGTGTGGTCAGGTTGGCGTCGATGATCGTGCCCATGGCCTTGTTGAAGCCTGCATCCAGCGAAGCGATGACCGAACGCCCGGCGCGCGCCTCGTCCCGCATTCGCTCATAGATCAGCACATTGGCGTCCACCGCCACGGCGAAGGTCAGGATCAGACCGGCGATGCCGGGCAGGGTCAGGGTCGCCCCGGTGAAGGACATGGCGGCCACAATCAGCAGGCCGTTCAGCAGCAGGCCAACCACGGAAATCCCGCCGAACAAGCCCCCATAGGCCAGGAACATGAACACCACGATGATCGTGAAGCCGATCATGGTCGACAGCTTGCCTGCGGCGACGGCATCCGCACCGAGCTCAGCGGTCACCGTCCGCCGCTCCTCGACCTTCAACGGGGCCGGAAGGGCACCGCCGTTCAGCAGGTTCACCATTTCCGAGGCCTGCTCGATGGTGAAACTGCCCTCGATGATGCCGGAGCCGCCAGTGATGGCGCTGTTGATGCGCGGGGCCGAGATCACCTTGCCGTCCAGGATGATGGCAAAGGGGCGACCGATATTGGCCGCGGTGGCCTCGCCGAAGCGGCGGGCACCGGCTCCGTCGAAGCGGAAGCCGATGGCGGTCTGGTTGGCCTGGTCCGTCGTCACCTCGGCCTTGGTCAGGTTCTCGCCCGACACCAGTATGCGGCGCTTGACCAGATAGAAGGCCTGACCGGTATCCGGCGCGCCGGGGATCAGTTCCGAGTCGGGCGGGACGGCGCCGGCTATGGCATCCTCGACCGAGTTCTCGACATCGACCATCTGGAAGGTCAGCTGGGCCGTCTGGCCGATCACCCGCTCCAGCTGGGCGGGATCGCTCTCGCCGGGAGCCTGGACGACGATGCGATCGCTGCCCTGCCGGGTGATCGACGGCTCACGCGTGCCGAGGCTGTCGATCCGGCGACGCACCACCTCGATCGACTGGGTGACGGCGTCTGCTCCCATCGAAGCCATGGCCTGCTCGGTGTAGGCGTAACGGACGCGCTCGGCCCCCTGACGCTGCACCACCCGGTCCACGACGCCGCTCTGATTGGCCTGGGTCAGGACGCGCATCGACTGAATGGCCAGATCCATCTGGCCGGGGTCGGCGAGCGTCACAATCACCCCGGCCGGCTCACGCGCAATGCTCAGGACCCCGACCCGGGACTCGGCCAGCACCGTCCGGGCGTCCTCGCCCAGATTGGCCAGCCGCTTCTCGCGCATGGCCGGAACATCGACTTCCAGAAGCAGGTACGAGCCGCCCTGCAGGTCGAGTCCGAGGTTGAGCCCACTCTTGGGCAACCAGCCGGGCAAGGCCGCGCGCTGATCGGCGGTCAGCAGGTTCGGATAGCTGAACAGCAGGCCGAACAGCAGGGACAGGACAAGAAGGACGACCTTCCAGCGCGACAGATGGATCATGCGGGCGTCCCCGGACCTTTCAGGACGATATCAGGACTTGGCGATGGTCTTGGTGTCGTTGGCGGCCACCCCGGTGCGATCGCGCACCTGGGTGATCATCTGCTTGACCACGGCTACGTTCACGCCCTGGGCGATCTCGACCATGGCCTGCTCGGCCTCGACGCGGGTGATCTTGCCGATCACGCCGTTCGACAGCACCACCGTATCACCCCGCTTCAGGCCGGCGATCAGCGCCTGGTGGGCCTTCATCGCCTTCTGCTGCGGACGGATCAGCATGAAGTAGAAAAGGATGATCACGGGGACGAAGAAGATCAGGGTGCCGAACGGCCCCGCCATAAGTTCCGCCACGATAGTCTCCGAATACGTTTGGGGCCGCTCAATGCGACCCTTGAAAATGAGGCGCGGAAACTAGGGTGCGCTGCGTCACATTGCAACGCGACCTGTGCTCGCGGGCCTCTCGGGACGCTATTGCGGCAACACCGTCAGCGGATCGACGGCCACCGGCTGGTCGCCGCGCATCCGCCAGGCCTCGAAATGCATGGAGGGCCGACCGTCGCCGGCGGTGTTCCCGACCGTGCCGATCGCCTGGCCCGCGCGGATGTCCGCGCCGTCCCGCACCGTCGCTGTGCCCAGATGGCCATAGACCGTGCGCCAGCCGTCCCGGTGCACGATCAGCACCGTCAGCCCCTGCCCGGCCAGGTCGTCGCCGACATAGCCGACCCGCCCCGCCGCCGCAGCCCGGACCTCCGACCCGGCCGCTGCACCGATATTGATGCCGTTGTTCCGCTCGCCCAGCCCGACCGGACCGAAGCGCCGCAGGATGTCGCCCCGCACTGGCCAGTCCAGACTCAAACCCGTCGCAGCCGGCGGCGGGGCCGGCGCGACAGCTTCGGCCGGTGCACGCGGCGCAGGCGGCGGCGGTGGCGGCGGTGGCGGCGGTGCAACCTCGTCCGGCACGGTCACGCCGCCCGGCGAAGGACCGGTGGCATAGGGATCGCCGCCGATATCCACCGCACCGGACGGCAACAGGATGCGCTGTCCCGGGCTGATCGCCGCCCGCGGCCCGAGGTTGTTCAGATCAATCAGGGCCTGCACCGGCGTCTGGAACCGCCGGCCGACGCCCGAAATCGTATCCCCGGGCTGGATTTCATAGGCCAGGGCCGAATTCGCCGGCGGCGGCGGAGCCTCGAACCCTTCCGAGGCCGGGCCGGCGGCGGGTGACCTGCGCGGGGCCGTGTTGACCGGCGCCCCCAGCGTCCCGCCCTCGATCTCGGCCACGGGGGCGGTCGCGGGCGGCGGCACCTCACGCGCGGGATCGGTCGGCCCCCGAACGCCCTCGCCGCTCGGGGCCGGCCGGTCCGGATAGGCGGGAGCCCGCGCCGGCGGTGGCGCAACCCCGGCATGGATCGGATAGCGGGGCGCATCCGGATAGGCCGCGCAGGCCGCCAGCGTCGTAACGGCGCCCAGCACCGCCAGCCCCCTGATCGCGAATCGAATCGTCATGTCGTCTCCCGCCGCTCGCCGCCGACCCCGTGTGCCTCGACCGCCGATTCAAGCCAACCCGCCAAAGGGCGCGAAAGTTGGGCGGGAAGGTTAACGGGGTATGGGGTGTGGGGGTTGGGGTGTGGGGAATGGGGTTAGGCGGCACCGGAAGCGAAAACAGGATGCAGGCACCCCCCACACCCCACACCCCATACCCCATACCCTTCCCCCTCCCCCCCCCTTCCCCGTCCCCCCGACCAGCGGCCCAAAACTTACCTCGGCCAGGCTCTCGCGCTGGAAGCTGCCGTCCGGCTGGCCGACATAGCGGTGCAGCCTCTGCACCGACGACCGCCCGACCGGGCACACCAGAATCCCGCCCGGCTTCAGCTGGTGCAGCAGTTCGGTCGGCTCTCCGGGCGAGGCCGCCGTCACCATGATCCGGTCGAACGGCGCCTGTTCCGGCCAGCCCAGCCCGCCGTCGCCGTGGCGGGTGATGACATTGTCGATCTTCAGGGCCTTCAGCCGCGCCTCAGCCTCGGTCAGCAGGCTGCGGTAGCGTTCGATCGAATAGACATAGCGCGCCAGCCGGCTCAGCACCGCCGCCTGGTAGCCGCTGCCCGTGCCGATCTCCAGCACCCGATGGCGCGGCTGGACGTCCAGCGCCTGGGTCATCAGGCCGACGATATAGGGCTGGGAAATCGTCTGGGCGCAGTCGATCGGCAGGGCCTGATCCTCCCAGGCCTGGTCGAGGAATTTCTCGTGCACGAACACGGCCCGGTCGATCGACTCAATCGCCGACAGCACGCGCGGGTCCATCACCCCCTGCTGCCGCAGCCCGAGGATCAGCCGTCCGGCGCGATCGTCATTGAGCTTCATGCCGCCACGACCGTCTTCGGCGGTGCCCCGCCCAGCACGCGCTTCAGGTCATGCAGGCTCGGCGCATGGGTCAGGTCGATATGCAGGGGCGTGACCGAGATCTTCCCCTCATCCATCGCCCGCAGGTCGGTCCCTGCCGGATGGTCGTGCTTCGTCCCGCGGAAGCTCATCCAGTAGTAGTCGCGGCCGCGCAGGTCGGTGCGCTTCACCGCATGCATTTCGCCGATGTTGCGGAAGCCCTGCCGCGTGACCTCAACCTCGGTCACAGCCTCCGGCGCCCGGGCGGGGAAATTCAGGTTCATCACCACGCCCGCCTGCCACGGCTGGGCCAGCAGGCGCGAGATGATGGCCGGGGCGAAGGCCTCCGCCGTCTCCCAGTGCGCCCGCACCTCGTCATGAAACCGCTCCAGCGACTGGCTCAGGGCGATCGAGCGGATGCCGAAGGCCATCCCCTGCAGCGCCCCCGCCACCGTCCCTGAATAGGAGCAGTCCTCCCCGACATTATGCCCGCGATTGACCCCCGACAGCACCAGATCAGGCCGCTCCGGCATCAGGTCATTGACCGCCAGCACCACACAGTCGGTCGGCGTCCCGGTCACGGCGAACCGCTTGTCCGAGATCTGATTGACCCGCAGCGGCTCGGTCAGGGTGATCCCCCGCCCCTTGCCCGACTGCTCCGTCTGCGGCGCACAGACCCAGACGTCATCCGACAGGGTCCGCGCGATCCGCTCCAGGCACTCCAGCCCCTCGGCCTCGATGCCGTCGTCATTGGTCAGGAGGATTCGCATGGGGCCTGACTAATGCCTGGGCCGTCGCCGCGCACTCGAAAAATCGTGACCTTCGGAGCGCTCCCTTGTCATCCCCGACGGAGCGAAGCGGAGATCGGGGACGGGCCGGCCTGACGTCCTCCAGTCCCGGGCAGTCCGAAGGGCTGAACCGGGACCAGGGTCGGTTCAACCCGGGCCCCGGACGCGCTGCGCTCTCCGGGGCGATGACAAAGGCGGGCACCGCGTCCCGGCTCTCCGCTTCGCTTCGGCCGGGATGACAAGGGGCAGGAAACTACTGCAGCACTTCGACCCGGTCGGCCAGCAACACCGTCTCGCCGCGACAGACATTGCGGACGACCGAGCCGCGGAATTCCATCCGGTTGTTCTCGGCCTGGGCCCAGTCGGCCATCACCCCGGTGATCTTCACCTGCCGGCCATTCAGGTCCTGCACCGCCTGTCGCATCAGGTCCCGCGAGGCCACACCCGACAGACACGGCCGCGAGAACGGCCGCCGCACCTGGGCCTCGCGCTCATACAGCTGGAACTCCCCGTCCGAGAACCGCACCCAGCCCACAATCTCCGTGGGCACGGGCTCATGGGCAACGACGGCCGGTGCCGGGGCGAAACCGGCCAACAGGGTGCCGGCAGTCAGGATCAGGATCGTCTTCACTTCAGCAGCTCCTCTTTTGGTGCTCATCCCACGTGGGTCATGCCCTTGGGCATATAGGGAACCAGCGCCTCCGGAACCCGGATCCGCCCGTCCGCCTCCTGATAGTTCTCCATAACCGCGACCAGAGTGCGGCCAACGGCCAGGCCCGAGCCGTTCAGCGTGTGCACGAACTCGGTCTTCTTCTCCCCGGCCCGCTTGAACCGCGCGTCCATCCGCCGCGCCTGGAAGTCGCCGCAGTTGGAGCAGGAGCTGATCTCGCGATAGGTCCCCTGCGACGGCAGCCAGACCTCCAGGTCAAACGTCTTCTTCGCGCCGAACCCCATATCGCCCTTGCAAAGCAGCATCCGGCGGTGGGCCAGACCGAGCTTCCTGAGAATGGCCTCGGCACAGCCCGTCATCCGTTCGTGCTCGCTCTCGCTGTCCTCCGGCCGGGTGATCGAAACCATTTCCACCTTGTAGAACTGGTGCTGGCGGATCAGCCCCCGCGTGTCCCGCCCGGCCGAACCGGCCTCGGCCCGGAAGCAGGGCGTCAGGGCCGCCAGTCGCATCGGCGTCTCCAGCTCGGCCTCCGCAAGCTGTTGGCCCATCACTGTTGCCGTCAGGGATACCTCTGCCGTCGGGATCAACCAGCGACCGTCCGTGGTCTTGAACAGGTCGTCGGCAAACTTCGGCAGCTTGTCCGTGCCATAAGCCGCCGCATCGTTCACCAGAAGCGGCGGATTGACCTCCTGATAGCCATGCTCGTGCGTCTGCACGTCCAGCATGAACTGTCCGATGGCGCGTTCAAGCCGGGCCAGTCCACCCTTCAGCACCGCAAACCGCGCGCCCGACATGCGCGCCGCCGTCTCGAAGTCCAGCAGACCGAGCGCTTCGCCCAGATCGGCGTGATCCTTCGCAGGCCCGCCTTCACGAGGTGTCCCCCAGCGCGAAACCTCGACGTTGCCATGTTCATCGTCGCCGTCCGGCACGTCGTCCGCGGCAAGGTTTTTCTGGGCGGCCAGAATATCGCGCAAGGCGTTTCCGGCCAGCGCCTCCTCGGCCTCGGCCGCCGCGATCTCGCCCTTCAGGCTCTCGACCTCGCCCTTCAGCCGTTCGGCCTCGACGAGGTCCTTCTTGCCCATCGCCGCGCCGATCAGCTTCGAGCTCTCATTGCGCTTCGCCAGCGCCGTCTGCCCCGCCGTCTGCGCCGCCCGCAGCGCGGTATCCAGCGTCAGGATCTCATCGACCAGCGCCTGCGCATTCTCGACCCCGCGCGACAACCAGCCGCTCACGAAGGCGGCGGGATTGTCTCGAATGGCGCGGATGTCGTGCATGGTCGGTCAGTCTGTATGGGAAGGAAGCGATGCTCTAACCGACTCCCTCTCCCAATGGGAGAGGGCTTGAGCGCACGGCGGCGCAGCCGTCGTCCTTGCGCTCAAGGGTGTGGGTCGAACGCCCGGGGGCGGCTTCGCCGCTCCATCCATCCGACCCACATCCGGCCTTCGGCCACCTTCTCCCAATGGGAGAAGGATCCGCGCTCCTTCCCACCCCGTATAATCTCGCCCTTCTCGACCCCGAACAGTGTCTTCTCGCCCCTGCCCGCAGAGCCGATTCCACCCTGCGTCCGAATCTGACGCAGCCGCGTGCCTTAATGCCCAAACCCCCACGGGGCCGGTCTTTGACAATCCTGATCCATCGCTCCGCCCGCCTCAGGACGCAGCAACCCGACCCGACCGGGTACATTTTTTGTACCGCCCGGACCCAATTTTTGGGGTCGACTGAAGACTCTCCGCGCCGACCCGGCCGGAGCCGTCATCCTCGGGCTTGACCCGAGGATCAGACCATCCGGTGCTCCGTGGACGGTCGCACGGGCGAGGTTCCGGGGCCGCACCGGACACCCAGCCGGCCTTTGCGCCTGATCCTCGGGTCAAGCCCGGGGATGACGGACGAAAACTCGCCCGTCAGATCAGCCCGGCCATCGGCGAGCTGGCACTGGCATACATCCGCCGCGGCATCCGCCCGGCCAGATAGCCCTGCCGCCCGGCGATGACCGCATGCTTCATCGCACTGGCCATCAGGATCGGGTCCTTCGCGCCCGCGATCGCCGTGTTCATCAGCACCGCGTCACAGCCCAGCTCCATGGCCAGCACCGCGTCCGAGGGTGTCCCCACCCCCGCATCGACCAGCACCGGCACCTTGGCCTGTTCGATGATCAGCCGGATATTGACCCGGTTCTGGAGGCCCAGGCCCGAGCCGATCGGCGCCGCCGCCGGCATGATGGCCGCGGCCCCCGCCTCCTCCAGCCGCCGGCACATCACCACATCGTCGGTGCAATAGACCATGACCTGGAAGCCGTCCCTGATCAGCAGGTCCAGCGCCCGCAGCGTCTCGATCATGTCCGGATACAGGTGCGCCGTGTCCGACAGCACCTCCAGCTTGACCAGATCCCAGCCGCCCGCCTCACGCGCCAGCCGCAGCGTCCGCACCGCGTCCTCGCCGGTGAAACAGCCCGCCGTATTGGGCAGGAAGGTGAACCGGTCCGGCTTCACATAGTCGACCAGCATCGGCTGGCTGGGGTCCGACAGATTCACCCGCCGCACCGCCACGGTCACGATCTCCGCCCCCGCCGCCTCGGCCGCGTCGGCGTTCTCCTGATAGGTCTTGTACTTGCCGGTGCCGACGATCAGCCGGCTGGAAAAGGTCCGGCCGGCGACGGTCCATGTGTCTTGGGGAGAGGTCATGGGCGGGGTTTAGCCCCCGCCGACGAACTGCACCAGTTCCACCCGGTCCCCGTCCGCCAGCGCGGTAACCCCATGCAGCGACCGCGGCACGATCTCCAGATTGCGCTCGACCGCCACCTTGCGCACGTCCAGCCCAAGTTCCTCCACAAGGGCAAGGATGGTCGCGGCTTCAACCACGCGATGTTCCCCGTTGACCTGTATGCGCATTCCCTTACGTCACTCTTTCACACGTGCGGTTTGATAACCGCCACGCCTCAGCTAAAAGGCCGGTCCGATTCCGGTCGGACCGCCACAATCGCGAGCGCAATGCCCGAGACCCCCGTCCTCTACGTCCTGAACGGCCCGAACCTCAACCTGCTTGGGGTGCGCGAGCCCGACATCTACGGACATGAGACCCTCGCCGACGTCCAGGCGCTGTGCGAACGGGCTGCAGACGGGGCTGTCGTGGTCTTCCGCCAGACCAACCACGAGGGCGAGCTGATCGAACAGATCCATGAGGCCCGCGAAAAGGCCTCGGCCCTGGTCATCAACGCCGCCGGCTATACCCACACCTCGGTCGCCCTGCTCGACGCGCTCAGGACGCTGACGATCCCGATCGTCGAATGCCATCTCTCCAACCCGGCGGCGCGTGAGCGCTTCCGGCATCGCTCCCTTGTCTCGCCGGTCGCCACCGGCGTGGTTTCGGGCTTCGGCCCGTTCAGCTACGAACTGGCCGTCAAGGCCGCTCTTCGTCTGGCGCAGGAACACCGCGCCACCGCCGACCGTTCGGTTCAGTAAGGTAACAAGAGGCTCCCATGGCCGATTCCAAAACACCCGCTCCGAAGCTCAGGAATGAAGCCGAGATCGACACCAGCCTGGTGCGTCAGCTGGCCGACATTCTCAACGACACCTCCCTGACGGAGATCGAGGTGGAACGCGGCGAGCTCCGCATCCGCGTCGCCCGCGAACTCGTGGCCGCTCCGGTCATGCAATATGCCGCCGCCCCGGCCGCCGTCGCCCATGCGCCGGCTGCAGCGCCCGTCGCCGCCGCGCCGGCCGCCATGCCGTCGGACCCCGCCACCATCGTCGCCAAACAGGGCGAAGAGGTGAAATCACCCATGGTCGGCACCGTCTACCTGCAGGCCTCGCCGGAAGCCCCGCCCTTCATCGCCGTCGGCGACAAGGTGAAGAAGGGCCAGACCCTGCTGATCATCGAAGCCATGAAGACCATGAACCCGATCCAGGCTCCCCGCGACGGCGTCGTGGTCGAGGTCCTCGTCGGCGACGCCCAGCCGGTCGAGTTCGGCGAACCCCTCGTCCTGCTCGAGGCCTGAGACGGCCATGTTCACCAAGGTCCTGATCGCCAACCGCGGCGAAATCGCCCTGCGGATTCACCGCGCCTGCAAGGAGATGGGCATCTCCACGGTCGCTGTGCACTCCGAGGCTGACCGCGGGGCCATGTGGGTCCGGCTGGCCGACGAGAGCGTCTGCATCGGCCCGGCCCCCGCCGCCAAGAGCTATCTGAACATCCCCTCGATCATCGCGGCTGCGGAGATCACCGGCGCCCAGGCCATCCACCCGGGCTACGGCTTCCTGTCCGAAAACGCCCGCTTCGCCGAGATCGTCGAAGCCCACGGCATGGCCTTCATCGGTCCCAGGCCCGAACACATCCGGGTCATGGGTGACAAGATCACCGCCAAACAGACGGTGCTGGAAGCGGGCATCCCCTGCGTCCCCGGTTCGGCCGGCGAGGTCGAGACCATCGAGGACGCCATCGCTGCCTCGAAAACCATCGGCTTCCCCCTCATCGTCAAGGCAGCCGCCGGCGGCGGCGGACGCGGCATGAAGGTCGCCCTGACCGCCGATGACCTCGTCGAGGCCGTCCAGACGGCCCAGTCCGAGGCCACCGCCGCCTTCGGCAACGGGGCCGTCTATATGGAGCGCTATCTCCAGAAGCCGCGCCATATCGAGCTTCAGGTTATCGCCGACAGCCACGGCAATGTCGTCCATCTGGGCGAGCGGGACTGCTCCCTGCAGCGGCGCCACCAGAAGATCCTCGAAGAGGCCCCCTCACCGGCCCTTTCGGCGGCCGAACGGGTCGCCATCGGCGAGACCGTCAACAAGGCCATCGCCGCCATCGGCTACCTCGGCGTCGGCACCATTGAATTCCTCTGGGAGGACGGGGAGTTCTTCTTCATCGAGATGAACACCCGACTGCAAGTCGAGCATCCGGTTACGGAAATGATCACGGGCGTCGATCTGGTGCGCGAGCAGATCCGCATCGCCGCCGGCCTGCCCCTGTCGTTCAAACAGTCGGACGTGACCTTCACCGGGCACGCCATCGAATGCCGGATCAATGCCGAGAACGCCGAGACCTTCACCCCCTCGCCCGGCACCATAACCGACTTCCACGCCCCCGGCGGCCTCGGCGTCCGGCTGGATAGCGCCATCTTCGCGGGCTATTCGATTCCGCCCTACTACGACAGCCTGATCGGCAAGCTCATCGTCCACGGCCGCGACCGCGAGGAATGCATCGCCCGCCTCCGGCGCAGCCTCAACGAGATGGTCGTCGGCGGCATCGACACCACCATTCCCCTCTTCCAGAAGCTGCTGCAGGAGCCCGACATACTTTCCGGCGACTATGACATTCACTGGCTGGAAAACTGGGCCAAGCGCCAGAAGGGCGAAGGCTGAGCGACCCCCGTTTCAGCGCTGACGAGCCCTTCGGCGGCTTCGGCCCCGACGAGCTGCTGGATTGCTACGCGAAGGGCGTCTTCCCCATGGGAGAGGCCCGCGATGATCCGCGGATCTTTCTGGTCGAGCCGGAACAGCGCGGGATCGTCCCGCTGGACCGGTTCCACGTTCCGACCCGCCTCAGGCGCACGGTCCGCGCCGACAGCGTCACGGTCCGGGTCGACACCGCCTTTGACGCCGTCCTCGACGCCTGCGCCGCCTCAGGCCCGGGCCGCGAGGACAGCTGGATCAACGCCCCGATCCGCCGCCTCTACATCGAGCTGAACGCCCGCGGCCAGGCCCACAGTATCGAATGCTGGCGTGGCGAAACCCTCGTGGGCGGCCTCTACGGCGTCACCCTCGGCGGGGCCTTCTTCGGCGAAAGCATGTTCAGCCGCGAGCGCGACGCATCGAAAATCGCCCTCGTGCATCTGGTCGCCCGGCTGAAGCGCGGCGGCTGGCGTCTGCTCGACACCCAGTTCCTGACCGGGCACCTCAGCCAGTTCGGCGCGATAGAGACCCCGCAGGCGGCCTATCTCGAAATGCTGAATGCAGCCTGCAGGCGAAGGCCGAACGTCCGGTCAATGTTCAATCCCATGACCGGATCGGAAGCTCTGTTCTACGCCTTGCAGCCGACGATCCAGGCATCATAGATCGGATGCTGGAGCCCGTTGACAGCCGGCGAAGAGGCAAACATCCAGCCCCTGAAAATCTGCCGCGGCTCACTGACCTGGATCACACCCCGCGACTGCAGGCTGACCTCCAGATAGGCGACAGCGTCGGACACCTGTTCATCCGTTGCAGAGACCTCGCAGGCCCTGGCACTGAAGATGAGCGTACGCTGGAAACGGACCGGGCGGCCACCGACCTCAACCTCGAACCGCATGGATTCGGCCGTGATCTTGTCGATTGCCTGGACGATCGCCACACGACGGCGCTGCCGCCGCGACGGGGCGGTGACCGCATCCGCTCGCGTCGCCGGTGCCTCGACAGCCGGCTCCTCCTCGCCCGGGTTCTGATCAGACTCCGCGAGCTCGGTTGGAGGGGTGCCCGGGCTCACCGCGACCGGTGCCACAGGTGCCGGTGCCGCTTCCGGCGCGGACTCGATCGGAGGCGTTTGGGCGGGGGTCTGGCGGTTCAGGGCCGCAGTCGGTTCCTCGATCGGGACCGCGTCCTGCGGCAACTCATTGATAACGGCGGCCAGAACCGCACCGGATACCAAAAGGGTTACAGCCGTGACCCCTCCAAGGATCGCGCCCCGGAGCTTCATTCGGGACGCCAGGCTTGATAGTCGCCGGTCGCGGGCGGGCGGACGCCATCGGCAACCAGCGAGCCCTTGGGCCGCCACGCCATCGGCGTGCCGGTCAGGTTGGGAAGATGATCCTCTTCCCATTTGCGTCGCGGCAATGGCTGCTCTGTCGGCAGTTCGTCAAACGTGTAGTGCAACCAGCCATGCCAGTCCGGCGGCACCTTCGACGCATCGGCATAGCCATTGTATGTCACCCAACGACGACGCCGACCATCATAGCTCGAGCGATCACGCGACAGATAATAGCGGTTCCCGAACTCATCCGTGCCCACGTGCTCGCCACGCTTGGCAATGGTGAAGAAGGTGCCGATGGTGGCACCGCTGGTCCAGCCGAAAATCCTGCCTAGCACGTTGGAAGTCCACCCAAGCTTGGTCGCCCGGCGAAGGCCGGCGTTGGTTTTCGCATCATAGAAAGCGGTGACGCCTGCGTCCAGCACCACGCGCACAGCTTCCACCTCAACATCTTGGGGGTAACCGACCAAAGACACGCCAGATTTATTGCCGTTCAGGGGAACAGGCCGCTAACCTGACCTACAGGCCAAAACGGGACCGCCGCATGCGCTTTCCATTCGCTTCCCACGCCGCTTCGATGGATCGGCCGCTCCGTGAGATTGAGCGAGCAAACCGCATTGTCACCGTTCGCGCGCCTGAGGGCTGGCCAGATGTCCAGGTTGAGGCATGGCTGGATTGGGCCGACGCCGAAGGCCTGCCATGGGAGAGCGATGATGGCCTTGTGGAAATCACGCTCGCCTGGGCCCGCCGTTTTGACCCGGCGAAGCCAGAGACCCTCGCAGCAACCATGTTGTTGGGGCTGGCCACACCCTCACACTCAACTCAGGTCTCGACCAGCCTGATCGATCTGTCTGAGCCCGACGCGTCCCGCAGGCTTCGGGCCGACTCAGCCCTGCGAAAAGGCCAACGATTGGCGGCCGGAGCCATTGATGCCGCCGCAGCAGGACTCCAACGGGTGACGGACGCCGTGTCTCGTTGTGAAGGTCAGCGCAGCGACTGCAGCGATCCCCTGAAAAATCCCGCCCTGATGCGGGCTGCCCTTGCCGCAAGAGGCATGGGAGCTGCCGACTCGGACATTGTTCGGGCCATTCAGGGTGAGAGGTTCGACGTCGCTCAACCATCACTGTTGCCTGCACCTCCCACGCTGGCGCTCGCCGACCGGGCCATGGTCGCCTCCGGTGCACCGGAAGCCCTGGCAGCCGCTGAGGCTGGTCTGGACGGTGACCTTATTTTGGTATTCGACCCCGAAACAGCCGAGGCCGTATCCGGCTCTCCTCGGGTCCCAGCGGTCCTTCTTTGTCTTTCCGCGCTGAAGCAGGCCGTCGGGCCGCAGTTTGAACCCGTACTCTCGGACCTGGTCCACCTCTGGACGACAGCCCTCTCAAAGGCTGGAAATCCGGTCGTGGCCATGGGGCTGGGAGGACTGGCCGATCAGGTGCTTGGCAGCGCCCCATCAAGCGAAATCTCCTGGGTCGATGAGCTTGCGAAAGGCGTACAATCGGCGGCAGGCGATGTATCGGTCGCCCTGTTCTTCGATGACAGCGAGGCCGGTCTCCGGCTGGGTCTGACCCCGCTTTCGGTGTTCGAGACCTGGCAGACCGCGGATGGCAGCGTGTCACAGCGCCTGCGATCCTCGGTGGCCGATGCGATTGCGCGGCTGGGTGGCGACGTGGAAGCCGCTGAGCGTTGGCTTTTCGGACATCAAACCCTCCTGGAGGCACCCGGGATCGATCATGCGGCCTTGCGTGCTCGGGGCTTTACCGATGTGGAGCTCGAGGGGCTGGAACAGGCCCTCACTCAGGTCGAAACCCTGGCTGATGCATTTCGATCGCCGACACTTGACGCCGGATTTCTGCGAGATGTGCTTGGCTTCGACGGCGCAGCAGGCGAACTCCTGCCTCAGCTGGGCTTTTCCGCCAACGACATCGCCCAGGCGCAGGCCTGGACCTTCGGCCACGATGATCTCGCCGGCTGGAGCGGCGCTCCGGATGGACTTCAGTCGATCTTGGCGGACTTGGCGAGCTTCGAGGCTGGTCTCCGCGCCAGGTTGGATACGATCAGTGCGATCCCGGACATTGCTCCAGTCCGGATCGACTGGTGCACCACACCGGCCCAAGCTGCGCGGCTCATTTCAGACGCCGCACGGGAAGGCCGGCGCGCCATCCGGCTGAAAAGGGCCGCACCGCCTTCCGGGCCGCTGCTCGATCTGGTCGAGGCCGAGCCGGCATCGAGACCCCGCCGCTGGGAGTCGGAAGCAAGAGCCGTCGAACGGATCGTGGAAAAGGTGGTCGAGCGAGACCGCACGCGCCGCAAACTGCCCGACCGCCGCAAGGGCTATATCCAGAAGGCGGCTGTCGGTGGGCACAAGGTCTATGTCCACACCGGTGAATATGAAGACGGCGAACTCGGCGAGATCTTCATCGACATGCACAAGGAGGGGGCTGCGTTCCGCTCCCTCATGAATAACTTCGCCATAGCGATCTCGATAGGCCTCCAGTACGGCGTTCCGCTGGAAGAGTTCGTGGATGCCTTCGTCTTTACCCGTTTTGAGCCGGCCGGGACCGTCACGGGGAATGACTCAATCAAGTCGGCAACATCGATCCTCGATTACATATTCCGGGAACTCGGTGTCTCCTATCTGGACCGGCATGAGCTGGCCAATGCGGCGCCCGATCCGCTCAGCGGCAACGGTCTGGGCGCGCTGGAAGGCGACGCAAACGCACCGGAAGTCGTGCCGGCCGCCCGGTTCATCTCCAAGGGCTTCGCACGCGGTACCGCAACGGACAATCTGGTGGTCCTGCCCTTTGGTCAGAAGCGGGAGATGCCGATGGTATCCCCTGTCGCCAACGAGGCGGTGGCCTGCCCGGCCTGTGGTGACTTCTCGCTTCAGCAACGCGGCGGTGGCTGGATCTGCGATACCTGCGGGGCAGCCCCTTCGATGCAGGGTTAATCAACGTTTTGGTGTCACCGTGCCTCCGGTCTGTCCGCAACTGAGGCCGAGACCGGAGCCCGCGATGAAACTGATCCTGACCGTAGCCGCCCTCGCCGCCATCGCCCTGCCTGCGGTGGCCCAGAACGCGGGCCAGATCGCGCGGGTGCGCGGGGGGTCCAGTTGCTCGGGCTGTAACCTGTTTCAGGGTGCTTTTTCGGGCCTGGAAGCCCGTGGACTGAACCTGTCCGGGGCAAGACTGCGGCAGGCCGACCTGAGCCTCGCGGTGATGAACCGGACCCGGTTCTCCAACGCGGATCTGCGGGACGTAGAAGCCTATGGCGGCGTTTTTTCCGGATCGCACTTCTCGGGTGCCGACTTGACCAATGCCAGCTTTGTGGGGGCTTACCTGGACGGATCGTCCTTTTCGGGAGCCAACCTCTCGGGGGTGAATTTCTCGGGCGCGTCGATGCGAGGCGCTACCGGATTGACCCAGGGTCGCCTGGACCAGGCCTGCGGCGACGAGGCGACCCGGCTGCCCGTCGGCCTGTCCATTCCCCGCTGCCAGAGGCCCACAGACCTTACAGGGAATTAAGTAGGGCTGGCATGGGTTTGCGGTCATGTAAGAGGCGTGAAACAGTCTGCTTCCTCCCTGTCCCGTCGCCTCCAGCCCGCTGGCCTTGGGTTTGCTGCGGCGGTGGCTTTTGTCGTTCTGGCGGGTCCGGCCGGGGCCGAGGCCCAGCTGCAGTTCCAGTACCAGGATCGGGACGTCGCCCGCATGGTATCGCTGGGTGGCACCTGCAACCGCTGCGAACTGTCTGGCCGGGATCTTACCGGCGCGGCCTTTACCGGCGCAGTCTTCACCAACGCCACCCTGGTCGGTGCCAATCTGCGGGGTGCCGAGCTGACCGGGTCGAACTTCTCCGGCAGCGACTTCAGCCGGGCTGACCTGTCGGGCGCTGAGATGGTCGGAGCAAATTTCACCGGGGCCAATTTCTCGGGTTCGGACCTGACGGGCGCAGAGGCCATGGGCGCGACCCTCGTGCGGGTGCGTCTGGCCGGAGCCGATCTCACAGGTGCCGCCCTGAACGGGGCCAATTTGAACAGCGCGGTCCTGACCGGCGCAGACCTAAACGCGACCGAGATGAACGCCGTCACCCTGGCCAACGTCAATGCCCGATCGGCGGACTTCTCCGATGCGGAGATCGCCATGTCCAACCTGTCAAACGGCGATTTCCGCTCGGCCGATTTCAGCAATGCGATCCTGAACGGGGCCCGCCTGACCGGAGGCCGGTTCGGCGGTGCAGACTTCGAAGGGGCTTCCATGGCCCGCACCGATATCCGGGGTGCGGACCTGTCCGGAGCCGAGGGCCTGAGCCAGTCGCAGATCAGCCGTGCCTGCGGCGATGCGGCGACCCGCCTGCCCGGCCGACTGACCGTCCGGGTCTGCCGCGGCGTCAGCGTGGTGCGGGTCGCCCCGCCTGCGGCGCCGACACCGCCGGCACCGCCCCGCTCGCGAAACACGGTCGTCAGCAGCAGCGACCGCTGATTCCCGGCATCAGACCTTAAGCGGCAGGGCCGCGCGGATGTGCAGCTCCTTGTACTGCCGCTCGGCCGCATCCGACGGCGCGCTCATCAGCAGATCCTGACCCTGCTGGTTCAGCGGGAAGGCGATGACCTCGCGGATCGCGACCTGGTTGGCCAGCAGCATGACGATCCGGTCGATGCCGGGAGCCAGACCGCCGTGCGGCGGTGCGCCATAGCGGAAGGCGTTGAGCATGCCGCCGAACTGGTCCTCGACTACCGAGGCGTCATAGCCCGCGATCTCGAAGGCCTTGAGCATGATGTCGGCCTTGTGGTTCCGGATCGCGCCGGAGCACAGCTC
>Ga0114981_10001228_pt1 | contig 16801 bp, 7 predicted proteins | sample S_140806_MF_Meta_FD_87028 | JGI IMG/M metagenome (GOLD analysis project Ga0114981, IMG submission 87028) | Freshwater microbial communities from Lake Simoncouche, Canada to study carbon cycling - S_140806_MF_MetaG | ecosystem: Environmental > Aquatic > Freshwater > Lake | place: Lake...
AAGGATCGACGCCTCCCGTGAACTCAGATGATGGATCCCATCTATTCGCGTCTAAAACTTCGGCAGTGTACTCATCGACGGGGCCTCCCGAAACCAGCTGGGTCGAGGAATCGTCGGCTGTGGCACCTCGTAATAGCTTGTTGCCATCTACGCCCGTACCTTCGACGCTGCCTTTCTTGATGTCTGAAGCAATGACAGAATAATTGTCGGAAATTGCGCTTGGCAATATCTGTTTAAATTGTGAAGTGTTATTGGAAGGTGCTAGAGGGACAGGGTATCCGGTAGACGTCGTGATTGAAGATTGCGGCGTGGAGGCGTTGGACGCATCAATCGTATAAGCATTGGATTTCTTGGCAGAACCAACTTCACCCTTCGTCATCTTGCTCAGATAAGTCCCCAAGGTGACCCTGGTGATCTTACCGATGTCTTTAACCGTGTTGTCTACGGTCATGTTACCTGGATCCAAATTCGGGAGAGGAGCCTTGTTCGTCCCATCGGCGCCCTGAGCAACCGTGTCTATGGTATAGACCTTGTTGTCGACCGGATTGACGAAACCCTTGTTCCCTGTCTTGATGCCAGACATAACCTACCTCTACTCTTTCGACTTCGGCGCGATGGGAGCTCCGTCGCTTTCTTTAATTATGTTGTCACCCGTCTTCAACGCCTCAGAAATCTTCTCAGCAGACTCGGGGTTCGATGTCGCAGTCGCCATAACTGGTAATACTCCATCGAAAAGAGAACTGGCTATGTACTCAACCGTTGATATGATCTGTCGGCGGGCGGCATCATCAGGCGCTTTCTTCAAAATCGCTGAGTAAACCTTGTGACTCCTGAGAGTCTTGAAGTATTCTTCTTTCGTGGGTATCTTGGACATGCTTTCCTCTTAAGATGAAAATATCATACTATGTCGGCGGGGACAGTGGATCCCCCGCTGTCGCTAATTTTTTTATCAAGCGGTTTGAGAGCTTCGTTGATACGGAGTCTAATCAGCGAGTTCGGGTTCTTTATGAGCATGCTCTCGACATCGGTCACCGACATTGACACACTGACTGACAAGTTAATGATGGCGTTCTTCTTCTCTATTGTGTACTTGTGATCCGCCTTGTTGATGCCCTTGGCTAGGTTTTTCATCTTAACGTTGACTTCACCATTTTCGCCAATCTTGATGTCAGTCATCGCGGTGTTAAGCTCGTTGATGGCATCAACCATCGACTTGACCTTGGCGCCGAGCTCCTGAGCTTGCTGCGCGACGAGCGGTTTGGCTGTCGTTGCTATAAATTTCTCTAGAGACGCAAACAGTTGAGCGACCCTGTTGGCAGTTCCGTCAATGGATCTGTTGACGTCGTCCGTGAGGATCTTTGACAAGTCCGTTGAAGCGGTCACCAAACTCGGCATACTAGATGCTGCTTCGGTCATTGCCACCTTGGCGGCCGCCATAGCTGAAGCGACTTTGTCCTTCACTGCGGATCCAGCCTCATATTCACCCTTCAGGTTACCGGAAGACTTAGCGATAGTATCTATAGCTGAGAATGCGCTTGACAATCCACCGCCACGTTGCAATTTCGGTAAAGCATCCATGATTGTTCCTATAGAAGTCGCGGCGCCATCCACACCGTCTTTTATCTTTCCAATCGTTTCGTTTGTGCTTTCAATTTGAGGGACGTATTTTTCAGCTGAACCTTTAATATCAACAATTTTTGTAATTATTCCTTCGGAACCGAACAACGTGTCTTTTATTTTTGTAATACTTGTACCATAAGACTTGGCATTTTCAGGAAGTTGAGCTAATTTCGCAGCTGCTTTTGGGATATTCTCCATATTATCGGCGGCATCAGCTATGCCTACGAAAACAGAATTAATCATTTTAAGATCTATAGCTGTTTGAGTTATCTCATCGCTTTTTTTGGGGTCGGTAAATATTCTAAAATCAGCCGAATCAAATTTTTCTCTAATCTTTTTTATAGATTCAGTAACTTTGTTCAGCAAACCTTCATCTAGATTTTTCGTGAGATCTTCGACTTTCTTTATCGATTCTTCAACGTTCTTCACACTGAAATCTGAACCAAGATCCAATGCTTCAAGCGCTTCGCGACGGGCTGCCCCAATCGCATCAGCTTGTTCTTTTTGTTTATCAGCCATGGATTTTTTGAGAGCGTTAGGATCGGTTGAAACAGCTGCTGCAGCTAAAGCTTCTGCAACGGCTGATTCCCCGCCGGTGGTCTTTAGAGCCTCTAGATCTTCGAGGCTAATCGCCATACCGGTAGTAGGATCAACCAAACCTCTAAGCTGTTCAGGAGTAATTTTGATACTTTCTCCTAGATTCTTAATCCTTTTTGAGACACTTTCTTGAGACTCGGCAGCGGCCTCCTTAGCCGCGGCGTCCTCGGCGTTCATTCGCATTCCGGCGAGCTTAATAATACTTGCGTCTGAACTACTAAAATCAATTTCATCATATTCAGGAAGAATATCTTTCAATAATTCGAGGTTTTCCGTATCTAGTTCGTCTACTGTTGCTTTTAACAACCTTTCTCTGATCGTAACGTCGCTTTTCATCTTTTCTAACAACGCTTGCCCTTGGGCACTCAACTCCGGGGACCCAGAAGTCATATAGAATTCATTTTCCATTTGTCTAAGAGTTTCAGCTTGCTTACCAGCTGCACCTTTGACACGCGAAGCTATAGAGTCTGTGACCTGAGCTTGGGCACGATCGAGAAATTCCTCCATTTTTTCTTCGTTTATGTTAACGGTTGATCCAAGTTCTTTAATAGCAGGGCGAAGAGCATCCTCTGTTGATTTCCCTTGACCAGATAAACGTTGTTGACGCGTAGCTTCTTGTTCTTTTTCTAGCCTATTCGCTTCTGCAGCAGCATTTTTATCGCCTTCGGCGGCACGGGCACGTAATAACGTAATTTGTTGTTCAATGGTAGCATTTTGATCTAAAAAGGTTTTATTTTTTTCTTTTTCTGCTTTTAAAGTTAATGCAGCATCTCTTCTTAGATTATTTTGATAATTTTCAAGATCTTTGTTAATCGTATATGCTGCGCCCGCGACAATCGCAACAGATGCACCCACGGCGAGACCGAGGGGATTAGCCAGCAAGGGGCCTAATTTTGAAAAAGCAGAAATCACCCCAGGATTTGATAATGCGCCAGATATTGCACTTACCGTTAAGTTTGCTATAGTTGGACCTAATGCAAATAAAGCAATTTCCCATTTATATTGTTTTAAAACGTTTCCTAATTTAGCAACAATTTTATCCCACAACAAATCGAAGATTTTTTCTAAAGGTCCTGATAGCTTTTGAAATGCGGATATAAATGCCTTACTAATTGGAGATTCGGCAATTGCTCCACCTGCACCGCCGAGGGCATCGCCAATAGCGCCAGGGGCAGCTTCAGCAGCGTTTGCAATGGCATTGTTAAAGTCTCCACTCAATAACTTTACGATGAATTCTAATCCCGTCTTGAGCTTGTTAGATAACCAATCGATGCCCGTAGAAATGATTCTTTCTACAGCTTTCCAGATATTCTTCAACCCTTTCAACATCTGGCTTCCACCTGAAGTTTTTTCGGCGAAATTTGTGAAACCATCCACCAACGAATCAAACAGCTTGCCTGTGTCAGCAGTGCCTTTATTAAGTTGATCGAAGAAATCCTTGAATATGTTGACGACGTTGGACATCAATCCTTTTATCGCCGTCGGGTTCAACATCTCTTTCAATCCGTTGATAAAGTCCTTAACCCCCGGGAAGTTCTCAATGAATGCTCTGCCCAATTGGCGGCCGGCATCACGAACAATATACATGTCCTTCATCACTGCCTGCAGCAAGGACAAGAACGTCTTTGAGGTGTCGATTCCTTCTAAGAAACCCTCGACAAATATCTCAAAGAAAGAATCGCCAGCAGGTTGCTGGCCTGCTTTGACCACTCGCTTCATGTCATCAGCGAGAGATGCCACTGCCTCAGATGTGCTCATCATCTGATGTTCCAATCCGGTCCCAGATTGTTTCACCTTGTCCATCGAGACGCCGGAGTTCTTCATGGAGAAAGCCATTCGAACCTGCTCTTCAGACATACCGACCGTCGAGGCGAGAAGTTGCAGCTCTTGTCGATTCATCTGATCTGCAGACTTACCGGCTGCGGCCATCGCCTGTTTGATCATGTCTAACGCATCGGCTGGAGATTTTGCTTCAACAAGCTTCATTGCGTCGACGTTGATGCCGAAGGCCTGCGACAGCTTAGACACGTTCTCAGCAGCTTCGTCGAACGTGTTGAACTTATCTAGAACGCCAGTAATGTCTTTAAGCTCTAAGCCTAATTTATGAGCGTACGTCGTGGCTTGCGCAATTTCTTTGACAGTAGAATTAGCAAAATGTTTGACGTCTTTCAGCGCTCGGCCCATGTCTCTAGACATGGCTTTGGAGTTTAATCCGAACTGAGCAGACATTCCCTTTGCGTACTTCGTTATCTCTGACTCAAGATCCACGAGAGACGTGCCTGTTGCGATGGCTCTCTGCTGTAACGCTGTGAGTTCTTCATTACCGAGGCCAAGGCCGTTTGCCATGGCCATTATCTCTAGACCATTCTTCTCAAACTGATCAGATAAGAGCTGGAAGGTAGCAGGGGCGGCCTGAGCCACCTCGAGGGCTTTATTCAAAGACTCTGCTAAGGACCCGAACACTCTCCTGGCGGACAACGTAGGGGTGATCATCCCAGTGGCCATACTCTTGCCGAAATCGATCACGTCCTTTGAGGTGCCCTTGGTCAAATCTCCGAATTGCTCACGAATCTTTTCATAAGCCTCAGCTATTTCAGTACCGCTTCCAATGACTTGCTTGGATTTTTTGATAAGCCAGTTCAACATCTCAAATGGAGCTGCTATGATTGCGGCGCCTAAATCCCATAGCGCTCCTCCCACGGTCGATATGACGTCAGTCAACCCACTCAAGATGTTCATAGCACCCTTGACGGCCGCCCCAAATGTCTTCCAGGCTGAACCCATCATCTTCAGAATGGAAGATTGCTTCTTTGACTGATCATTGACTCTACCCAACAGTCTTTGCAGATCTGTGAGAGATCGACCCAACCCTCCCAAATGATCTGATAATTCCTGCGCGGCACCGGCAAGACCCGTCAACGATTGAGAGCTCGCGCCGAGGCGACCGAGGTTCTCCAACATCCTTTCCAGGTTTGTGTTGGAAGACCCAAGCAATTCAGTAAGCGATCTGATGATGTCAGGGTTTATCCCACCTCCGCCACCACTTCCGCCGCCGGTTCCGCCGCCAGGAGGTGCCATCTAGCTACATCCTTCTCAATCAAAGAACCCAAGAAATACCGAAGTGAGACTCAAACTTTTGAGCCGCTTCATGCTTCTTGTTAAGACTCTCTATGACAGACTGCAGGCTAGCATTTTTATCATTGAGATTGCGATGAAATTGGTAGGTGGCAGAGGTGGCTTCATTGACGATAGAGACCTGCTTTTTTGTGCCCTTCAGCCTAATCTCGCATGCTAAGTTTCCAGTTAACTTAGAAGCGATTGCACGAAACAGTTCATGCTTCTTAGAATCATCACCATTTAATTCTATTTGTACGAAGGCTGGATTGGTCATGCAAATATCTAATATTCTAAAAAGAAAACTACCTTTTTTTATTATGTCATCAAGTAAATCTTCGCAGCCGCGAAGGAGAAGACTCTCTAGCCATTCCTGACATCGCTCTAACCTCTGGTGAATTGTGGTGTAGTGCTCTAGATTGGGTGTTTCCGTCGTCCGTCGATTTTGTCAACTCTTTTCTAATTCGTTCTATGAACCATTGTTTGTACGCAACAGGGAGCGCATAGGTCTCCCTGTACGTAAATCCGCAATAATACATCAACAAGAATGCAGGTTCTAAAATGAAAGTCGTCTTATCTTCTGGACGAAGGCCAAAGAAAGTTGATGCCTAATGGCATGTTGACCTCCTCTGTGTTCCCACAGGCAGGACACACGACCTCTTGCTTCATCGTGACACCAGGTTCGTGCTCCCTCATGTAGTTTCTTAATGCCAACGAATCTTGAGCAGGCATGTACTTGATAAAATTAGAGATCTTGACCCTGTCTTCTATACCGTCGATTGACAAGATTGATTGCATCAAAGACGTTGTGACACCAGTCTCGGCACCTAATCCAAGCTTCTTTTGTTTTTCTGCTAAAATGGAAGCTTCTTCCTCATCACGACCAGTAGAGAACTTGAATCTGACCTTCTTTTTTGTTCTTGGTAGCAAAAACTCGAAAACGTTCTGACCATGAATGACAGGATCTATCTCAAGCTTCTTGATGGGTAGTTCTGATAGATTGAATGTCTGTTGATTTTTAGAGCTGCATTCGTCACAATCCATCTCAGTCGTGTAATCAGGACCGTATCCCGTGATACGAATCGCCATCATTAGAGCATTTCTATCACCAACCAAGAGATCAGACGTGCTTACTGATCTATCCACGAGACAAGCCTTGATCAGCTCAGTGATGACGGTACCCTTTTTGATAAGAGCTCTAGAAGTTAGAATGTCTTCTTCTCTTGCGGTCATTGGACGAATCTCAACGACGTCTTGATTATGCAAAGACATCTCAGGGGGATATACCTTACCGCATGATGGAAGCGGAACTAGCTCTGTCGGAATGTCTAATCCGAACTCTGCCTTCAGCTTGTCCGCGACGGATTGCATAGGCATGCGAGGATCGACCCCTCCAGGCATGTTAGGATTGAAAATGGAATTTTTGACTTCTCGTTGATCTGACATATGTCTCCTGATATCAAGATCAAATTATATCTTTTTAAATTTTTGTAAATAAAAAAAGGCCCAAAAAATTGGGCCTTCGAGAATTAACAAGTTAACCAGTTCAGTCTGCTTAACTTGACGGTTCCAAACGAATAGTTTTGATTGAAGTCTCCAGATCAGTACTGCAGAACGGCGTTGTCATAACGCAACGTTAAAGCGATTTCAACAGGGCCGCCATCTTCGTACGTTAGATCATTGAAGTTTGCTTCCATGATGAACGCACCCTTGATGTCCCAAAGTTCGATGACAGTGCCAACAGGATCAAGCATCTTCAACTGAACATCTCTCTTGTAGAAGTCTGCATAACCTGAACGACCTGAAACAGACTCAAAGTGTAAACGAACCCATTCCATGACCTGTTGTGCGCCAGAAGGAGCAATGGGGTCGTGGAGCGTCACGCTCATCTGTCCGAACGTTGTCCTACCTGCAAGATAACGGGTTGAGTTGATAAAAGGAACAGCAACTTCTTCCGTCGATATCTGTGGGCGTGCGGCGGTTTTCAAAATGTAGGCATCGATGCCTTCGATCATGAGGACCCAACGGTTCTTGCGTTTGGGTTCAAATTTGTTTGGGATCATTGACGTTACGTCAAGGGTTTCAGCCATTGTAAATTACTCCTGTTGTTGGAACTCTTAGCATAATTATTCTTAAAAGAAGATCTAACAAAAATATTTTTATTCATCATTAGAAACTGAGAAATCTAAAGTCACAAATTCTTGTGTTTTCTTCGGTTTAACGTAAACACGACCACGAATTGTCAAAAATTCTGGATCATTTGATGGTGAGAGAGACACTCTAAATTCATCCATACCACCTAAAGATTTTATCGTTGCCAATCTTTCAGATATGATGTTGGTCAACCTAACGGCGGATTCAGGTCTATTTGGTTCAAATAATGCCGTTTGAGCAGCTTCTTTCACTGCGCGGCGAGCCTCGATTAACAACCGTCTGACGTTGATCCTGTTGACGGCTGCATTTGCCAATTGCAACGTTTTTTGCCCCCATACGACAACGGCGCTCACATTTTGAAATTGATTGACACCTTCAATGTTAGTCGTCGCGTATAAGGGGTTGATATTGCTCTTGTACAAAGTGTCAAGATCTTTTTCATTTAGTGGCACTGTCGTTTTTACCGTCGATACCAACTTCCCTCTTGTCACACCAGCAGGGGCAAACCAAGGTTGTCCTATGCTGTCGTTGAGAGACAGAGCTCCAAGGACAACGACCGAAGGTGGAACCACGTACTCTGTGTTCAATTGAGGAGACAACCGTATGACCGCATCAGGATAATAAGCGGCCGCAAAAGACGAATTTATGACACGATTCTTCAATGTCTCTGCTGTTTCTTTCGGAGTCGAACCGTTCTCTACATCCATAACGTAGAGAGCGTCGAAGCGATCTTCGGCTGTCAGGGTGGCTTCATCAGTGATGACAGGTTCTCTAATTCCAGGAATAGCAAAAATGCTAAAATCAGTGTTCGTAGAATTACCGATTATTTCTAAAGATTTTTTATATGATATCACGGAAGGCCCCTTGAGGCGGCCACGGGCTGGGTCGGCCATGTCGGCCTTCACGGCTGTCGACGTCAAATCTGATTCATCTGTGTCGAATATGTTGACGCCATTGAAACCGCCCTGCAGGATCACATCATAACGTAGATATCCTGAGTTAGAAGCCGACAAGAAATCTCCCATACCAATCCTTCTCGATTTCTCTTTATGATTCTCGGGAATATCGCCGTTCCTCACGTACTCAGCCAAGTTCCAGTCATATGGCGGATCGACTGTTCCGTTGGATCCTGTGATTATTTTTATGTTTTCTAGAGTAAAGAAATTGTAGCAAAATCTGTCCGCATCCATGATGCCATTAGCAGATGTATCAAGGACGCCGACGTTATCACCAACCGCAAAATTTGCATTGCTCGAGGCATGTTCAGGATAATGAGAGGTGTATCCAAATAGAAACATCAAGGGCTGTTTGATGTCGTTGCTATTCTGTCCTGCATGATCAAACATCACTCCCCAAGATTTGTTGGTAGAAGGAGTCGTTTGCAAGTTTACTGCTCTATTATTAAAACGCATGGGCAGAGGAGGCTGCACCATATTTTTTACGTAGCCAGCAGAAACCAACGCTGAAGCGTCGGCCGAATTTAGCGTGGCTAAAGGTGCTGATCCGGAGGTGACCAGATGAGAGATTCCTCTAAATCCCACAGGGAGAGAATCGAAAGGAACCTTCTTGTTTTTGACGTCTTCAGACACCTCAACTCTTATGACGTTCGATTTTAACGGGTAGTTACCTTCTATGACTAGCTTCTGCTCGTTATCAGGCCTGTCGAAGTCGTAAAATGCATTGACGTCTCCAATTTCTTTTGAGATGTACTTGTCAGACGAAGGGTCCAAGGTGACGCCTATGAATTTTTCTACAGGAGTTGAGGTCTCTCCATCTGGATCTATCAAGTTACGTACCAATATACTAAAGGTACCATATGCGTAGATAGAATCGGGCGCCGCAGGCGTTATATCCTTTATCGTGATTTTATAAGACTGAAACTCTTGAGTTCCATCACCCAATAGATGCAGTCTGAATAGGTTGTGCCTATTACCTCTAAAATCCTGTGAGACGAACCAAGGAGTCTTGGAATGAGTGAATCTGTCTCTAAAGTTTTCGTAATTGGGGACCGTACTTGAACCAACGTTCCGAGCCAATGAAGACGTGATCAAGAAGATGGATCTCTCAGTTCCAAATATCCTATTAGAATCTGAATCAGCTCCAGCTCCAGCGGTCACCGCATTCGTTCCTGTCAACTCAGCTGTAGAAGGATGAATGTCAAAATGTGTGTAGAGGAAATGTCCCTTCTCTTGAATGTAAGATGCAGTCGTGTTGAATACTTTCGGGAAGTAATTAGGAGCTTGCATGTCAAAAGAAGCAGTAATAGCAGTATCCCCAGCAGTGTGGCCATTCAGCAACAACACAAACTCTTGTTTGACAGAGCTGTTTCCATCCAAAAGTGTGACTGATCCCAAGGTGGTTCCATAAGTCGTAGATTCATTAGCCACATACGTCAAGGGAGGAGCGCTAGAATTGTACCCTCCGCCTGATGAAGACAGGCGTAATATAACCCCTGATGGCGCCATCAATATGCCACGGATGATTGGAACGGCGGCGGAAACAATATTATTTTGGCTACCAGTTCCTTGTAACCCAGCTGAACTAAAGTAGGTGTTGCCTTCCGACTCAGACATGAAGCAACCCAAGAAATAAGTTCTGCCTAACGGACCTCCGGAGTTTGCAAAGCTATTTGAAACGATGTACCCGCTAGATGAGACGAAAGGCAATTCCTCGCCGACAGTGAATCCAGCTGACGTCACATCTCCGTCGGGACCTCTCTTCTTGCCATCTCCGATCCCCAGAACACGCATGTAGGTGACAGAGTTGGCGTTGCTCAACCATTCTCTCACGGCGAAAGGACCGAACAACTTCGCGTCGAGGTCGCCAAATTTTGCTTGAAATTTCCTTTGAGTTCCTAAAGTCAAAGGAACAAATGCAGGACCAATAAAAGAAGTTCCTATAATGCAAGCGTTCCGACCGAATGGAACATCTTCTTCGTCCGTCGGACCAATCAGTCCAATTTCTTGAGCCGATATCCCTGCGCTGTTAAACTTGTATTCGCTCATCGCAATTTCTTTTTACGACAATAACTATCACAACGTAAAAAGGCCCGCCTCAGCAGGATCCTTCACAGGTTATTTTTATAATTCTTACGTTTATCACCCAATGAATTAACAGAAAAATTATTAGAGAGCATTCTAATCATACCTAACGCAAATGAAAGAAGAGCCGCTGTGAACGGCTCTTCATCTCTAACAACTGTTACAATCAGGTGACTGACTGGAGGTTGTTTGCCACGACGAAGTCTAGAGAAACGAACTCTATCGTCTTTGTTGGCTGGAGGAATATCTTTCCTCTAACCGTGTTGTTCTCCACGTCGGCCTGGGTTGTGGTCGAAGAATCAATGATGACTCTGAACCTTTCTAGTCCGGCGAGGGCCTGAATTCTCTGCAAGCGAGGGGTGACAGCGGCAGAGAAGCGGGCGAGGGTGGCTTCGCGGTTTGGCTCGAAGATGATCGTTTGAGCGATCTCACGAACCTGACGACGGATGTCGATAAGGAGACGACGGACGTTGATTCTATCAAGAGCTGAAGCAGCTTGGTACAGCGTCTTCTGACCCCAGACGACGACTCCTCCCTTCGGATTCAATCCTGATCTAGCCTGCGTTATTTGCGCGTAAAGAGGATTGATGTCTTCATCATATAGAGCGTCGAGATCTTCGTCTTTCAGCTGGATGCTGGTCTCTAGCGTAGTGGGAAGTGCGCCGCGGGTGAGACCTGCGGGAGCAAACCAAGGATATCCTAGAGCATCATTCAACGCCAAGGCTCCGAGGACGACGACCGAAGGTGGAACAACGACGGTGTTGGATGCCCTTGAAGGATCTCTCATCAGCACGTCAGGGAAGTAAGTTGCTGCGAAGGACGTGTTGAGGTTACGAGCCTTGTGTTGGGCAATCGTCTCAGTTACGGAAGGTTTAGCGGTTCCTGTGACGTTGATCAGGTTGCCATTCTTGTCTACCTGTTCCATGTCCATGATGTAGAGAGCGTCAAAACGCTCTTCTGTTGCTGCGAGGGCGGCATCGGTCACAACGGGAGTTCTGATACCAGGTATTGCGAGTAATTGAATATCCACGTTTGTGGTGTTCTTCATAACTTCCAATGCCTTGAGATAAGAGCTTACGTTTGGACCTCTGCTTCCACCTCTGTTAGCATCGCCCATGTCTGCGGTGACGGCTGCGTTGTTGATCTGATGCTCATTCTCATCGAAGATGTTGACGCCGTCGAATCCACCCTGCATGACCATGGTGAATTTGAGGAATCTTCTGTTCTGCGAGAATGATAGATCAGATACATTGATTGCACGGGTTTTGCCTGTATCGTCGGTCGGAATTGACCCCCTGCGAACGTACTCTGCATACTTCCAAGAATCTGGTTGATCAACGGTGCCATTAGATCCTGTCGTAATCTTAATGTGTTCAAGAGTGAAAAGATTGTTACAGAATCTGTCAGCGTCCAGAATACCATTTGTGGATGTGTCCGGAGCTCCTGAATTATCGCCGACAACAAAGTTCATATTTGTTGTTGAAAAATCAGGGAAGTAACTTGTGAAGTAATTTAAGGATTTGTCTGGGGAGTTACCGCTGTTCTGTTCCGCAAGATCTGTCGTGTGTTCAAACTTAACGCCCCAACAATACCTAGCGTTTTCTTGAGCTTGTAATCCTGTTCCGTCTATGATCGTTTTTCTGAAAGGCAACGGAGACTCTACAACATTTTTTATGTACTCTGCGGCTGTTAACTCAGCCGCGTCGGCGGCGGAGAGAGTCTTAAGAACAGATCCAGATGTTACAAGGTGAGCAATTCCTCTGAATCCCATTGGTAGAGCGGTGGAGTCTACTGCCATGTCCAACACCTCGTTCGATACTTCAACACGAACGAAACGAGATCGTAACGTATAGTTTCCTTCGATGACAAGTTTTTGGCTTGCTTCATCTCTGTCAAAATCATAGTATGCGTTAATATCGCCTAGAACCTTAGCGATGTATCTATCGGATGATGGGTCTAGATTGACTCCGTTGAAGCTTTCTAAAACTTTTTGATCTATATCATTATCTTCGAAAGCTCGAATTACGACATTGAACGAACCGTATTTGTAATTTGCTGCGGTTGAAGGGACGATGTTGGCGATAGTAATTTTAAACTTGTTAGATACGCCAACGCCAGAGTCCAAAGAATGAAATCTAAATAGGTTTATTGGATTTCCGCCAAACTTTTGCGAGATCACCCAGGGAGATTTTGCATTAGAGAACCTATCTTTGAATGATTCAAAGTTTGGAACAGACGTTGTTCCTGCATCGTATGCTTGAGACGAAGTCAACAAGAAAGCAGAAGATTCTTTGCCACGTCGAAGATCCGCTAATCCATACGAAAAAGCGCCGGCTGAAATTAGTCCCGTCCCCGTTACGACAGCAACTGCAGGATGAATATCCCAGTGAGCCGCTAAATAATGACCTGCTTGTTGTATTTTGTAAGGATCTGTATTTAAAACCTTCGTCAAGAAGTTAGCCGAATTAACGTCGAAAGAAGCGGTCAATACGTTGGGATAAGCGGAATCAAGGCCTCTATGCCCATTTAGAAGTAATGTGAACTCTTGTTTGGAAGAGTCCAGCACTACTGAACCCAGCGTAGTACCTCTCAAATTGGGATCTAACTCACGACCTGTTGTCGTTAATGTAGGAGCTGAAGAAAAGGCCGGACCGTGTGAGGCAGATAGTCTAATTAGAACTCCAGAAGGAGCCATTAAAACTCCTCTGACAATTGGCACGGCTGCATCTAACGAATTAGGAGATGTTACTCTGTTCAACCCTTGAAGGCCTGCGTCGCTGAAGAAAGTAGAACCTGCAGACTCTGACATAAAGCAACCCAAGAAGTAAGTTCTGCCAGGGGATCCTTCTTGATTTGCATAAGAATTGTAAGACAACATTCCGGTAGAATCAGGTTGCTTTTCGCCTACCGTAAAACCAGCATTCGTCACAGCACCGGAGGCCGTACGTTTCTTACCATCACCCACACCGAGAACGCGTAAATACGTGACCGAAGTTGCGTTGTTCAACCACTCAGCCACAGCGATAGGACCAAACTTTTTTGAATCGCTTTCACCAAACTTAGCAAAAAAGTCTTTTAAGTTTCCGTACGTCAGAGGTACGAAAGCTGGTCCTTTAACAGATGTTCCAATCACGCCAGCTGGAACACCTGTTGGTGAGGTTTCTACTGGACCTGATAGGTCGATTTCTCTTGATGTTACTCCTGCGCTTCCAAATTTGAGCTGTGCCATTTATATCGCTCCTAAGCTTTGCATGATAAGTATAAATCTCCCGACGTTTGCATCAAACAAATTCGACACCAGAATTGGTTACGATAAAGTCGATAGCAATGAACTCGATCGCTCTTGTCGGGACAACAACGATCCTACCATTCAGACGATTCAAGTCGACGTCTTCCTGCGTGTTATTTGTTTCATTCATAATGACCTGATATGCTTCGATGCCAGCCTGCGTCTGAATGAGACCTAACTGAAGAATTGCGTCGGCTACAAACTTGTTGCGAACCGCTGGTGTATTTTGCTCAAAGATGATTCTGTTGGCAATTCCTATGATGATTCTCTTCACCTCGAGAAGCAATCTACGAACGTTTACTCTATCAAGAGCAGATTTTCTGATTTGCAACGTCTTTTGACCGTAGATAACGAATCCCAGACGAGGGAACGTTGCGATCGGATTGATCCTAGCATCATACAATCTATCTCTATCGGAAACGTTCAATCTGACTTCAACATTGTTAACGAAGTCCAAGGCTGCTCTATTAAATCCGGCAGGAGCGAACCATGGATATGCATTTTGATCATTGAATCCAATTGCACCCAAGGCCGCAACAGATGCAGGTACTTTTACATAACGTTTGTTAGTCGGATCATTTACGTAAACGTTCGGGAAGTAAGTGGCTACATAATTGTTATCGAACGTTCTGTCTTCAAAAACCGACGCCGTGTTCTCAATATTGATACGGTTGGTTGAGTCGTCATACAAACGATCGCCATTATCATCATAGTTTGGAATGTCCATAACGTACATGGATAAACCATAATCTCTAACTTTCTTAGACGTGTAGTTAGTTATGTAATCCTCTCTAATTCCAGGAATTGCCAAGAGATTGACGTTAACCTGTAGTGGGTCTGTCATTAAATCAATGGCTGTAGTATAAGAGCTGATAGCATTGTTAGACACATCAGATCCTGCCACATTGGTTTTGAGTCCTGGTGATACATAAATCGATGAAGCAGCTCCATTTGGAGTTTCAAAAGAAGTAGCTTTATCATTCATGCGGCGGGCAGCGGGGTCGAGTATGTTTAAACCATCAAATCCGCCTTGCATAAACGTAGTGAACTTAGCAAAGCTAGAGTATTTGTTGAACTCGTAAGCTTGACCGTTTGATAACAAAGATGCGAATGTTATTCTGTCACCCAACACTGGGTCTTTCACGACATACGTCGATGGATCTACCTTCGCATTTCTGATATATGCTGCCTCTCTCATATGAGATCTGATTGTCCCTGTGAGATCGGAAATCGCCGCGTTGGCAAAAGCCACCTTTGCTAATGTGAACTTGTTGTTGTTGAAAGAATCAGCACCAGAACCCGTAACCAGAACATCTAGCTTCTTGATTCCCAAGAACTTGGTATAGCTTTCAATCAAAACATTCTTTTCTTCCGAAAGGTTACAATTCAACGGATCGTTGTTTCTTTCGAATTTGACGCCCCAGTATAGAGAAGGCATTGCTGCCTCTAGAGGACCAGGATCACCGTCCCAAGAAGGAGTTGAATCAACGGCACCCTTTGTTACCTTGTATCTAAATGGAACCGGCGGGAGTATTGCGCCTGAAAGAAAACTATCAGCATTATTTAAAAGTCTTCCGCCGAGTCTCTTCAATGTTAAAGAAGGTGCAAGATCGCTTAAACTATCATTGGTCTTTAACACCTCTGCGCCGCGGAAGCCGAAAGGCAACGTTCGAGCAGGAACCTTCTTCTCTTCGACGGCCGTTGACATGACGACTCTGACGAACTTCGACACATTTTGATATTTACCAGTCGTGACGATGCGGCGCTCTGTCGATATGTCTTGATCAAAATCGTACGTCACCTTACGGTCACCGACAAGTTTTGCGACGTAGTTACTAGAATCAGGATCCAAAGAACAGTTGACGAACTCTTCAATCACGCGTGGATTAATGTCAGTGTCATTAAAATCGCGGATCTGCAGATTGAACGTGCCATACTCGTAAGCTTCATTTTCTGAAACTTTAAGATTGCTTATTGAAATCTTGTAGAGACTGTTTGCATACTCGCCGTCGTCGATTGCTTCAACGGCGAATAGATCATATTCCGTAGAACCGAAAGGTTGAGATATGAAGAACGTCGTCTTTGGAGTTGAGAATCTCGTGTTAAAAGAAGTGTAAGAAGAGCTAAAATCAGATGTGACGTCACCTGATGTAAGACTCTTGTTCGCGGTTCCTGATAGAACTGCAATGTAATCTCCTTCTAGAACGCCAGCAACTTCTTCGTCCACCGCAAAGTCGGTATACAAAAGATGCTGATATTGAGCGAATTTCTCAGGATCTCTATTTAAGATCTTGCCGAAATAATCCGCGCTCGATGGATTCATAGAGGCAGTATAAATTTTGATGCCTGTCTTCTTGTCATCGAAAGAGAAGCTGCTGCCTAAAGAAGAAGAAATGACTATCTTAAACTTTCCTGATTTGATTTGAGCAGAATCATCAATTGCCACAGCTGTATCTGCTTTAGTACCAAGGACCTCATCTCCATCCAATACCAACATTCTGGCACCAGAAGCCAACATGACCATACCCCTGACCAAAGAAATGTTATTGGCTTGGGTGCGAGAATCGTTGTCAGTGAACATCGGCATGCCTGCCGATTCGTTGGTGGCGATCGTATGATCAGCTACCAAAAACTGCAAGTCTCCAGTAGATCTTGCGTGCGCATCCTTGTCTCCGCCGAGCGGAGTTGGTGTCAGCTTGAATCCCGCATTTTTAACTCTACCTGTTGAAGTCGTATCCGAGATATCACCAACGGTGCGATTGGCACCTGCACCGAGAACACGCATGTAGGTGAGAGAAGCACGATTTTTCAAAAATTCATTGACGGCATAAGGACCGAACTTCTTTGGATCAAGATCGCCAAAGACGCTAACGAACTCATTCCAGCTTGCGACCGTGACAGGAACGAACGCAGGACCCTTTCTAGCAGTCCCGATTACTCCAGCAGGAACCCCTACAGGACCTCCAGGGGGTGGAGCTTTGAGCTC
>Ga0114981_10001234_pt1 | contig 16705 bp, 13 predicted proteins | sample S_140806_MF_Meta_FD_87028 | JGI IMG/M metagenome (GOLD analysis project Ga0114981, IMG submission 87028) | Freshwater microbial communities from Lake Simoncouche, Canada to study carbon cycling - S_140806_MF_MetaG | ecosystem: Environmental > Aquatic > Freshwater > Lake | place: Lake...
GCGGATGAAGAGGTTGCGCGTTTCGTTGAGGACGGGGCGGGTGTAATTGAAGAGCCGCGCGGTCTCGGCGAGCGAGCCGAGGGAATCGAGCACGGCGATGGCTTCGGCGGTTTCCTGGATGTGCGCGAGGTGCTCGAGGACGCGGCTGCGCAGCTCGATGAACTGCTCGTATTCGAGCGCCTTGCTGCGCTCTTCGCTGCCGAGGATTTTGTCCTCCATGCGCTTCAACTCGTCGGTGATGTAGCGCTCGCCGTTGACGGTGGTTTGCTTGCGATGGTAGTCGGCGGGCACGCTGCCGACGTTGGCCTTGGTGATCTCGATGAAGTAACCGAAGACGGCGTTGTATTTGATCTTGAGGCTCTTGATGCCGGTGCGCTCGATCTCGCGCGCCTGCAAATCCGCGATCCACTGGCGGCCGAGCGTGGAGGCATTGCGAAGCTCATCGAGCTCCGGCAGCCAGCCCTCGCGGAAGACGCCGCCTTCTTTGATCTGCATCGGCGGCTCATCGCAGATGGCGCGTTGGATTTCCTGGCAGATGGGGGTGAGGTCGTGGAGGCGGTCCAGCAGTGTGGTGCAGGCGTCCCGCCTGCTCAGAGCAGCCGAGACGGCTGCACCACTCTCCAGCAACGCTTTCAAGGCGGGCACAACCTCCAGAGAAACGGCGAGAGCCTGCAAATCGCGGCCATTGCCGCTGCCTTGGCTGAGGCGGCTGCTGGTGCGCTCCAAGTCGCGCACTTCTTTGAGTAGGGTGCGCACCTGGCTGAGGAGCATGGGCTCGTCGAGGAAGGCGGCGAGCATGTCCTGGCGCTGCGTGAGGGCATCGAGATCGCGGAGGGGATGCAGGACCCAGTGGCGGAGCTTGCGGGCACCCATGGGGGTGCAGGTGCGGTCGAGGGCGCTCAAAAGGGTGTGCGCATTGCCGCCACGGGCACTGACGAGCTCCAGGTGGCTCTGGCTGGCGGCGTCGATGAGCACGACGTCGTTGGTTTGACCAACGCGGAGGCGCTGGATGTGATCGACACTGCGGCGGAGCTGGAATTGCAGGTATTGCAGGATGCAACCGGCGGCGCAGATGGCGGCGTTCATGCCGGTGCAGCCGAAGCCATCGAGCGACTGCACTTTGAAATGCTGCGTGAGGCTGTGCTGCGCCTGATCGAGCAGGAAGAGGTAGCTTTCGATGGGCTGGGCGCTGCTGGGGCTGCCGAGGGCGTCGATCACTTCGCGCTGAGTGTCGCTGAAGAGCAGTTCGCTGGCCTGGAGGCGCTCGAGTTCGTCGGCGAGCTCGGTGGTGTCTTTGAACTCGGCGACTTCAAACTCGCCCGTGGTGTGATCGACATAGGCGAGGCCGAATTTTTTGCCTTCGCGGAACACGGCGGCGAGGTAGTTCGGGCGGTTCGAGTCGAGCAGGTTGAGGTCGCTGATGGTGCCGGCGCTGAGGATCTGCGACACGGCCCGTTCGACGATTTTGCCCGGCACGGGATCGGTGGTCTGCTCGGCGATGGCGACGCGTTTGCCGGCTTTGATGAGCTTCGCGATGTAACCCTGCGACGAATGATGCGGCACGCCGCACATGGGCACCGCGTTGCGTTTCGTCAGCGCCACATTGAGGATGGGCGAGGCGACCTTCGCGTCCTCGAAGAACAGCTCATAAAAGTCGCCCAGGCGGAAGAAGAGCAGCACGTCCTCCGGAAGCTCCCGCCGGATGGCGAGGTATTGCTTCATCATGGGAGTGGTGGCGGCGTCGGACATGGAGGGCGTCAAGAGGTCAAGAGGGGCGGGGAATGGTCAAGGGGTGGGAAGGGCAAAAATCGTCCTCGAACTCGTTCTCCTCCTCGTCCTCGATCAAGTGGCATGGCAAGCACGGAAAGCGGTCAGGCAGCGGAGCGGGCGGATCGAGGACGAGTCCGAGTAGGAGGACGAGGACGATGGAGGTAGCGAAGGGTCACTCGGTATCGTTTCGGCGAAACCACACATAAGGCAGCACGAAGCTGGACGTCAGCAGCACCGTGATCACGCCGATCATGGTGGTGAGGCCGAGGGAGATGAGGCCGCGATTGCTGCCGAGGGCGAGGGAGCCGAAGGCGAGGCCGGTGCTGAGGCCGCAATAGGCGAGCGAGCGACCCAGCGACGCGGCATGCGCGGCGGTGGCGCCTTTTTCACGCAGGGTGTGCATCATGTGGATGGTGAAATCGAGCCCGAGGCCGAGGCACAGCGGCACGGCGGCAATGCTCATCAGATTCCAGCTCAGATCGAGCAGTGCCATGGCACCGAGCAGCACGATGGCGGTGATGATGAGCACGCCGGCCGCATGCAGTCGCTCACGTCGGCCATGGAAGACGAGCACGAAGAGCACGAGCGCGATGCCTGCGGTGGGCAGGCACACGCGGGTGATCTCACGCTCCAGCAAGGGCTCCAGCGAGACGCGGAGGTAATTCCAGCCGGCGGGATGCACGCCGGGGATGGCTTCGAGCTTGGCGAGCAGCGGATCGTGGATGCCTTGGGGGAGGGAGAAGGAGCCGAGGGCGGTGGTGCCGGAGAGGAGGGATGAGAGATGAGGAATCAGGGATGAGGGCTGTGCGTCGCGCCACTTCGCGAGGACCTTTTGAGTGAGGGAGAAAGCGGTGTCGGTGAAGCCGGCGGTGTCGAGGGCGGTTTGGAGGAGCTTCTCGTTGGCGGCGAGCTGCTGGAGTGTTGGAGTGTTGGAGTGTTGGAGGGATGGATTGGGGATGAGGGCGGTGGGCAGCGTGTGGGGGATGTCGGTGAGGAGCTTGGAGGCTGCGGCGAGGGTTTGGCGGAGTTGATCGGTGTTCGCGGCGTGGAAAAGGAGCGGGATGGTTTGATCGGAGGCGATCATTTTGGCCTCGATCTGCTCGGAGGTATCGAAGGCCTCGCTTTGCTTCGGTCGAAGCACGGAGGAGCCGAAATCGGCCTTGGGGAGGCCTTTGAGGATGATCGCGGCGGTGGCGGTGAGGAGCAGCGCGGCGAGGAGCCAGGTGAAGGTTTTTTGAAGGGTGAGACCGAGACGTGGAGCGGAGGTTTCGCACGCTGAAGCGTGAACCACATACGGCTTCATGCCGAGCGGCAGGAAGCCGAGGAGCATCACCGCCGCGCCGATGAGCACACCGAGGGCGGCGAGCAAGCCGAGCTGCGCCACGCCGGGAAGCTGACTGAGGCCGAGCGTGGCAAAAATGGCCGCGATGGTCACGGCGGACCACGCGACGCCCGGCAGCACACGACGCAGAATTTGTCGATACGACTCACGCGGATGCTCCGAGGCCGCGTGGAGGCCGATGACGCCAAAATCCTCGATGAGACCGGTCAAAATGGCGGCGAAGCCCATGCTCATCACATTGAGCGAGCCGTAGATGACACCCGCCGCGCCGAGCGTGAGAAGATTGGCGCACAAGATGGCGAGCAGCAGCCAGAAGAGCGGCACGATGCGGCGATGCAGCAGCCAGAAGAGAAAGCCGACAATGAAGGTCACGGCGGAAATGGACTGCCGCATGTCGGATTCCATGCCCGTGGCGATCTCCGCCTGAAACGCCGGATCGCCGGTGAAGCCGATTTGGACCTTCGCGAGCGCTTCATCGCTCTTTTGCCAGGTTTCGCGGATGTCTTGCCGCAGCTTCGTGAGCCAGGCATTCACCGTGCGGTAGTCCGCGAGCGCGGCGGTGGGCGGTTGGATGAAAAGCAGGCGCAGGGTGCCATCGGCGGAGGTGAATTCATCGCTCGGCATGTTGGCGTCGTCGCCGGAGGAAAGCATCGCCATGGCACCGCGGGCGATGCCAAAGGGATCGTAGCCGGTGAGCGTGGCGTTTTGGAGATCGAGCGAGTTCGCGGTGGCTTCGCGGGACTTTTCCAGCAGCGCAGGGAGTTTATCGGGAGCGAGCGAAGCGCTCAACGCGGCGACTTTTTCCGGCGGCGCATTGCGCCACAGCCACGCGATGACCTCGGCGATGACTTCAGGATCGGATTGCAGCAATGACTTGTGTCGCACGGAGGCGGCGAGGTCTTTTTGGGTCGCGAGATGCTCCGCGAGCGAATCGGCGGCGACTTCGAGCAGCTCGGCGTCCTCGCTTTGCAGCGTGACGATGAGCTGATCGCTCTTCAAATCGCGCAGCAGGCGAGTTCCCTCCAATCCAGGCAGATCCTTCGGCAGCAGCGAGAGCGGATCGACATCGAAATCGAGCCGCGAGATACCAAACCAGCCCGCGAGGGCGACGAGGAGGATGAACAAGAAACGCGAAAAGGCGGCGGGCATGGCGTTTGAAATGAGCATTGATTCGCGAGGAGGCATCTTATAACCTCGCGCTAGAAAATTTCACCGACCGACAGCCACCCTTCATGGAATCATCGACGATCCAGCACATCCTTTTCGTGGCCGCCGCCGTGGTGTTTGCCTTTGCCTGCCGCACGTCGGAGAATCGTTACATCGCGAAGCTGGGAGCCATCGCCATGCTGGGGGCGCTTTACCTCGCGGGCTATTACATCACCGATGAGCAGCATGCAGGCGGGGCGCTCTTTGTGGGTGGCTGGTTTCTGGTGCCGTGGATGGAGATCATGTTCCGCGTGCGGCGCCTGCGCTTCCCGATCAAGAGTGAGGTGGTGCATCGCTTCCCGCCTTCACGCGATGTCTTTCCCGATCTCGGCGAGCTTTCCCGCGAGGCGGAGGATGCGGGATTCGTGCAAGTGGGTGATACCGGCTGGATGTGGAGTGAGACAGAGCATTTCATGCGGCTCTTTTACCATGAGGAAAAGCGGGCGCAGGCCTCCGTGGCGCTGGCGAGGCAGGGTGAGATGGGCTTTTCCTATGTGAGCCTCACCACCCGCGGGAAGAATGGCGTGGTCTATACGACGACGAACTACCCCTTCCCCACGACGATGAAGCATCCGCCCAAGCATCTCGTGAACCGCTACGAGGACGCGGATTCCTTCGAGGACCTCCTCACCGACCACGGGGACTTCCTGGAGGCGCTGGCCGTGACCACGGAAGAGATCGCCGAGCAAGACACGGAGTATCTGCATGCCTACATCCAGCGTGACATGAGCGTGCAGGTGGATCACAACCTCCTCGAAGGCCTTATTGTGAAGGCCGGCAGCAGCGAGTTTCGCTATTCCTGGCGCGGGTGCTTCTACCTCTACTGGCAGATTTTGAAGGACATGGTGCGGGTGTGAGCCATAAGGGACTCGGCCAAGGCCTACTTCTCCGCGGTGACGAGCACGGTCTGGAAATGCGGGCTGCGAGTCTCCCGATGGACGACGCCCGTCTCGATGGTGCGGAAGCCAACGGCGGACATCATTTCGTGCAGCGCCGCCTCCGTGAAGCCCAGCCACACATCGGCATAGAGCTCGCGGGCCTTCTCAAAGGTATGCTGGAGTAGATCGAGCACCACGATGCGGCCGCCGGGCTTTAAAATGCCAAACGCACCGCGAAGCGCCGCCTGGGGATTCTGAGCGTGGTGCAATGCCTGGCTGAGGAAAACGAGGTCCACACTCGCCGGTTCGACGGGCGGCTTTTCGAGATCGCCAAGGCGGTATTCGAGATTGGTGAAGCCATGCTTCAAGGCGAGCTCCGCACCGTAGGTCACCATCTTTTCGCTGTTATCCACGGCGATGACTTTTTTGGCCCGCTGAGCCAGCAGTTGCGAGAGCGTACCTTCCCCCGCGCCGAGATCCGCGATGACCAGCGGCGGCATGAGCTTCAAAAGAGTTTCGCCAAGTGCCTTCCACGAGCGGCCGGGGATGTAGTGACGGCCAAATTTACCCGCGAGCGCATCGAAGTAGGCTTTGGCTGTTTCGGCACGCTTGCGCAGAGCGATCTCGAGGGCGGTAAGATCCTTCGAGGCTTCACGCATCTCGGCACCCGCAGCCTTGATCAGAGCGAGGAAGTGCTCGTGGGCTTCACGCTCCTTCTCCGCCGGGCTTTCGAGATGGTAGAGACGGTTCTTGCCGCTGCGGCGATCACTCACCAGCCCCGCGCCTTTGAGCTTGGCGAGCTGCGCGGAGATGTTTGACTGCGGCAGGGATAAAATTTCCTGCAGCTCGGCCACACTGAGTTCTTCTCGCTCGAGCAGCAGCAGCAGCCGCACCCGGGTGGGATCGGCGATGAGGCTTAGCGATTTGAGAATGGAGGCCATGCGGCGGAAAGGTGCGGATGCTAGCGGTTGGCCGTGGCTCCGAAAGCTCAATAATCACGGTTCAGCAGATAATCCGCCAACTCGCGAAGCCGCGTGCCTTTCTCGCCAAAGATCGCCAGCGCATCATGTGCCGCCGTCGTGAGGCGATGCGCCTCCGCTCGTGAGGCGTCGAGGCCGAGGAGAGCCGGGTAAGTGCTCTTCTCGGATGCCACATCCTTGCCGGCGCTCTTGCCGAGCTTTTCGCTCGTCTGCGTCACATCAAGGATGTCGTCGATGATCTGGAAGGCGAGGCCGGTGGCCATGCCGAAGTCGTGCAGCGCCTGCAATTGCTCCGGCGTGGCATCGGCGCTCATCGCCCCCAGCTTGATGCTCGTGGTGAGCAGTGCGGCCGTTTTACCCTCATGAACGAAGCGCAAATCATCGAGTGGCAGCTTCTTTTGCTCGCCTTCGAGGTCAGCCACTTGGCCACCGACGAGATGAAGGCTTCCCGCTGTGCGAGCGAGTTCGGAAACCAAGCTCGCTGCTGTGTGACGGCTCGTCGCGGGTGTTTGCGCCGTGAGCTCAAAAGCCAGCGCCTGCAACGCATCGCCGGCGAGCAGCGCGATGGCCTCGCCAAAGACGATGTGGCAAGTGGGCACACCGCGGCGCATGTCGTCATCATCCATGCAAGGCAGATCGTCATGAATGAGCGAGTAGGTGTGGAGGCATTCCACCGCGCAGGCACTCGGCATCGCCTTTTCGATCGTGCCGCCACAGGCTTCCGCCGCCGCCAACGTCAGAATCGGGCGCAAACGCTTCCCTCCCGCGAACACGCTATGCCGCATCGCCTTGTGCAGCGAAACAGGCCGCGTCTCTGCCGACGGGATGCATTGATCGAGCGCCACGTCGATGATCTGGCAGCGCTGGGTGAGGTAGGTCTTGAGGTCGGACATGGGTTGCTATCGAGCCGCAACCTGTGCCGATTATTTGAACCAGCGCAAACGCAGCGAGTTCAAGATCACCGTGAGGCTGCTCAGGGACATCGCCACGCTCGCCAGCATGGGGCTGAGGAGGCGGCCGGTGAAGGGGTAAAGGACGCCGGCGGCGATGAGGATGCCGATGGCGTTGTAGAGGAAGGAGAAGGCGAGGTTTTGCCGGATGATGCGCAAGGTGGCGCGGCTGAGAGTGAAGGCGCGGTGGAGGGCGCGGAGATCGCCTTTCACGAGGGTGACGGAGGCGCTGTGCATGGCGGCATCGGTGCCGGTGCCCATGGCGATGCCGACTTCCGCGCCGCTGAGCGCGGGGGCGTCGTTGATGCCATCGCCGACGTAGGCGGCTTTCCGCCCTTGTTCCTTCATCTGATAAACATGCACGAGTTTGTCATGCGGGCTGAGCTCGGCGGCGACTTCGTCGATGCGCAGATCCTTCGCCACGCGGTCGGCGGTGGAGCGGGTATCGCCGGTGAGCATCTTGAACTTCAATCCGAGGGCGTGGAGCGCGTCGATGACGGGCTTGGTGCTCTCTTTGATTTTATCGGTGAGGGCGATGAGGCCGAGCGGGCGGCCATCGAGCACGACGAGCACGACCGTGAAGCCGCTGGCCTGAAGCTCGGCGGAGCGGGTGGCACATTCGGTGTCGATGAAGACGCCTTTTTTCTTCAAGAAGGCGGCCTGGCCCACGAAGACCTCCGTCTCACCGACGGTGCCGAGCACACCACCGCCGGGCACGGCTTGAAAATCCTTCACCGCAGCCAGCGGGATGTTTCGTTCCTTCGCGGCGGCGACGATCGCGGCGGCGAGAGGATGCTCGCTGGCCGTTTCGACGGCGGCGGCGCAAGCGAGGAGATCGCGAGCGGACAAGCCGGGCAGCGGATGCACTTCGACGACACTCGGTTTGCCCTCGGTGAGCGTGCCGGTCTTGTCGAGCATGATGGTGTCGATGGTGCCGAGGCGTTCGAGCGTCTCGGCATCCTTGATGAGCACGCCGAGCTGCGCACCGCGACCCATGCCAGTCGTCACGGCCATCGGCGTGGCCAGACCAAGCGCACAGGGGCAGGCGATGATCAAAACGGCCACCGCGTTGACGATGGCAAAGCCAAGGCTCGGCTGCGGTCCAAACTCCCACCACGCGAGGAAGGTCAAAATCGCGATCAAGACCACCACGGGCACAAACCAGCCTGAAACGCGATCTGCCTGTCGCTGCACCGGGGCGCGGCTGCGTTGTGCCTGGGCCGTGAGGGCAATGATCTGACTCAAAAGCGTGTCCGCGCCGACTCGCTCGGCTTTCATCAAGAGCGTGCCATTGCCATTCACGGTGCCGCTGGTGACACGGCTCTCGGCTTTCTTCATCACCGGCATCGGCTCGCCGGTGAGCATGGATTCATCAATGGTGGAGACGCCTTCGAGCACGAGGCCATCGACGGGGATTTTGCCGCCGGGCTTGATGCGCAGCACATCGCCGGGCTTCACGGCATCGAGCGGGATTTCACTTTCGACGGAGCCATCCACGAGATGCGCCGTCGGCGGTGCGAGCTTCATTAATGACTCGATGGCGGAGCCGGTGGCGCGGCGGGCACGGGATTCGAGGAGCTGGCCGAGCAAAACGAGCACGGTGATCACGGCAGCACTCTCGAAATACACCGGCGCATGCCCGTGACCGCCACTGTGCGGCAAAAGATCCGGCACGCCGACCACGAGCGTGCTGTAAACCCACGCGGAAAGCACGCCGAGGCCGATGAGCGTGAACATGTTCGTCTTCAGCGTGGCGAAGGAGCGGGCAAAACGCACCAGCAGCGGCCAGCCGCACCAAAACACGACTGGTGTGGCCCACACGAGCTGCATCCACGCCGAGGCATCTGCGGGGATGTCGCGGATCACCGGCAAATCCATGCCCATGCTCAACACCACGACGGGCAGCGTCATCAACGCCCCCCAACGCAAGCGCCACCACAGCTCGCGAAGCTCAGCAGAACCGCCATCACCGCAGCACTCAGGCGTGCTGCTCACGGCCAGCGGATTCTTTTTGAGGTCCATGCCGCATTTGGGGCAGGCACCGGGCTTGTCCGAGCCCACGCCCTCGCACATCGGGCAGATGAAGGCGGCGGTTTTGGCAGCAACCGGACTCGAAACGACCTTCACGGCATCATCCGGGTTCGGAGATGCGCAGCAACAGGAGTTGGGCGCGTGCGGTTGCATGACCCCGAGACTACGCAGTCCGCCGTGCAGGAGCTACAAGAAACCGCGCCGGCGTGGTTACTTCTTCGCCAGATCGAGCACGAAGAGGAGCTGACCATCCCGCCACTTCGGGCCGCCGATGAAGAGCGGGCTTCCGGGGTGCAGCACGGCATCCGTTTTGACGAGCACCTGCTGCTCACGCCAGACCTGGAGGTGGAGATTCATGCCGCCATCTGGCGCGGGGCCTTTGGAGTCGATCTTCAAAAACAGATCGCGGGAGGGGACGACCCACGATTCATACTCGCGAAACACATCCTGGACGTGCTGGCCGATGATCTCAAAGTGCGTGTAAGGCATGAAGACCTTCCCGAGACGGCCGAAGAGGTCTTTTTGGTTCTCCGGTGCCTTTTCGGAGCTGCCAGTGAGCTTGGCGGCATCCGTCGTGGCATAGACGAGGGCACCCCAGACTTTGCCATCGGTGGCGGGTTTTTTGGCGGGAACCGGAGCGGGCTGCTGAGCAGGGCAGAATGATGAATTCAGAATGAGGAAGGACGAAAGAATGAGGAAGCACCAGGCACGAAGCCACGCTTTGCGGGGATGTACTTCGGACTTGGGAATTGGATATTCTTTCGTCATTCTGAATTCCTCATTCATCATTGGAGCAGGGTCGGTTGGCCTTTCGCATCTTTCGACACCACAGCGATGATCGAGCCGTTTTCATCAAACAAGGTCGTCGTGGCCACTTCGGCATCGGATTCGGCGCGGTGGACGCGGAAGCCGACGATCTTTTTCTCGGCAGGGACGGGCTCTAGGCCATCGAGCATGAGGACGGTGGCCTGAGCATCGGAGGAGTGGAAGACCTGGGCGTGAACGGCGGGATTCGGCGTGTAGGTACTGGCGATGGTGCTGGTGCCGCTGGAGCTGTTTTGCGTCCAAACAAGGCCCGCGATGGCAAACGCGGCTGCGGCTGCGGCTGCTCCGGCCAGCCAAGGCATGCGCAGCCAGGAGAACCAGCTAGCGGTGGATGCGGCGGCCTTTTCGCGTTCACGTGCCTCGTCGAGGTCCATCTGGGCGATGCGGACCTGGATTTGCGAGTTGAAGAAGTCCGCGTGTGGCACGGGCATCTCGGCGGGGAGGTGCGTCTTGAGACTTTCGCTCAGTTGGCGCATGGATTCGGCCTCGGCGGCGAGCTCGGGGTCGTTTTGGAGGGTGGCCTCAAAAGTGCGGCGTTCATCGGCGGTCATTTCACCGTCGAGCCAGCGGATGAGATCGTGGTTTTCATCAGACGGGGTTTTCATAGGTGTCCTTGAGCATTTCCTGGAGTTTCTTGCGGGCGTAAAAAAGACGGGACATGACGGTGCCGAGCGAGCATTTCATCATCTCGGCGATCTCTTCATACGAGAGACCTTCGATTTCTCTGAGCACGATCGCCTGGCGGTGATCCGGCGAGAGGCGGGCGATGGCGTCCTGAATGCGGCAGCCGAGTTCTTGGCGCTTCATGGCCCGATCCGGGGCGTCAAAGCCCTGCGGCGCGGTGCGGGAGCCGGGCATCGCACGGTGCTCGGTGCGCTCGTCATCGAACTCGCCATCTCCCTGGATCTTTTTCTTCCGCAGCCAGTCGTAGGTCACGTTGTGGGCGATGCGGTAGAGCCAGGTGTAGAAGGCGGCATCCAGCTTGAAATTCGGCAGGGCCCGCCAGGCCTTGATGAAGGCCTCCTGCGCGAGGTCCCAGGCCTCGGTTTCATTCTGGATGAGATGGTAAGTCATGGCGTAGATCCTCGACCGGTAGCGTGTGACGAGCAGATCGAACGCACGCGTGTCTCCCGCCTGGCTCCGTTTGACGAGATCGACGTCGAGTGGCTCGACGGGATCAGTCGCGGCAGGGGCGGCGGCGGACATTTTCAGGTTAAAGGCGGGTTTCGGACGCCGGACGCAGCCGGTTTATTCAAGCCAGGGGACTCGAATCAGGGGATTTTGAGCGCTTGACCTGGGCGGATGAGATCGCTCTTGAGGCCGTTGGCGGCCTTGAGCTTCGCCACGGTGGTCTTTTTCTTCAACGCGATGGCGTAGAGCGAATCACCCTTCGAGACGGTGTACTTCGAGCCGCTGGAGGATTTCGGCTTCGACTTGGATTTCGACTTCGAGGAGCTCGTGGTGGGCTTTTTCGACGAGCTGCTGCTCGTGGATGAGGCAGCAGGCTTCGATTCGGCACCGCCAAAGGCATACGGATTGGCAGGAGGCTCGGGTGGCGGGGCCTCGGCCGTCACAGGAGGCGTCTGGTAGGAGGGCGGCGGCTGGGCGCCGGGCTGCACGTGTCCACCCTGGCCGGGGTAGGGATTGTAGAAGCCGTCGTTGTAGTTCGAGGCATACGGATCGCTGACGTTGGCAGCAGGATCGGCGGGATTCTGGCAGGACGCGAGGGCCAAACTGGCTGCGAAGGCGATGAAACGGGCGGTTTTCGTCATACGGGCGGTCATGATGCGGGAGGCGGGGCTGTTTTCAAGGAGAGAAGCAACCCGGCACCCAAGCATTTGATCCGTGCCGCAAACGCGAGGATGGATGCCGCGCATGCTTTTTGATCTGCCCTTGGCCGCTGCTGAAACGATTCCGCCCATCTTCGCCCTGCTCGCGGTGATGCTGGGCGGCGTGGTGCTCGTGTCGCTGTTGCTGCTGCGGCTCCAGCAATCGCTGCTCGCCGGCTATTTCCTCTGCGGCGTGGTCATTGCCAATTCCGGCATCATGACGCTGCTCGGCGGAGGTGATTCGCAGGCGCAGATTGCCAACATGGCGGAGTTTGGCGTGGTGCTGCTGATGTTCACGCTGGGCCTGGAGTTCTCACTGGGTGAGCTGAAATACCTGCGGCGGCTGGCTTTCGTGGGTGGTGGGTTCCAAATGGGCCTGTGCATCGCACTGGCGGCGGCGGTGGTTTTTGGCTTTGGCATCGGCTGGCAAGGCGCGGTGGTGCTCGGCGTGGCGCTGGCGATGAGCTCCACGGCCGTGAGTTTGAAGAGCTTTCAGGATCTCGGCCTCGAATCGAGTCCCGGTGCTCGCATGGCGCTGGCCGTGGCGATCTTCCAAGATCTGTTCATCATCGCGTTCTTCCTTCTCGTGCCGCTCATTTTGCCGCAGCCGGGTGAAACAAAGGCGCTGGGAGCCAGCCTGGGCAGTTTGGTGCTGCGTGGGGCTTTGTTTGTCGTCTTCGCCGGCGTGGCGGCACGCTGGATCATTCCCTGGCTGCTCAATGCGGTCACCCGCACCCGCAATCGCGAGCTCTTCACGCTGACTGTCATCGGCTGCTGCGTGGGTCTCGCGTTCACCGGTGGGCTGCTCGGGCTCGGGCTGGCTCTCGGGGCCTTCGTGGCGGGCCTCGCGGTCAGCGAATCCATCTTCAAGCACCGCATCCTCGCCGATGTGATGCCGCTGAAGGATCTGTTTTTGACACTTTTCTTCGTCACCGTCGGCCTCATGATCGATGTGAAGATGGCCGCGCAGCACTGGCAGCCGATCCTCGCGCTCACGCTCGTGCTGATGCTTGGCAAAACAGCCCTCATCACCACCATCGCACGAAAGCTCGGCCTCGCGCATCGCCAGGCGCTGATGGCGGGCATTGGTCTGTGCAGCGCGGGTGAGTTCTCGCTCGTGCTTCTTCGTCTGGCGGGCGAATCCGCGCTGTGGAGCGATTCGACGCAGCAGATCCTGCTTTCCGCCTCCGCCCTTTCGATGGGCCTTTTACCGGCCGCGATGCGCTTTGGCACCCCACTCGCCATCTGGCTCGAAAAACGCGGTTGGGGTCGCCGCAAGGTCGCGCTGAGTGATGCCGGTGAGCTCCGCCAACGCGTGAAAGGCATGCACGATCACGCCATCATCTGCGGCCATGGCCCGGTGGGTGAAAAGCTCAACAAAGAGCTGCTCGATAGCGGCGTGACCACACTCGTCATCGAGCTGAACGCCGAAACCGTGCGCCAATTGAAGCGCCATGGCCAGACGGTGCTCTTCGCCGATGCCACGCATCAGGAAACATGGGAACTCACCCAGCTCGCCAAGGCTCGCCTCGTCGCCCTGACCTTTCCCGATGCCCTCATCAATGCGCAGGCCCTCGCCATCATCCGCGAATCCCGTCCCGACATCCCCGTGCTCGCCCGGGCGAGGTTCGCCAGCGATGTCGAGCGCCTCAAACGCCTCGGTGCCACCGTCGTCATCAACGACGAGCAAGAAGCCAGCCGCGCCGTGGCGGATGCGGCGATCACTTTGCAAGGGGCGTGAGCACCACGCGCTGCACATCGAGCACGGCGGACTTCACTTTGGTCACGGGATCGACGGCGAGGAAGGTCTTGCCGGCTTGGGTGATCTCGAGCTGGCCGAGTTTCGCTTCCTGCCAGTTTTGGAAGCCGCCGGTGTCCGCCGTGGTGAACTTCCATTCGGTGCCGCCGCTCTTCACAGTCACTTCACTGCCGTTGTTGCCACCGCCGCAGCCGTAAAACACGCTCACGTTGAATTTGCCGGGCTTGCTGACTTCGAATTCCCACTCGGCGAAGTCCTCTTCGCTGGTCCAGAAGCCGAGGCAGTTCTTCTCGGGCTTGGGTTCGTAGCGCATGGCTTCGGACCAAGTGGTGGCGGTTTTGGCTTCCAGCGTGATGCTGCCATCGGCGGCCTGCACGCTCATGGGGCCTTCGGGGGCGGGAATGAGGGCCAGCTCATGGATTTCGATCTTTTTCTCAGCGGCGCTGGCGGGTGCAAACAAGGCGAAAGCATAATCGCCGGGCTGATCGACATAGATTTCACCGAGGTAATGCTTCGTGGGTTCGGGGGCAGCTTGGAGCGTGTTTTTGAGCGCCTGCTGGCCAAAGCGGAACTGCGTCTGCGTGCTGGCGAAGGGCATCGTGTAGGTCAGGCGCACCTGGTAGCGGCCCCCGCGCTTCGCTTGGAAGCTCTTCCAGTTCCACTGCTCCCAGTGCTCGCGGGGATCGTGCTCCACCTCCTGCTTGCCAAAGACGATCACACCGCGCTTCGGCAGGTCGGCCCGCTCCACTGGCTGATCACTGCCGAAAGCGCCCACATCCACGGGATTGGCGGCCTTTTTGAAGATCTCATCGGTGTGCTGACCGACAGGCTCCACGGCAGCTTCGACCTTCTTTTCGACTTTGGGGGTCTCGACGGGCTTGGGGGCTTCCTTGGCGACTTCCTGTGGTTTGTCACAGGAGGTCAAAGCGAGCGCGGCGGAGAGCGTGAGGAGCGTCGGGAATTTCATGGAGGGCCGCCATGATGGGCCGGGCGGCTATTGCGGCAAGCACATTGCCGTGTACTGCTGGCGGCCGCATGAAACTCACCTCCTGGAACGTCAACGGCATCCGTGCCTCCCTCAACAAAGGCCTTCGTGAGTACCTGACCGGCGGTGATGCCGATGTGATCTGCCTTCAAGAAACGAAGGCGCAGCAGGAGCAGGTCGATCTGAGCTGGTTCGAGGGTTACCACGCCGTCTGGAACAGCGCGGAGAAGAAGGGCTACTCCGGCACGCTCATCCTCAGCCGCCTGCCCGTGCTCTCGCACTCGCTCGGCCTAGGCATCGGCGAGCACGATCGCGAGGGTCGCCTCATCACCGTGGAGTATCCCGATTTCTATGTGGTGAATGTGTACACGCCCAATTCGCAGGCCGAGCTGGCTCGCCTGAGCTACCGCCTTTCCTGGGACGATGCCTACCGCGCCTATCTAAAGAAGCTGGAGCAGAAAAAGCCCGTCATCGCCTGTGGAGATCTGAACTGCGCCCATCAGGAGATTGACCTCGCCAATCCCAAATCGAACCGCATGAACCCCGGTTTCAGCGATGAGGAACGCGCCAGCCTCACCCGCCACCTCGAAGCGGGCTTTCTCGATGTCTTCCGCCAGTTTGATCCGAATCCCGGCCGCTACACCTGGTGGACGCAGCGCACGCCGGATGCCCGCGCCAAAAACATCGGCTGGCGGCTCGACTACTGGCTGGCCTCCGAGAAGCTGCGCCCCGCTTTGAAGCAATGCCTCATCCGCGATGACATCCACGGCAGCGACCACTGCCCGGTGGAGCTGGTGGTGGGGTGATGCTTCCTTTTACCTCCGCAGACCCTGCATGCGAGCGTGGAAGGCTTCGAGCATCGGGGCCATCTCCAGCTTGGCGCTGAGCGGGGCTTCTTTGAAGAAGAGGCCCATGTCCTGGGTGAAGTTCTTCTCAAAGCCGGCTGGGTCCATGTCCATGAGCAATTGCATCTCCGGGTTCTTCGCGGCGCGTTTCTTCATGTCGCGGTGAATGGTGCCCACGATGCGGCGGCGGTCCTCGGCAGGGAGTTTGTCGATGCCCTTCATCACGGCGTTGAAGTGCTCCTCGACCACGCGGCCGATGTACTCGCCCTTTTCCTCGTCGCTGAGGGATTTCATGAAGCGCTCGATGGTCTCTTCACCATCCTCACGCATGCGGGCACGCTGGGTGAAGTCGAGCTTCACGACTGAGGTGATCACCTGATCCAGATGCTGCATGCGCTGCTCGTGGCCGAGGCGCTCGTCTTCGAGCCAGGGTGCTTCGTTCATGAGGGCCAGCGTCTTCTCGGGCGTGAAAACGTCATCTTCCGTGGCCCACATCACCGCCGCCACACCCGCCCACACGAGAGCGAGAAAGGCGATCACCTGGAGCCAGAGGCGCTGAGTTTGCATGCGAGATCAACGTTTGCCGAAGCGGCGGCTCACGATCGAGAGGAACTCGCCGGACTCCTCGACCTTGAGCATCTTCGTGAGGGCAAAATAGACCACCGCACCGGCGGCGATGGTGACGCCGAGCGTGCCGCAGCGGGCGAGTGTACTCAGATGCGTCCAATCCGCCATCAGCGTGAATTTCGACGCGAGGCAAAGCCCGCCCATCGCCGCAGAGGCGAGGCTGATGCGGCCCAGCGAGGTCAGCAACGAGGTGGTTTCGAGGCCTTGAGCGAATTTCCGCATGGCGAGGTAGAGCACGCTGAAATTCAGCGCCAGGCCGATGGCGGTACCCCAGGCGAGCGCGGTGTGGTCCCACTTCAACACGAAGACGGTGAAGGCATTCGCCCCTGCGGTGAAGGCGATCACGGCGAGCGAGGTGTACATCGGGATGAAGCGCTTGCCGATGGAGTAAAAGGACGGCTGCAGCACCTTGATGGCGGCGTAGAAGACGAGACCGAAGGCGAAGGCCTGGAGCGGCGCGGCGGTTTGAGCCACATCAAAGGCACTCACGCGGCCGTGCTCGAAGATGACGGAGATGATCTCATGTGAGAGCAAGGCTAGGCCGGCGGCGCAGGGCAGCGTGAGGAAGAGCACGAGGCGCAGGCCCTTTGCCAAAGCACCGCGAAAGGCTGGCGTGATGCCTTCGGTGGCCAGACGTGAGAGCATCGGCAGCGTCACCGTGGCCACGGCCACGCCGAA
>Ga0114981_10001238_pt1 | contig 16683 bp, 37 predicted proteins | sample S_140806_MF_Meta_FD_87028 | JGI IMG/M metagenome (GOLD analysis project Ga0114981, IMG submission 87028) | Freshwater microbial communities from Lake Simoncouche, Canada to study carbon cycling - S_140806_MF_MetaG | ecosystem: Environmental > Aquatic > Freshwater > Lake | place: Lake...
GACGCGATGATATCGATACCCACACCCATATCAGCTTGATATGGTGCAGTGAGGTCAGGAGATGTTGCATCCAGCCTGACAAAGTTTCCTGAAGTCACAGGTGATCCCATGAGTTGATCCTCCACCACCGTGGCAGGTCTCACTGTCCACATTGGTTTGACAACACTTCCAATCTTTAGAGGAACAACAGTGATGAACTTTCTAGGCCTGGTTGTTGTGGCATCGAGGTTCTTATGGAATTGATCGCCCTTACTCTCTTCGATGCTTTGCCTAATGGGTTCAAAAGAGTTATCACATGCATACCTCACCCTCTCGAGGGTTCCGCTGGTGGGTTTGGAAGCAGGAATGAGTGCGGATCGTAGCTCGTAGTATGAAGCCGGAGCATTACCTGACTGGAATGTGGAAGTGATGTTGGCGAAGACAGGAACGGTCCTGCTCACAGTGGTTCCTGCGATTGATTTGAGGATGGTATCGAGGGTTTGTTTGAGTTGTGCCTGATCGTTGGGGAAGTATGGAACTTGTCCATATGCATTGGTTGGATCCCCAAGGATTGCAGTTTCCAACAGGTTGCAACAGGCACGAATTGCGGATCGATCGGTGGTTGTCAGGCCTGATGTGTAGAGAGTATTATCTGCGTATTTCCAGTTCAATCCATCTCGTGTGCAGATGGATGTTCCAGTTGAAACTGAGCTGTAATCTGATGGAGTTAGATCATCACACTTTTTGGTGAGTATGGTTGAACCAGGCTTCCATCGAGCCATCTCTAGCCCAATCCCGAATACGATTGTCTTAATATCCTGTTCGGTCGCCAATCTTCCTGCCCAATGGGACATCCTATCATTCAGGTCTCCTGTGGGTTCTCCGTCGGTGATGAGGATGATTAGTGTACCCCTACATCGAGCCGCGGCTGAGAAATATGGGTCTGTTTGTGGGCCAATTGTTACCAAATTGGGAACAGATGTTGTTGGGTGTGGAATTGTAACACCATTCGTGGAAACATCGTTGGCGACAAACTCAAAGGCATCGCGCATGAGACCAGCGAGGGGGGTGTTGTGTTCAAGGTTCATTGATAGGCCAAGGATTGAATCTTGTACCATCTCATTGTGGGCGACCGTGTCAGTCGCGACGGCGTCAGGATGACCAAACCCAATCATACGGCCCTTGTGAGGTAGTGCCCTAGAATTTCTTGCGCCAATGTCTGAACTGGCTAGTGTGTATGCGCCACCAACAATTGCAGTTGAAGGAAACAATGTTGCAGATCTTGTTCCTGTCATCCACGTGGAACTTAAAGTGCTTCCCGTGCCATGCCAATACGACCACTCAGCCGTATCATAGTAAGCGAGGGGATATGAATACAGAAAACAATAGTGACCCATCGTGTTGTTTCTACACAGAGGATCGTAAGTAAAAGTTACAGGACCACCCGTTTCAGGTGTCCACCACGCCATTGTTTTATTGGAATAAAAACTTGACGTGGAATATCCTGCCCAAACGAGAGAATCGAATGACATCATACCGAAACGGATCTTGGAACCATACGTGTCCAGCAATCCGTCTGCAGCCTGGTTCCATCCAATGGTTGCCTTGCTGCAGACATCACGCATGCTCCAAGAAGATGCATCGAAACACCGCGCAAATTTGGCTGCTGTTTTTCCTCCGCAGTAAGTGATCGCTGATGAGTTGTCCTTGTCAGAAGCTTCGTAGGGCCAACCAAAGGGTTGTGCCTTGAGGGAATTGATGATATCTACATCAAGATTCAATGCAGGAACACAGTTTTGCCCACCAGGTTGATGACGCTCTGAGTTTGACATGAGAGGCACAGGTGGCCCATCGATGTTGAGGGGATCGTTACCGGACCAGCAATCGAGATCATCCACAGTTCCCGTAAGAACCTCACCGAGGATGGTGTAACGTGCCTTCTTCGGATTCAATTCATCCTTGCAATCTGCATCGGTTCCATCCAACGCCCATGTCATTGAACCGCTCGTGTCGACGAGCAGAAGAACATTAGGAATCTTTACCTTGGAATCAAGAGGCGGCGTGAACTGAGCTTGAACGGGAGAAGTGATTCCCGTAACAACAGACAACACCATCGAAAAAACAACTGCGAATTTTCGGAACATGATTCTATATTACAACGATTCTACTAAAGATTACATAATTATATTCGCGTCGGTCGCTCAACATCGTGGTCGATCAGGAGATCTTTATGGCCATTAAATACAAGAAAACAGAAAATCACACAGTTGGATAACAAATCAAATTCACGGGATCTGGCGGTTCGATGGCCGCTGGAACTGCTCCACTCGCAAGCGGCGGTGGTGGCGGTGGTGGCGGTGGCGGAGCACTCACCTTATCATCTGGGTGGTCTACCCAAACGATTAACGCGGGGGACCCTGCTCCTTATGCTGCTGGCTCTTCAGCGACACTTTCATCTACTTATGCATCTCAAGCTTATACGATATCAACATCTGATGCATCGTACAACGCTGTGTCTCAAATAGCTAGCGGCAACATGAGCGTCAATCTAAACACCATTAGCTTTGGAGATTATTACGGCAGCACCCATAGCGAAGCGTACAACTTTATGGGAATGTCGGGAACCTACTACTACTTTATCGCAACAGCTTCCGGAGTGAGCTTCAAGATTCAAGTTAACGTACCATCCGGTGGTGGTGGCGGTGGTGGTGTGCCAGCTGGGGGTGGCGGGGGCTTCGGCGGCTTCGGCGGCGGGCCGGCATGATGATCTGACTACATAATCCTACATAATCGCGCCTAACATGATCGGCCTGGGAGAAATCCTGGGCCGGTTTTTTTATTTGGAAGTTAAACTACTTTCTTCGCAAAATATAGATCAAGAGTTTACTTCTCGGTTCAAGTTCTATAACTTATCGCCATGGAAAATAATCTAAAACCGTGCGAGAAATGTGGGAAAATACCAGAAAAATTCTATGGATCAGGAAGATTTTGTAGTCAGCCTCGCGCTAGATCTACTTCAACTTCTAAAAAGAGAAGAGAGATTAACGAAAAGGTTTCAAAAAAGTTGATGGGACAAAAAGGCTGGAGCGCAGGAAAAACTTTTGAAAAAGTATGAGATTATATGCGCAAAATGTGAGAAAAAATTTCTTGCGGCCAGAAAAGCTAAAAGTGATCATGAAAGATGAAATTGAAGAAATAAAAAAGGAACCTTTAGAGTATTATTCTAAAGGTTCCTTTTTGGTGGAACGGGTGGGACTCGAACCCACACATTTCGGTTTATGAGACCGCTAATCTGAACCTATTGATTTACCGTTCCGTAAGTCACTTTATCAACCAACTTCGTTTTTTATTTGTTCCGTTGTTTGATGTTTTGATAGTAACCTACCGGTGCGGGTTTTTACACGTCATCGCTCAACTATTTTTCTTAGGTGATCAGCCGAACAAGGGGCGAACGTTGGATGCGGCGAGCACCAAGAAGTTTCTTGGTGAAATTATCATGAATTTGCAGAAGATCTGGTGATCGACGCGTAAGGCGCCTGATCCTGAGATGAAGAGGACAGATGTTCTGATCTCCTGGTCGACGTGGAGCTTGATCTTAACGCCACATTTTCAATCTCATGGTTCAAGGACCGATGATCAAGGTTTCACTCGGCCATGGTCATCTTCGACGCGGACAACGTCTGCAAGCTCAGAAGTAGAGACCTCAATAATCTCGCAGTCTGTCACGGCGGCCATCCTGTGAAGCAGACCGGGTTGAATATGGAATGAATCCCCTTCATTCATCTCAATTTCCTGAAGTCCAGACTTGGAATTGCCAAATTCGAGCTTCATGGTGCCTTTTTTCACCATGATCGTTTCATCCTTTACCTTATGGTATTGAAGCGACAATCGTTTGCCTGCCATTATGTTCAATATCTTCCCAAGATATTTGGGATTCTCTGCCCAAATCAACTCATATCCCCAGGGCTTGTTTACTTTTCTCATGGTATTGCAGCCTAAATATCAATCACATCTGTAAATGTTTCTTTTAATTTTTAAAGTGAATCACCTTGTCTAATGATAGACCATCAGAGATGATTGCAAGGTTTTTATCACCCAAAATTCTCTCACGGACCTCAAGATTTGGTGGAGAAAATTCCTTCACAAACTTGAACCGTGATGGCCTCTCCTTGATGCTGTCATCCACTCTAAGAATGTCATTAACTGTCATGATGAATACCACCTGGCGATAGTCGTTATGCACGCCGTCAAGAGAATTGATCACTGAATCAAATGTGAACTTCACCTGATCGCTCGGCATCGTACACTTCCGACCATCGAACAGGTTGTCGAAATCCTCGAGTAGAACAATGGAACGTTGCGGAATATTGGCGAACATGAGACTGATGTCAAGGTTGCTGTAATCAGGAAGGAAATACACCACGTTGATTGGTAACGAATATTTTTTCGACAGGTATCTAACGAATCTGGTCTTTCCATTACCCGGAGATCCATGGAGGAGAGCACCTGTCTTGTTCAGATCACCTGCCAAAACCCTCTTCACGTCTGCCTCGATGTCCTCATAGCTTCCAGGATTTAGATATAACTCACCTTCTCCGCCCGGTTCAAGTTCACCTAACCTATCAGCCCCGTGAGGAGTTAGAGCAGAAACTTGAATTGACTCGCCTGTGTTGACATGGACCAGCAGGTTATCCACCTGCGTCCTGTTCCACCTGAAGAAGGTCAAGGTTGTAACAGATTCCTTGGATTTCCACCCGGCGGTCATCAACCTCTCGTTACGGTGGAAATATAGAGGAATTTTATCCAACAACAGAAATCCTTCCCACAGCTCAGGGAATCGTGGAGGTGTGACATGCTCTCCGCCGAATACCCATGAGGTTGGATTTTCCTTGCGAACTCGAGACAGGAGAAGCTTTGAAACACCATCCTCAAGTCGATAAGATGATGTTAGAAGATATTTGAACGCTGCCCACAGTGAAAGCAGGGTTGAACCGATGAGACCGAGTAGAGGTAGAATTCCGCTCATTGTTTGAGACATTACAGCAAGAGACAGGCAATTTACAACGAGGCAGAGATATGTAGAAGACGTATGACATTTAAATCTAGCGGTTCAGGTGGAAGATTCGTGTCAAAAAGCACAGGGGGAGTATCAGTTTCAGGATTGGATCCCGCAGGAATGTCTGACCTTGTGGCATGGTACAAAGCCAGTTCGCTGGGATTGAGCAACGGCGCAACAGTAACAAGTTGGCCCGATGATTCTCCAAACAACAACGATTTGAACGCCTACGAAAGTGCTCCGATCTACAATGCTGCCGATGCCCTGTTGAATGGAATGCCTTCGGTGACTTACGATGGCAATGATTCGAATTATCGATCCAATCCAACAGGTCTTCCTGTTGGATCTTCCGCATGTACAACTTATGTAGTGGGTTATTGGAGTGGGGCGGCCAATGGTGACATGTTCACCTGGGGGTCTAATGCCTACAATGGTGCACGAATGGGTGCTGGATATTACGGCGGTATGGTATTTGAGAACGGTGGAATCGCCACGGCACAAAGGGCTGTTTCGGCCAATACACCTTTTATATTTTCATATCCTTATGTTGCAGGAGCAAATACGACTGCAGCGATGACGTACCTAAACGGAGTTGTCGCAACCGGTGAATATCCCGGTTTATCAGGTGTTGCGAATATAAGCAATCCAGTCGCTGAGATTGTTATTGGTCGCCCAGCGACGGCGCCTGTAGAACGTTGGACTGGAGCAGTAGCTGAGGTGCTCGTTTTTAACACGACTCATAGCGCAACAACACGAGCAGGAATTGAGAAGTACCTCGCGAACAAATATGGGATTTCGATAACTTCCATTACGATTCCCGGCGGGTTCAAGATTAAAGTAGCATCTGGTGTGAGTGCAACGCCTATCGTCTCCTCAGGCCTGATCCTCCACCTCGACGCCTCCAATCCAACATCCTATCCGGGTGCAGGCACGACTTGGTACGACCTGAGCGGCAATGGTAACAATGCAGCGGCGATGGGCACACCAACCTACACTGCCACCAACGGCGGAGGATTCACATTCAATTCATCAAGTGATTACTTCGACCTGTCACCGAATCTGCAAGAATCATATTCTGGAACAGGACTGTCCGCGGCCGTATGGGCCAAAGCCAACACACTTCCGTTCGTCTCGGCGCTTATTTCGCGAGGAAACTGGGACGGAGCACCCGGTTGGGCCCTCCACGAACACTTCAACAACACCTTGATGGGTCCCAGGTTTGGATCCGCCGTAAGCGCAAACAACGCCGTGCTTACCAACACAATCTATTACCTTGCGTTCACCATCAATTCTGCCGGAAACGCAAAGGTCTTCATCAACGGTCTGCAAAGCGGAACGACCCAGGCGTCGATTGTAGTGCCCACGGCGGACACGAGCTCGCCTCAGATAGGGCGATATTCCAATTCTAATTATCCCTGGGACGGAGACATCTACGAGGTCCACATCTACAACAGAGACCTATCAGACGCCGAGGTCCTACAGAACTTTAACGGCACCAAAGCACGATTCGGATTGTGAAGAGTTAATCATGACGCTCAACATCAAAAGAACGCCTATTGAATCAGTTACTTCACATATCCTCCCTCACCCATAGACGATAATGTAGCTACATTATCACCCAAACCTTATCAACTTTCTCTATCGCAACCCAGCCAACCGCACCGTTGGGGGTGAGAACCTTGATTTCAGTGAGGTTGTGTTCGTAGTATTTTCTCTTGTAGATTTCGAGAACAATAACCGGTTGTTTTTCCTCAAGCAGATCGACAACGCTGGAAGGAGAATGATCTCCGGGTGAATCCCAGACATTGGTTCCAACGTTGGAAAACATCAAATCTCCTGGGCGAATTTTCATCCTCCGATCTCCTGCACGACCACCACCCTATGCTCATTACCTATCCTCAGAACGAATTCTTCAACCCCTCCGCGAATGGTTAAAATGCTGTGGAACCTATGGTATTCACTCCACTTGGTGTTCCTATATGAAAGATATATCCCAAGGAACACCTCATCAATATGTCCTTCTTTATATTCATACCATATCAAATCACCACGTTTCATTCCTCCTCAAATATATTCATTGAAATCCAACCAACGGTACCTCCAGGTGTTAAAATCTTCAATCTTTTATCAACCACCTGAAGAACCAATAATGAATCTCCTCTATGGACTCCTTCAGGAATGAAACCATGAAGTTCACTCCAAACCTCCTGAGATTCCCAGGGGAAATTTGCGGTGAACATATCACCTATTCTATAATGATTCTTCATGGTTCCTTACCAGTTCCAAATGATGTTTTTCAAACCAAATAAAATAGGAATGAATCAAAACATTAATAAATTCTTTTTTCGCATCTAAAACTACACCACAACCTGGTTCAACCCAAATGGAACCATGATAACCATATTTACCTGGATAGGTTTTATAACCTCTAACCAGTTCCTCTTCACTTCCCCAAAGTTTTCTTTGGTGTCCATTTACCACCACCATGTCTCCAACCTTGAATTTCAGTGAATTCATCTACTCACCAAATCCATCAATGATTCCATCTCATCGATGACTTCTCCTCCTTCGCACAGGACGGTCCACCACTTGTACTTCTCGTCACCCCACGTGTTGCTACGATCAGATTCCTTGATGATGATACCGATGAGAGGTGTACCTTTCCAGAACCCTTGTTTGCCGCGGATGAGATCACCGGGCTTCATGTACAACCTCGATGTACTCTCGAATCTCGCTGCCGGTCATCCAGGTCTCGCACACCATCCCGCCGTGTGAGGAGAGAACAGCACGTAGCTTGTAGTACTTCGTTCCGTACTCGAGGAATACTACGGTCCCGAACCAATCGCTAAAGACCTCGGCAAAAACCTGGAAGGCTGAGCGGTTCATACCGGTACGGTTCTTGATGATGTCTCCTGCCTTCATTGTTGTTCCAAGATTGTCCGTGATATCCATCCTGCCGATCCATTCGCTGCGAGGATCTTCAAATGCTTCTCGGTGACCTGCAACACGAGAAGAGAATCTCCCCTCCTGACTGCATCAGAAACATAGCCACGGGACTCGATCCACAGCTCGTGTTGACCCCACGGGAAGTCTGCTGTTATCATGTCACCGATGCGGTACTCCTTCTTCACTTCACGACCCTCATCTCATACGAGAATATTGTTACGATATCGCCGCCGGCCAACAGGACACGATACATCCACCCAGACCCCCAGTCAGACCTCTTCATTCGATTACCAACCACGATGCCCAGTGTCTCATAATTCTTCTGGGAGTTGAAGGCATCGTAGAACTTCACCAAGGTTCCTTTGGCAAATTCGTTATTTGTCACTGCTCGTCACACCTTTCAACGTCGTCGTAGTAACAATCACCTATGCCGTTGGAGGTCAACAACCTGATCCAGGTGTCGCGGTCGCACAGGTTGGGGATTACGAGACCGAGCATGCCAGGTTCCATTGGGATCCACGTCTTCGTGTCGGGGGAGATCAGGTCGAAGATCCTGTTCTTCGTAGATCTAACGAGGTCACCTGGCTTGAAGGTCATCGCGGGGCTCCCGACGGATAAGTCGCCGCTACCATTGACTCTCTGAACCTACGAAGCACCACATTTTTTCTTGAGTATTTTGACCATAAAACCTTCACCGCATTTTTGGTGAATACTTCTACCACCATCCCGTGGGAATTGGGGTCATACCTGTGGGTCACGATGGAACCCAACCTCATCTCTGAGGAGGTGAGAAGGCTGTGGGGGTCCTCGATGCTGGTGAGCATGGCCATGGTTTCATTGTATCAAAACCGTGGGTGGTGTTACACCATCAGATGAAAGATTTTTTCGTTGTGATTCCGTGGGTGAGCTTGAGGACGGTGGGAAGTATGTCGGACAGGGAAACAGTGCGATCTAATCGTGAGTGACCCGAGTGGGGTATTCCGCTCCCATGGATCATCAACCAGACGCGAGAGGATTCGGAGTCGTATCCGTGGTTGCGCCAGTTTTGGCTCCTCCCATGGTCGGTGGTGATGATGAAGATTGTGTTGTCATCGTAAGACTGGATGATATCACCTATGTAGTAGTCGGCTCGCTTCAGTGCTGATATGTAGCCACGGTAGTTCCCGGCGTGGGCGTGTTCGTCGGTGTCGCCGAGGGAAACCCAGAGGAATTGTGGCTTTTCATGTGAGATGTAGTCGAGAACAGAGACCATCGTGAACTCGTCCGGCCTGTAGTCGAAGTGACCCACGTAGCAATCGAAGCTGTGGTCGTCTTTGAGGTGTAGGTCCTCGTATGCAGCGGATCGGTAGTCACGGCCGGTGTTGATCACGATCCTGTCGGGATTCGAAGTCGAGGCCTTCCTCACCGTGTCCCAGGACGAGAACACCGCCACCTTGCTGAAGTAGTCGAGGAGTGTTGTCTGAAGTTGTGGTTCGCAGAGGTTAGTTACGCAGTCTATCGTGGGGATACCCCTCATCATCTCCAGGTAGCCCGGAAGGGATATGTGATTCGTTCCTGACACCACGACAGGTGACTCCTTTCCGAAGGCAGATCCACGTTCTACGAAGTACCTGTGAATGTTCGGAAGCATCTCTTCTGCAGAGATCGACCTTCCTTCATGGAGCAGGGGGTCAGTTCCGTTGAGAACCTCCTGCCACCTGACCCCGTCGATCGTGATGAGAACGATCTTTGGAGATTCCTTCTTCACTGCCTGGTGTAGGACGCGAGGAAGTGCCAGCTTTGTGTTGCAGTTTGCGACGAAGACGGTCAACGAAAGTCCGACAAGAAACCTTGAGAAGAATCGAAACATATCGGCACCTCAACAGTACCAATAAGTAAGATTTTTTCATCGATGAATTGTTTCTTGAAGGTAACAATTCGTATACTAATTATGCATCACAGGGCCCGTAAAAAGATGGAAGAGGTGGTAAAAGTTCCTTCGTTTGGGACGAGAAGGTGGACAGTGGAGTTTTCGGGGCTTTCATATTCGATCTGGGTGATCAGGAAGATGGGATTCGGTACAGGGATCAGGAAGCTAGACCCTCTCCACGTGACCATGTCTCCAACCTTGAGTTCTTGGGCTTTCATCTCCTCACCACATCGAACTGGTGGTCTTCGAACCAAACGTACCTCTCGTGGACGAGGACCCGACTGTAGAACCCGTCTTTTTCCACCACGATTCCTGTGCCGGGCATGACCCACAGCGCGCGGTGGAAACCGTATTCATTCGGAAGTGAATCGTAACCCTTGGCCATCGGTTCACCCGCGGAGGAGCGGTGGGAAGGATGCGGGTAGAGCGAGACAAGAGAACCTATCCTGGGGATCTTCATTGTTTCGCCGCCACCCTCCTCAAGGTTCCCATCTCGTGATCCTTGATAACCCCATCGTTCCAGTGCACCCGGTAGATCCAGGGAACTCCATAAGGGCTCTTCAGTAACTTCTTATCGATCTTCACCTCGAGGAGTATCCCAAGCAATCGGGTGTTCAACTGGCCATCCCAATCGATCTTCGCCACGAGGTCACCTGGACTCACTTTCGCACCGCCTTGCTCAGGAGCTTTAACTCTTCCCTGTAAAAACCATAGATCTTTGGCGAATCATCCCAGAGTACCTCATAGTTTGTCTTGCGATCATCGTGGTACTTCACCTTCTTTATCACGATCCCCGTGTGGAATTCCTCATCATCTTCAGGAATTCGAAAACGAAGAGAACCACTGGGATTATAGGCCACCAGATCTCCAACATCTAACCTAACCACTCGTAGGCTCCCACTCCGATCCACCCCACCACACCTCGGGCCATGCACCTGATGTAGTCATCGTAGTTCTTCTCACCGAGGTACACCACCAACTCGTCTGGATTCAGCACGAAGTGCTGCTCGTGATCTTCCATTTCGCTACGCTTGTAGAAAGCAGTGGTGAAAATTACCTTGGCGAGTGAACCGGTCTCCATGTCACCATCCTACCACGTGATGCTCGGGGTTTTCATCCTCAAGGTTCACCTATAAACCTTGTAGAAATTCAGGAATCCACGGTAGCTCCATCCCTCGGTCCGCCCATCGTTCAACAGAACTTTGATGTAACCATCGTTGGGTGCCTCGGGATCTCGATTAACCTCCAAAATCACTCCGGTCTTCTTACCGAAAACGCTCTTCACCTTCTCGCAGAAGAAATCACCAACCTGCACACCACCGTTCACCCCACCACCTCCAGATCGATTATCGTATTCGTGTTCACGCTTTCTTTCCTTCCATTCACCAACACATCCAACCTCATCACCTGGTACTGTGAAACAGGGGTTAGGCCTAGAAAAATACCTGAATAATAAACACCAGTAACTAGGCGGTATTTTAGAAGATCCCCTGGAGATAGAGGATTATCAATCCAATCATTCCCTTTGGGGTAGTGTAGCTTGATGCGTTTCACAGGGGTTTCAGTACGAGATGTATTTCCCGGATGAGTTGATCTGTTTGGATAACCTGCGGTTCTCGTCGAGCAGGACCTGGATCACCTTGATGATCTCATCCGTGAGTTGGGGTGATAGGGTGGAATCCTTCAGCTTTCGATACAGAGTGTTGTAATCGTAATCCATGTCAGTTCTCCTTCTCTTCTTGCGGTTCAGATGTCTCTATGATATCATCGATGCTTTCATCATCTAATTCAAACAGAGAAAAATCAGGAATCTTGCCATCAGAAGCGAGACGTTTCATCAGAGCATCGATCCTGCTCAAAGATTGTTCATTCGGGGGCGGGACCTTGCTGGGCCGAGGAAGGATGCTAGCGAGCCAGAAGGCTTCGGTCGGAGTCAGATCACCTGGATGCTTTTTGAACCAATGCTGTGATCCCGAAGCAGCTCCGTAACGATTCGGCCCGAACTCGACGACATTCAGGTAGAGCTCCATGATTTCGTCCTTCGTGTAGCAAGACTCAAGAGCTTGCGCTAGGAAGAATTCCTGTGCTTTCCTGCCGATCGTTTTTTCTCTCGTGAGCCACAGGTTCTTCGCCAGCTGCATCGTGATGGTGCTTCCACCTCGAACAAACTTTCCTTGCTTCATGTTGTCGAGAAAGCTGTTGCTGAAGGCCTGCAAGATGAAACCTCTGTGGTGGTAAAAACCTGGGTCCTCCATCGTATTCGCTGCAAGGGGAATGTCACCCATCGATCCTAGTGGGACCCACTCCTTTGTTCCGCGTCCGGTCTTTCTCTTGAAGTTTTCTCCCTTGGGGCCGTACGCATCGTATTCAAATGGCTTGCGTAGGTCTGGAAGTGAGCTGCATTTCGCCTTGCAGTTTGACGTGAGAGACAATTTCGGGTGGGGTCGAAAAACGATCGAGAAGCTGACTTCACCACTCGTTCGAAGCGAATCTAGCGGAGGAGTCCTCAGCTCGCGAGGAAGCGAATCGATCCACGTGTCACAGCTCTCTTTTCCAGAAATCTTCAGCGTTTTTGGCTCAATCTGAACATCGCTGCCACCCATAGACACGCTCCACGTCTCACCGGTCCGAATAATCACATCTTTGAATGAAACAGGGTGCGATGCGATCCACGGATGCTGAACTTGTGTGGAGTCGAAGCTGACCACACCAGAGTCTCTGGTCGCGTGAGCACCGCTCGCAGAGATTTGACACTTCTGATTCTCAAAAATTACCTGCGTCTTTATGAAATTTGCTTGTGCTGATTCACTCATGAGGTCTATCACTATCTTTCGTGCAGACAAGTCTTCGATTTTCACGCCATCAAGAATCATTTCCTTCAAACTTGCTTCTTTAAGTCTGATCGATTTCTTATCCCTATCGTAGCAACCTTCCGATGCTGTCACTGGTGGGTCTTCCATCTTCGCCTTGAAAAAGCACACTCCTCCCTCAGAAGACCTGACTCCTTCTAAATTCAAAGAATGCTTCCCATGACTGACTTGAACGCTCAGGTCCTGAAATCGAATGTTTCTTTCGCTCTTCTCGCCGGATGATTCGTGCTTCTCATCCAGATTAGCCACGACGGCACCGCCCTCGACGAGCACGTTCTTGCCCTCGAAGTCGGCCGAAACACTTGTCAGTTCTCCACGAATCCACCCTTTGTCGAAAGTGACTCGACTCAAGGTAATTCCTTCCGCACCAATTGTGAAATCATCGAAGCCGATACCTGGGATTCGTTTTTCGACCTGCCACCGTAGAATCTTCTTGTAGGACGAGACCAGCCCGACGGTAGCAAAAGCAAACATCCCAAACGCAAGCAACAATAGCTTTTTTCTCAAGCTCACAGTTACATTCTCCTACAGAACAGTGAAATTGTACACAAGTTGGTTTCCTAGATCAACATCCACAATCTTTCCTCCAAATGCCAGGAACCTCCCCAGGCAACCCCGAGCCTCACCATCAAACCTCCGTGTTGCTCCAAGGTACATCCCTCTCAGGAATTCATCCTCAAACTTGTGAACTATAACAAGGCTTCCCGGTTTCACACGATCTCCTCTGCAGTACCAATCCAACCAACATCACCCCTGTTGGTTAAAACCTTGAAAAACCCACCGTAACGTTTGATCGGTGGAGTTATACACAACAGAATATCTCCGGGGTTTATGGTGGTGATCCACTCGGAGTTTCCGGATTCAGGATGGAGGTACAACGGTGATTTATAGGATGCCTTGAAAAGCATCCCTCGTTCAATTTTCATCCCCACACCAAATCATGCCACTGGTATTCATACCTGGTACCGTTTCTTGGATCCATTACAATGAAGTATTCCATCATGGAAAAATCGGTTCTATACTTCTCCACCAAAACCAATGGTACCCCTTGAAGATCGGTTGATGAATTCCTCTTCAGGTAAACAAGGCTTCCAATATCACCTCGTTTCATTGGATCACCTCCACCTCATCATCCCAATACAGATCCACCACACGGGGCCTCCCATCCACCAACATTCGTGATGAAATCCACCGTGAGTTGTTATCCCGGTTCAACTTGGCCATGTGATCCACAAAGAACACATCCAACACAATTCCATCCAGGGTTTCACCGGAGGAACCCAACCCATCAAAATGGATTCGAATTAGATCACCTACACTCGGTAACATGTTTCGATAATATCCAACCCTCACCGGGTTTTACACGGAAGGTAACCGAGAGTTACCTTTTGTGCAGTTCAGATCATCTCTGAAACCATTCCATTCATCATCCTCAAACCGGTACCATTGTAATCAATCATCTCAGGTTCCACACCCAATTCGGAGGCCAAAACTTCCTCAGGAACCTCACCGTTCTCATCACGTAGAGATTCAAAGGTTCTCAACACGGTTTCCCAATCTGGTGAATCACCGTATGCAAAAGAACCTGGGCGGGATACCTTCTCCACCTCTTCACGGATAATCCTACGCAACTGTGATACCGTGATCTTCATGGTATCACTCCCTATACTTTCCAGAGAAAGGCATACCTGTTTCTGAATAGAACTGCCCGAGGTGAAGATCTTCCTCAACCTGCATGATGAGTTCCTCAATTTTTTCACCGAGAACTTCGCAAGCCGAATCGCACTGGGCTTCCCAAACCTGTTTACCCCCACTGGCATCCATACTCGGATCCTTGGGATCAAACTGGGATTTCCAACCATCACAAACCACATCCAACATGGTTTGTAACTCGGCTGAACCGGTACCACGCCCCAGTTCCTCCTTGAGGGTTGCTCTCTTAACTTCTTCTGCGATAATCTTACGGAGTTGTGTTGCGGTTAGTTTCATGATATCCCTAATTATTCCTCATCCCACAAAAATCCCACCTCAATCCCACTTTCTCCACCCACTGTTCCAAACCCAGGCGGTGTGAGGAACATCACTCGGATTCTCCCCATCCAACAACCTTCGTAAGGCCTGAATCACATCATCATTCTGTGAACTAAAATCCACCACATCACCATCCTTATCCAGGATCACCACAAACTCATTGGGGAATTGGATCTCATCACTCACTTTCCACCCTTCCTCCACAACTCCTCCCAATTCTCAAGTGCTTCAAATCCCATCAACTTGGTGCAGAACTCCATGAAATGATCCTCGGAATCGAAGTGAAAGGTTGCACTACCTTCCGCAACACCATCCGGTGTACACTTCCACAGGTGTAGGTGTAACCCACCATTCCCATCCTGGTTCACCTCCACACTAACACCCCCGGCCAGAAACTTTCGGTAGAAAGGCCCCACCTTATATCCATATCGATACTCTGAATCACTCATCGTTTTCCTTCATGAAAAGGTAGAATTCCTTAACACCTTCGTAATCCCACACACCAACTCGAATTCCAAAACGTTGAACCGCACCGATCCAGGAACCGTGAGGAGATCTGGAGCTCTGTGGAGAATCATAGTTAAATCCTCCTGCGGAAATCCAGGAACCTCCTCTTTCCACCCCACGAAATCCTCTATTCTTACCGGATTTTATTGGTGGTTGAGATGAAATATTTCCATGTGGATCTCGGCCTAGAACCTCAAGGTTCACCCTTCTTCTCCCTCAATTCCTTCATGCTTTCCACCAGGATCTTCTGTAGGTTTTCCATCTCCTCCGGGCTCAAGGAATCCAACTTTTGGATTAGAAGAGGATCCGTGATTGGAAAGGATTTGGTTCCAGGTTTATCATCCTCCTGAGGTTCCTTTTGAACCGTGTTTGGAGGATTTTCCACCTCACACCACCCATTATCACAACGGTTACACCCATAAACATGTGTGCTTGAAACCCCATCATCATTCATGAATGAGGTGTGTTGAATTGTTCCGGAATCACTCTTATCATTACCACTCATTGTTCTTCTCCTTTATCAAGGTACCACATGGAGTGGAGGAATTTCACTCATCACCCTTCATTCTTTTTTCCACCATATCCAGGTAGAAAGGAAGGGCACCTTGAGGAAGAGGTTCCACGGTGAATAAATTCCTTGCAACCTGATTGTAGTTAATCCTACCTCCGGGCCTCCCCAATGTATCGAGGAAGGGATTGTAAAAATCACCCCATAAAACCCTTACGGATTTATTGCAGATTTTTTCTACAATAGTTCCGGTGGAACTGGAGTAAAGGAAACGAACCATATCTCCAATTTTCCAATCAACCTCATCGAGTAGTTTTCCATCGAGGGTGAGGAGGGAGGAGATGAATACCGTGTTTATTTCACTCATGATATTTTTGAAACTCCTCGGGGAGGATGATCTGATCGGGGCGGAAGAACAACTGTTTTCCACAGGATAAAACGGTTAGGTAGGAAACGATCCCATAGGGGTTTCTATTCACCTTCAGGATTATCCCCACCCGGTGAGGTTCACCGAAGAAATTGGTGAAGATTAACTCACCTGGATTCACTTCACCACCTTAACCTTCTCATACCTCACCCACCCGATGGATTCACCGGTGATTATTTTGATGTATGGAACATCAGAGGGTGAATAACATGAATCTATAATGATTCCAAATTGATCCTGTGGAAAAGTTGATACGAACATCCCCAATGGGTTAACTGAATCAAATATGTGTAGGTTTCCAACGGTGGGGTGAACAAGGTTTCCAGGAATCATTTCACCAACTCCAGTGAATCCGGGCAGAGATACCGTACCTTGGGGATTCCAGAAATCATCACCATAACCTTGGTGTAACACATCCTACCGGAAAGGAGATTCTCATCCACATTATCC
>Ga0114981_10001239_pt1 | contig 16672 bp, 23 predicted proteins | sample S_140806_MF_Meta_FD_87028 | JGI IMG/M metagenome (GOLD analysis project Ga0114981, IMG submission 87028) | Freshwater microbial communities from Lake Simoncouche, Canada to study carbon cycling - S_140806_MF_MetaG | ecosystem: Environmental > Aquatic > Freshwater > Lake | place: Lake...
AGGGACCAGGGGCTGGCGCCGATTGATGCGAGCTGATCCCTGCGTCATGCCAGGCCCGCTTGTGATGCAACAAAAATAAGCGGGTAACTGTCTTAACGATGCAATGCGCCAGCACCGCCGACTTAACCGTCAAGCAGCCGGCCACAGCGCTCCAGCCCTTCGGCGCAGTCGCACTCAGGGCGGGAGGCGATGGCAAGGCGGGAACAACGCTGGTCATGGCCGGTAGGGCTCGGCCGCCAGCACGGCCCCACAGGGCAGCGGACCGCCATAGAGATGCGGGAACAGCTCGCCGCTCTCCGGCGCTGGTTCCTCCCGCACCTCAAGGCCGGCGGCGTTCAGACGCTCGGGATCGATCGTGAGCAACAGCACCGGACCGGCGTCTTGGTAGAAGCGCTCGAAGGTGGCGGCGATCTGGTTCGCATGGCTGGCGTGGAGAAAGCCCACCTGCTCCAGGGCCAGCCCACGCGTGGAGCGCCGGTAGACCCCCTCCGCCAGGGCCTGCCGCCACTCCCCGGCCAGGGCCAGGTGGTAGAGCCAGCTCGGAGAACGCCAGGGCTGGCGGGGAGCCAGCGGCGGGGCCATCACCGCCGTCAGCTCGTGTCCCGCTTCAAAGCGGGCCAGCCAGGTGCGCAGGGCCGTGAGGCCAGAGGCTGCGGCAAAACCCTCGGGATCGGCCAGCCGGAATTGCCGCACGAAGGGCAGCAGGGCCCAGTCGGCGAGCGAGGAGCGCTCCCCCAGCAGCCAGTGCGGCTCGTCGGCATCGTTGGCAGGCTCCAGCCGACCATTCCAGCGCCGCAGGATGGCGAGGGCCGCTTCGCGATGGACCGCGGGATCGGAGTCGGGGAAACGGCTGGCGTACTTGAAGCGATCGAGGTGGTGCTTGAAGGGTCCATCGTTCTCCTCCACCAGCGCCATGATCTGCTCCCAGGCGCCTGCTGCTGTGGCGTCAGCGCCGGCGCGCCGCAGGCAGTCGCCCGGATCGCGTGCTTCCAGGGCCCAGATCATGATCTCGAGGCTTTGGTGGAGCCGTGCGCCATCGGGCAGCACCAGTTGCGGCACCGTTCCCGGTGCCCCGAGCGCCAGGAATTCCGGGGGCCTGACGGCAAGATTCACCTCCCGCGTCTCCAGCGGCACCTTCGCCTGGGCCAGGGCCAGACGAGCCCGGATCGCATAGGGACAGCGGCGAAAACTCCAGAGGATCGGGAGTGATGGAGTTTCGGATGGCGCCATCAGGGTGGTGGTTCAGAAGAGGTAGGCGAGCACGGGCACCAGCGCCATGCCGATCAGGGAGACGATCTGGAAGCGGCGATCGGCGCGATCGATTCGCTGCCGGATCAAGGCCGCCGCTTCGGGGGTGGGGTCGCCGCCGGCGGTGGCGTGAACATTGGTGCCCCAAGCAAACAGAACGAACAGGGCAATGGCGATAAAATAACAATAACCATAGGGAATATCGAGGAAGGTGAGATAGGGAAGCGGCGGTTCTTCGGCCTGGTAGGTCTGCTGCATCACCACCAGGGTGAGCAGGGCTGTGGAAGGGATGGCCAGGCGAGGTTCGCCGAGGGAGCCCTCCAGACTCGGGGCCAGGAACACCACCGCCATCACGATCAGCAGGCGAAGTCATGGGTGGAGCTCTCGCCGAAGTCGGTGGGGTAGCTGTGAATCAAGGGCTGAATATTTGTACCCACCTCCTGATAGCCTTTGATCGAGGCATAGGCGCCCACCAGGCCCTCCTGGTTGGCCTCGGGCACCAGCAGCACAGGGTGCTCACTATCGACGGCAAACGATTGCGGGCGGGTTTCAAATGGCAGGGGCAGGGAGAGCTGGTTGAAGGGTGAATGGCGCAGATTCAGATCATCGATATAAAAGCCGCCGGAGAAGCGAAACACCTGGTCGTGGTAGCCGCGTGGGCGCTCGAGCGGTTCCGGATTATCGGCTTCAACGCTGAAGTCGTAGCCGATGATGTTGTTCATCAGCTCCACCATCTGCTTCGGCTCGATCTTCTCGGCCTCGATCAGCTGCTGCACCGCCTCGGGCCATTCCAGCCAGTACCAACCATCAGCCATGTAGGTCTGATCGGGGATGGAGAGGTTGTAGGCGTTCTCCAGATGCACCCCCATACGGATGCGCGGCGCGGCGGCCAGACCCGGCGGAACGGGCTCAAGGTGGCGGTACAGATCGCGGCGACCAACCGGTTGGGGCTGCATGCTGGGCGGGCGCAGCTGGCCATCGCCGGGTTTCAGGGGCGATCGGCCATCCCCCGCTTCAGCATTGCCGTGATGGAGCAGCGGGAGGGCCAAGCCGAGGGCGTGCAGCAGGGCCAGCAGGGGCCTCCGCCAGCGGGAGCGGTTCGCTGAAGTCACCAAGGCTGGCTTGGGAGAATAATTGGCCATGCCTGATGCGGGCTTTCCCGCGAACTAGCCATCGACCAATGTGGCATAGAGCCAGGCGATTGTTACAACCAAGGCCTTGAGCGGTATGACAATGACATCAGAGCAACCTGGACTTCAGACTGATCACCAGTGAGGTCGTTAACCTCAGCCCTGGGGATGTGCCGCTCAGCAGTCTTTCTGTAGCAAAGTAAACAGTTGATTGTCGGACCCGAGAACCAACAGAAAGCCCTGGATTATCTGCTAGAAAGTCCCAGCCAGCACTAGGATCTTCATGCTCAAAGGCCATGACCCATAAGCAGTTCGCAGGAAGGAACTTGCCGGGGGGCGAGGTTTGCGAAACAACCCAATGATTTGTTAGTAGCACGGCTAGAATGTACAAAAATTGATTCTTCGCATGAACCAAGAAGCACCCCTTTCCAGCATTTCGTTCTTTATCAGCTCTGCATATGTAGACATGGCGCAGCACAGGGACTCGGTCATAAGAAAGATTCAAAGCAAATCAGGCATCATCAATGCCCAAGAGTTCTTTGGGTCACGCAACTCGCAGCCCCTGGATACATGCCTGGAAGAAGTAGAACAATCACAAGTTTTTCTCTTGTTTATAGGCCCCCGCTACGGGTCCATTGACCACGAAAGTGGCAAATCATTCGTAGAGCCAGAATATGAGAATGCCTCTGAACTCGGAATCCCCAAGCTTGCTTATGTTATCGATGACGAATATGAATTTCCGATCAAGTATGTGTCAAAGGGCAGAGAAGCTGAGTCCTTAGCAGCGTTCAAGGATCGTGTAATGGCTGAGCTGACAGTCAGCTCATTTACGACTCCTGAGGACCTTGCAAGTAAAGTCTATGAGGATTTGAAGCGCGAGCTACCTAAGTATAATTTTAATATAGGGGCTGAGGATGAAAGAGATGTGGAAGATAGAGTCGTTGATACGCTAAGACGCTTCTGTCTTTTGCCGAAGATTCATAATGGCAGAAGAGCCCGCATAAAGTGCGTTCTCGGAGAGCCGAAGCGTGCTTCGGAGGCCCAATGCAATGCACTCTCATTGAAGCGAGGCCAAGCGCTAGTGTGTGATATGTATGCTGAAGACAATGCAATATCCGAATTGCTTCTGGATTCAAGAATTTTACTGTTCGCAGAGGGTAAGAATGCTGAAAGCTTGCTTGACGTTCAGCGAAACAAGAGTGTTATTGTGGAGGCAGAAACAATCTACGGCGAAATTAGAATCAGAACCCCATATTATGGCTTTGAGTACGAGACGGGTGCCTTTGATTCGGTGTTATCTCAGTTTGCCGGCAAGCAGAGAGTTATTACTGGCTTCGAAGAAACCAAAGAAGAACTACTAGGGCTTTTCCTCAAGGACGTCGGTTTTTTGTAGACATACCTGCTAAATGCCAACTACTAACATCAAGATGCAGAAGACGGGGGTGGAGGTTGGCGCCTAAGCTAAAGTACCCTACCGCCGCTGATCTTGGCGTTAGATGGTCACAGGGGAGGAGGCGATTTCGGAATTCACAGGTAGGGTGAGGTCGAAGTAACAGATGGTGCCGAATGTCGAGAACGTCACTGACTAAGATGCTCGTCGCCCTAAGCGCATCTGTATTTTATTTTGGCTTGAATGGTAGTTCGGGCATGGCTCAAGCAGTGAAGCCTCAACTCTCAGAGCTTCCTGATTACTCAATTCCCAGAGGCTCCAGCTATTCGCTAGATGACTGGAAGGGAGCTGCGCTTGCATGGGCTCCATATCAATATGAGGGCAATGCAAGTGCAAATAACCTCCTCATATTTATCGACGGAGCGCTTCGGGAGCTGCCGATAAACTCTCGTGATGAAAAACACATCGCGGCCTATGATGGGAGGTACTACGTTGATATTCAGACTCCAAGATGGATACGTGTTGAAAGTGAGCTTTCTCATGCCCGAGCTACTTTAATCCTCAGAAATACAAAAGCATTTGTCGAGACAAATATTATCGCAAGAGCATCTCAAGGATGCTAGGTTTTCTATCTCATAGTCGTCTGGAATCAAGATTCAGGCGGTGGGCGTAAAGCGTGTAATCCCGCTGGAAGAGACTTCCGCTGCTGATCTTGAGCGTTGGAGTTCCGGTCGAAGCTTGCTCACATCCTGAATGGCTTCGCGACGCACTCTCCCGCCACGTTTGATGTGTCCATTTTCTCCTCGGACTCCCATGAATTATGGTGTGTTGTGCACTCTGGATCCCGCCCCCGTGGCAACGCCGATTTCCATGAGAAGTGGTGGACACTTGATCTCGCAAGTGATAAAATAGTTTTGAGCCACAGGAGACTTGAAGCGCGTGCAGATCGCTCATGGCAGCTGTAGCTTTCTTCCAGAGCAGGACAAGTTGCCAAGTTAGATGCAATGCCGATGACCTCAAGGGCTAGGCCCTCGGTATTTTTTATGGCTCTTGTTGCTGCCCTCCGCGCTTCTCGCTTTGGCGTCGGTTAACGTAGTGCAAAGGAACTTCTGCTCAACTACGTTCAAGATGTCCGCGACATAAAATCCTAGGCCGCCATTTCCCCCCTTTAACGCTGAGACTGCAGCGAATAAAGTCCGTATGGCGGAAGATGCATGGAATACGCGCGACCCAGAGAAGGTCTCGCTCGCCTACACACCCGATAGCACTTGGCGCAACCGTTCGGAGTTCGTCTCAGGCCGTCCGGCGATTCTTGAGTTTCTGATCCGAAAATGGAACAAGGAACTCGATTATCGCCTCATTAAAGAGCTATGGGCGTTTGAAGATAACCGAATTGCCGTGCGCTTTGCCTACGAGTGGCACGACGATGCTGGCCACTGGTTTCGCTCCTACGGCAACGAGAACTGGGAGTTCGATGACCATGGCTTTATGCGCAGACGTATAGCCAGCATCAACGACCTTCCCATCCAAGAAAGCGACCGGAAGTATCATTGGACACTCGGGCGCCGTCCCGATGACCATCCTTCTCTTTCAGATCTCGGTCTGTGATCCAGGTCGACCGAATCGCCTAACCACCTGCCGCAGCGAACCCGGCCATCGCGCAAGTGGCAATCCACGCATGATGTGAGCTAGGGCGTTGGGCTAGGTTTGGAGCAAGAAAATAGCTGCCTGAATTACTCCTTCCTTTGGGCCCTAACTGGGTTCTGCCACCAATAGATTGAGATGTAGCCAGAAAATAGCGAACCCATAAAGCGTCATTTTTTTGTGATATTCGCCAAGAGGCAAATGGGAAATTTTCCACTCTCTTACAGTCTTCCAATGTTCACAAGATCTGATTTTAAGGACAATGGCGATAGATGCTGCGAATCTGCCCCTGAGCGTGGTGAAGATCGGCGGCAAGATGATGCCCCTAGATGTCGGCGTATCTCTTGCGTCCCCCACCAGCGTCTTCGTTTGCACCTGATCGTGCCATCGCTGGGCTCGCTCAAGTCACTGCAGCAGTCTGCCTGCGGTGGGTGGCGTTGAAAGGCTGTCTTCGTCTTGTTCCAGACTGGGCTACTCCCCTAACTCAGCGGGTCGATGTTGTAGCTGCGGACGAGGCCGCCCCCCTCCAACCCCACGGATTCCGTAGCAACCAACACCAGCCGCCCCCTGGCGGCTCCATAGGGTCTGCCCCTCTCCAGCCGCCGTCCCATGGCCGTTTCGCCGCTCTCCGCCAGCCTGCTTGCCGCCAAGCAACGGCTGGGCCTGAGCTTCGCCGAGCTTGGCGCCCGCCTCGAGCGCGATGAGGTGTGGGTGGCGGCGCTGTTCTATGGCCAGGCCACGGCCACCCCTGAGCAGGCCGCCACCCTGCTGGCCCTGCTGGAGTTGGATGGGGGCCTCGCCACCCACCTCACCACCTATCCGGTGAAGGGGGCGTTGGATCCGGTGATCCCCACCGATCCCCTGCTCTATCGCTTCTACGAAATCCTGCAGGTGTATGGCCTGCCGCTCAAGGATGTGATCCAGGAGAAATTCGGCGATGGCATCATGTCGGCGATTGATTTCACCCTCCAGGTCGACAAAGTGGAGGATCCCAAGGGCGACCGGGTGAAGGTCACCATGAATGGCAAGTTTCTGCCCTACCGCGCCTGGTAACCAAGGCCCATCGCGATCTCTCCCCCCATGCCTCCCGCCACGCAGCACACCCTGGCCCTGGGCTTCTGGCTTGTCCTGGTGATCCTCAAGCTGCTGGGCCTGGTGCGGCGTTGGCGCCTGCGCGGCGGCCAGCTGCTCGGTGGGGCCTTTCAGCGGGAACTGCGCCGCCGGGGTCTGGTGGTTCCCGCTCCATAGCGTCTCCGTCGCCTGCTCTCTTTCAGCCCACGATCCCCCGCTGGACCCTGCCGGAGCTGCCGTGTCTGCTGCTACATCCCCCTTCCGAAGCTGCGCCTAGAACGTCCCCACCGAATCTCTTTGCCCAGCCCGCTGCCCCTCTGCCGATCCTCCATGACTTCTGAACAAGCGGCCCAGTTGATCGACAACACCCTCGATCACGTCCATCAACGGCTTCAGGACCTGGAGGCCCAATCCCTGGGCTCTGAGCACCAGGCCCTGGCGGCGGAATTTCGGGAGTGGCGCCAACCCATCGGTGGTCACATCGACCTGATGGTGTTTCCAGGGCTGGCCAATTCCTGACGGCAGCCCCGCCCAGCGGATCGCCTCCAGCCCCCACACTGGGAGCCTTCGCTGCTGCCCCTGCGTGCGTGTCCACCCCTGAGTTTCCGGTCGACACCATTGCGGCCCTGGCCACCGCCGTGGCCCCCGGCGAGGGCAGTGTGGCGATCGTGCGCCTCTCCGGCCCAAAGGCGGAAGCCATCGCCCGCCAGCTGTTCCGGGCCCCCGGCGATCAGGTGTGGGACAGCCATCGGGTGCTCTACGGCCATGTGGTCGATCCGCTCCGGGGGGAACGGATGGATGAGGCGCTGCTGCTGCTGATGCGCGCCCCCCGCAGCTTCACCCGTGAAGACGTGGTCGAATTCCATTGCCACGGCGGCCTGCAGGTGGTGCGGCAGGTGCTGGAGTTGGTGCTCTCCGCCGGCGCCCGCCGTGCCGCCGCGGGGGAATTCAGCCAGCGCGCCTTCCTCAACGGCCGCCTTGATCTCACCCGCGCCGAAGCGATCTGCGACCTGATCACCGCCCGCAGCCGCCGCGCCGCCCAGCTGGCGATCGCCGGCCTCGATGGCGGCATCCAGCGGCGGATCACCGCCCTGCGCGATCGCCTGCTGGATCAGTTGGCGGAACTGGAAGCTCGGGTGGATTTCGAGGACGACCTGCCTCCCCTCGAGGCCCCCGCCGTGGTGGCGGAACTGGAGGCCGTGCGCCAGGCGCTGCAGGAGCTGGTCCAGGAGGCGGCCCAGGGCCAGCGGCTGCGGGAGGGGCTGCGGGTGGCGATCGTGGGCCGCCCCAATGTGGGCAAGAGCAGCCTGCTGAACCGCCTCAGCCGCCGCGAACGGGCGATCGTCACCGACCTGCCCGGCACCACCCGCGATCTGTTGGAAACGGAGCTGGTGCTCGATGGGGTGCCGCTCACCCTGATCGACACAGCCGGCATTCGTGCCACCACCGACCGGGTGGAGCGGCTGGGCATCGATCGCAGCCGGCAGGCCCTGGCCAGCGCCGATGCGGTGCTGTTGCTCTACGACCTCACCGCTGGCTGGACGGAGGCGGATCAGGAGCTGCGGGCCCAGGTGCCCCCCGGGGTGCCGCTGCTGGTGGTGGGCAACAAGGGGGATCAGCTCCAGGCCCCGCCCCCGCAGCAGGATCCCCCCCCGCAGCAAGAGGTGCGGATCAGTGCCCTCACTGGCCAGGGGGAAGCCGAGCTGGTCCAGCGGCTTTTGCAGCGCTGTGGCGTCCTCCCGGTGGAGGGAATGGCGGTGGCGCTCAACCAACGTCAGCGGGATCTGGCCGCCGCCGCCGCCGCCAGCTTGGCGGCCAGCCTGGCGGCCGCCCAGGGCGCGTTGCCCTGGGATTTCTGGACCATCGATCTCCGGGCCGCCATCACCAGCCTCGGCGAGATCACCGGGGAGGAGGTCACCGACGCCGTGCTGGATCGGGTGTTTTCTCGCTTCTGCATCGGCAAGTGAGCCAGGCGCGACAGGGCGCCACGAGGTGCGACGGCTCAGTTGTGGCTGGCGGCGGGGGTCAGCAGGGGCGTCTCCGGGGTGCTCCCGGAGCCCTCCTGGACACGCCGCACCCAGCTCGTCCGCTCCTGGGTCATCAGATCCTCCACGGTGCGCACGAATTGGGGGAAGGCCGACTCCCCTGTCTCGTAGGGCGCCACGCCGGAGAGAAACAGAAACTTCTCGCGCTTCAGCTGTTCGATCAGGGTGCGATAGCGCGCCCAGTTCTCCTGGTTACGGTTCAGGGCCAGCATCGACCCCGAAAGGGCGATGCCGGCACCCGATAGCGGGATCATCCACTTGGCCCAGGCGTGGTTTCCCATCAGGGGGCTGGCGACGGCGATCAAGGCACCGAGCCCAATCTCCAGGATCCGCAGCCGCACAAACTGATGTTTGTTGCGTTGGCTGGCCCTGTTCAGCCACTCCAGTTGCGCGTCGATGCGTTCGCTGAGATAGGTCTCGGGCGTGATGTAGGGCATGGAGCTGCAAACGTAAGGGGGCCTTCGGCGGAATCGCACGCTAATTAGGGTCCCCTGATTCAGCCACGGCAGGGCAGGCTGGGACCCTCCAGTCCCCCGCCCCCATGCCCGTCCTTCCCTTCACGCCGCAGCTGGAGCAGCAGCTGCGGGATTGGTTGGCAGAAGACCTGGGCCGCGGTGACCTCAGCGCCGCCGCCCTGGCGGGCCGCTCGGGCCGGGCCCATTGGCTGGCCAAGCAGGACGGTGTGTTTTGCGGGGGCGTGTTGGTGGGTCCCCTGTTCCGGTTGCTGGACCCGCAGCTGCAGCTCACCCTGCTGGTGGCCGATGGCCAACCGATCCACGCCGGTCAGCGGGTGTTGGAGTTGGCGGGCCGTGCCACGGCCCTGGTGGCGGGGGAGCGCACGGCCCTGAACCTGGCGATGCGCCTGTCGGGGATCGCCACCGCCACGGCGGCGCTGGTGCAGGAGCTGGCGGGCAGTGGCATCCGCCTGGCGGACACCCGCAAGACCACGCCGGGCCTGCGGGTTCTGGAGAAGTACGCCGTGCGCTGTGGGGGCGGCCTCAACCATCGCCTCGGCCTCGACGATGCCGCCATGCTCAAGGAAAACCACCTGGCCTGGGCCGGTGGGGTGGGGCCCGCCCTGGCGGCGCTGCGGGCGGAGGTGCCCTGGCCGGCCCGCCTGATCGTGGAGGCGGAAACGGAGGACGAGGCGGTGGCGGCGGTGCGGGCCGGCGCCGATGGCGTGTTGCTGGATGAATTCAGCCCCGGTGCCCTGGTGGCGTTGGTGCCCCGGCTGCGGGGCCTGGCGGCGGAGCGCGGTGCCCCGGTGGTGTTGGAGGCCTCCGGGGTTCGCCCCGCCGATCTGCGCGGCTATGCCGCCACCGGCCTGGATCTGATCTCCACCAGCGCGCCGATCACCCGCGCACCGTGGCTCGATCTGAGCATGCGCTTCGATCCGCCCCCTTTATGACAAATCGCTCCGGCGGATCCGCTGCCGGGTGGCGCAAGGGCGGTGATGTCGCCACTATGAAACAGGCCTTCATCGCCATCCGCTTTGCCGCGATCTGCTGAGTTGCAGCGTCCGCTGCCCCCCCGTCCGTCCTCCTCCAGGGCTCGTCGTTCCTGGTGGGCCCCTGCGGCCCTGTCCCTGCTGGCGTCCTGTCTGCCCGTGGCCCAGGCCCGGGCCGAGGGCGTGGTGGAGCGGGTGGCGCGCACGGGCGAGCTGGTGATGGTGGGGGGCGCCGACCAGGCCCCCCTGTTGTCCTGGAACGCCCAGGGCCAGCCGGAGGGCTATGGCGTGGTGGTGGGGGAGCGGATCGCGGCCGAGCTGAGCCAGGCCGTTGGTCGCCCCGTGCGCCTGCGCGTTGAGGTGTTGAAGGATCCGGCCCTCCTCGGCGAGCGCATCGCCTCGGGCCAGGCGGCCCTCGCCTGCGGCGTCCCCTTCTCCTGGGAGCGGGACATGACCCTGGATTACTCCCTGCCGATCGCCCTCTCCGGCCTGCGCCTGATGGCCCCCGCCGGCAAGCTCGATGGGTCGCCGGCCTCCCTGGCCGGCCGCCGGATCGGGGTGGTGCAGGACTCCCTCGCCGACACGGAATTGCGGGGCATGCAGCCGGCGGCCCGCCCGATCGGCTTCCCCTCCTTAAAGGCGGCCGTGGCGGCCCTGGCCAAGGGCCAGGTGGATGGTGTGATCGGGGATTCGATCCTGCTCGCCTCGCTAGCGCGCACCTGGACGGGCCCCGCCCTGGCGCTCACCCCGGAGGAGCCCTATGAGCGCTATGCCTCAGCCTGCGTGCTGCCGGAGAATGATTCGGCCTTCCGCAATCTGGTGAATCTGGCGATTGCCCGCTTGCTGCAGGGCTACGTGGATGGGGAGGCGAACAGCGTCGCCACCATCAACCGCTACGTGGGTCCGGGCAGCACCCTCAACATTCCCGTGGTCCTCATTCGCGCCTACTACGAGAGCGTGCTGCTGGGGCTGGAGGCCCTCCGTCCCCTGCCCGTCGCTCCAGCAGGGGCTCGGCCCGCTCCTTGATCTCGCCGCTCGATCCCGCGCCCTGACCAGGGTCGTCGCAACGTTGTTCTCCAGGTTCTGTTTCGATGGCGTTTCTTTCCCGCTCCAGCCTGTTCGGTGTGCTGCTGATCCTGGCCTCCATGCCCCTGGAGCCGGCGGCAGCCCTGAGCAACGCCACCGCCAGCCAGGCGGACCCCGGCGGAGCCCCCGCCGCCGGCTCGATTGAGTTCCGGCTGCGCCGGATTGCCGCCGCCGTCCGCGAGCAGGAGGGAGTCTCCCCCGAGGAGGCCTCCAGCGGACGCCTGCCCAAGGATGCCCTTTCCCTGGTCTGGGGGAATGGCCGGGGGGTGGGCTTCGCCAATGGCGGCTTCCGCAACGGTGGCTTCTACAACGGTGGCTTCCGCAATGGCGGCTTCTATAACGGCGGCTTCCGCAATGGTGGCTTCGGCAATGGCGGCTTCCGCAATGGTGGCTTCTACAACCGCTGGTGATCGACACCCTTGCCATGGCGGAGTCGTCGGCCTACGGCCCCCTGCGGTTGCTGGTGGTGCAGCCCACCCCCTTCTGCAATCTCGACTGCGATTACTGCTATCTCCCCGGCCGTAAGGACCGGCGGCGGTTGTCGATGGAGCATCTTGAGCTCTCCCTGCACCGGGTCCTCGACAGCCCGTTCGTGGATGGGCCGTTCACCCTGCTCTGGCATGCGGGCGAACCGCTCACCATGCCGATCCGCTTCTACGACGACGCCACCCATTTGATCCGACGGGTGCTCCAGGACCGGGGCTTGCCTGTGGACACCATCAGCCAGTCGGTGCAAACCAACGCCGTGGTGATTAACGACGCCTGGTGTGATTGCTTTCAGCGCAATGACATCCACGTGGGGGTGAGCATGGATGGCCCGGCCTTTCTCCATGACGCCCATCGCCGCACCCGCACCGGCCTGGGGAGCCATGCCGCCGTGATGCGCGGCATCGCGGCCCTGCAGCAGCGGGCCATTCCCTTTCAGGTGATCTGCGTACTCACCGACGCTGCGTTGGATCATGCCGATGGCCTCTTCGACTTTTTTCTGGAGCACGGCCTCCACGACGTGGGATTCAACATGGAGGAAAAGGAGGGCGAGAACCTGGAGTCCTCGCTCAGCCGTCCCGATGGCGAACGTCGCTATCAGGCCTTCCTGGAGCGCTTCTGGCAGCGCACCATGGCCCAGCCCGGCGTACTGCGGCTGCGGGAATTCGAGGGCATCATCAACCTGGCCTGCGAGGACGATCGCCTCACCCAAACCGACATGACCAAGCCATTCGTGATCGTCAATGTGGACGCCAATGGCAACCTCTCCACCTTCGATCCCGAGCTGTTGGCGGTGCCCACCGAGGACTACGGGGATTTTGTGCTCGGCAACGTCCGCGACGACAGCCTCGAAGCCCTGATGGATACCGAGAAGTTTCAGCGGATTCAGGCGGCGATGGCGGCGGGCGTGGAGCAGTGCCGCACCGAATGCGATTACTTCGGCCTCTGCGGTGGCGGGGCTGGCAGTAATAAATACTGGGAAAATGGCAGCTTTGCCACCAGCGAAACCCAGGCCTGTCGCTATCGCATCAAGCTGGTGGCCGATGTGGTGTTAGCGGGCATGGAGGAGGCCCTGGCGATTGGGCGCTGACGCCCCCTCATCCCCGCCGGGTCAGGGTCTGGGCGGCAAGATGGCTCCAGTCTCCCGCCCCCCGATGGTTGCGGTACAACCCCCAAGGCCCCGCGCCAACCGCCGAGCCCCGGATCAGCCAGCCCAACCCTGGGGTTGGCCGATCTGGCTGGCGCTTGGTCTGCTGTTCGGCCTGGGGTATGGCGTGACCTTCCGCTTGCTGAACCTGGAGCTCATGGGCGGCTGGGGAGGCACCCCCGGGTTCCGCTCCCAGGGCTTCCCTGGCACCAGCCTGGAGGAGTTACGCCGCAGTAAGGGCCGTGGCAGCGGGGACGTGCGCGCTGATCTCGAGGCCCTGGCGTTGAAGCGCCGCCAGGAGGAGCAACGGCAACAGCAGGCCAAGCGCAAGCAACAACTCGAGGCCCAGGCCCAGCAGGCCGCCGAGCGGCGCCAACGGGCCGAGGAGCAGCGGCGGCTGGATGGCCTGGATCGACCGGCCCCCGAGCCGACCCCGGCTCCGGAGCCGGAACCCCCGGCCTTCTCCACCCCCCCGCTGCCCGAACCCCCCGCCGAACCGCGGCCATCGCCGCCGCAGCCGCAGCCGATGCCGGAGCTGGAGCCAGCGCCCGCACCGGTGATCACCCCCGACACTCCCCAGCCCTGATCTGCCACAGTTCGTGGATTCCTTCGGCCCCCGCATGAGCGCGCCGCAATCCTTGGTTCAGGCCGCCCTCAACCGGCTGGCCGCCCGCTGTGGCAGTGGCCTGGTGGATGCTGCCGCCGGCCTGGCCGTGGCGGTGCAGGACGCCCCCGTGCGTCTTCAACAGGAACTCCAGCTGTTCTGGGAGGAAGTGGAACAGGAGGCCGAGCGGCTGGAGCGGCGCGAGGCGGCGTCGCCAACCGGTGGTGATCCGGGCGGCGCCGATCCCCAGCAGCAGATTGACGCCCTGCGGGCCCAGCTGGTCCGGATTGCCAACCAGCTCGACCGCCGTTCCCAGGGGCAGGGGTGATGCAGGCCCTCGCGCGCCTGGGGCGGTCGCTGCGCATCTGGCGGCTGGCCCTAAGCCTGCTGGGTGGGTTGTGGTGGGACAGCCGTCGTTGGAGTTATCCAGGCGGCTACACCCCAGAGCGCCGCGCTGGGCGCCAACGGCGCCAGGCGCGCTGGCTCACGGCCCAGTTCCTGGAGCTCGGTTCGGCCTTCATCAAGGTGGGGCAGTTGCTCTCCGCCCGGCCGGATGTGCTCCCCGCCGATGTGGTGGAGGAACTGGCCCATCTGCAGGATCGGGTGCCGGCCTTCCCTTTCGACGTGGTTCAGAGCCTGCTGGAGCAGGAGCTGGGGGAACGGCGTGCCGAAATCATCGATCTGGAGGTGACTCCCCTGGGCTCCGCGAGCCTGGCCCAGGTGCACCGCGCCAGCTTGCGCAGTGGTCGTCAGGTGGTGTTGAAGGTGCAGCGCCCTGGCCTTGAGACTCTCTTCCGCCTGGATCTGGAGGTGCTCCAGCAGGTGGCGGCGGCGGTGCAGCGCCATCCCCGCTGGGGCGCCGGCCGGGACTGGGTGGGAATCGCTAAGGAGTGTCGGCGGGTGCTGCTGCGGGAGCTCGATTTTCGCCAGGAAGCTGAACATGCCGCCCGCTTCCGGCAGCAGTTCTACGACGACAAGGCGATTCGCATTCCGGCGGTGGTGTGGGAGCTCAGTTCCCGGCGGGTGCTCTGCCTGGATTATGTGCCGGGCATCAAGATCAACGACCGCCAGGCGCTGCTGAAGGTTGGCATCGATCCCGCTGCCGTGGCGGAGAAGGGGGCAGCCAGTTACCTGCAGCAGTTGGTGCGGTTCGGCTTTTTCCATGCCGATCCCCATCCCGGCAACCTGGCCGTGGCCCCCGATGGCGCCCTGATTTACTACGACTTCGGCATGATGGGCCAGATTTCCGAGCGCCTGCGCAGTCGGCTCGGACGGATGGTGCGGGCCGCCGCCTCCCGCGATGCCACGGCCCTGGTGGAGGAGCTGCAACAGGCGGGTGTCATCGCCACCGGCATCGACACCGGCCCGGTGCGGCGGCTGGTGCGGCTGATGCTCAATGAGGCGCTCACCCCGCCGTTCTCCGCCAATGCGCTGGAGAAACTCTCCGGGGACCTCTACGACCTGGTGTATGGCCAGCCCTTTCGCCTGCCGCCGGAACTGATTTTTGTGATGCGCGCCCTCTCCACCTTTGAGGGGGTCGGCCGCAGCCTGGATCCGGGCTTTAGCCTGGTGTCGATTGCCCGCCCCTATCTGCTGCCCCTGATGACCGCGAGCGGACAAGGCCCCAACGATCTGTTCAACGAGATCACCCGTCAGGCGGCCGATGTAGGCAGCCGAGCCCTCGGCATCCCGCGGCGCCTGGACGAAAGCCTGTCCCGGATTGAGCAGGGTGACCTCCAGGTTCAGATCCGTGCCGGCGAAACCGATCGGCTGTTGCGCCGCCTGGCCCTGGCCCAGCAGAGCGCGGGCCAGGCCTTCCTGCTCGGTGGTCTGGCGGTGGCCGCTGCCCTGCTGGCGGCCAGCAGCCGCCCGGTGCTCACGGTGGTGCCGGCGGTGCTGGGGCTGCCAGTGGGGTTGGGGTGGTTGAAATTGCAGGCCAGGCTCAAGCGCGATGGGCGTCTGGATCAGCTGCCCGGTAGCGCCCCCTGATGCTGGCCCAGGGCCTCAGGAGGCCCTGACCGACTTGTTCTTGGTGGGAGATTTGGACTTGCCTGGTGGTTCCGTGCTCCCCGAGGGGGGCTGGGAGGCGGCGGGCTTGGAAGCCTGCTTGGCCGCTGTTGGCCGGGTCGGGGCAGGCTCCGGTGCTTGGCTCACCTTGCGCGGTAATCCCAGGGACTTGCGCATGCTGTCCACCACCTGGGCCATCTCCTCATCGGAGAGTTGCCCCGCCTCCAGCAACTGCTGGGCGAGGGCGAAGCGGGCGCGGCTTTGCTGCAGGCCCAGTAGGCCATTGCACATGCCTTTGAAGCCCAGTCCCCCGAGGGGGACCATCAGAGCCACGCCACCGCCCAGATCTTTGGCATCGGAGGGCACCGGGCCCGAGGCGTTACCGATCGACTCCTCCCCCTTCCGCCAACGGCCGTAGATCATCAGCGAGGCGGGGGATCGGTCGGTCACCTGGCAGGTGCTGCCGTCATCGAGATCGAGCTGCAGGCGCGGCTGGGGGGCATAGGCGGTGTCATTGTTCACCGGCAGCCGTTCCATGGCGTTTACGGCTTGACCCAGAAACGCGAGCAGGATTCCGTAGCTAACAACATGGTGCTGCCAGTGGTGCCGCCGCGATTGGCCATGCGTTCTACGGGTGGGATGTAGATGGCGCATAGGAAGTAGGGCGTGGGTTGATTGACATCCGCGTTCAAGGTGAGGGTAAGTTTCTTCATCTTGTTCGGAGCCAGTTTGAAGGTGGAAGGCGAGATCGTCACTCCTTCCGTCAACACCTCGCCGGCCTTGGTGGGGTCGGCAGTGGGCCCCTTGACGCGCACCGTGAGCTCAACCGGTTCGGAGCGGGTGTGGCTCACCTGAAAGCGCATCCGAGCGACGTGGTTGCGCAGGACAAATTCCTTTTTGTCGAGAAAAACAGTCTGGGCAGATGCCTGCCCAGACCATAGAACTGCAAGAAGCAGAAGACAGCGTTTCACTAAGGGTGTGGAATCAGAGGGAGGTGCAGGTGGCCACGGCGGTCACCTCGTAATCGCCAGACGTAAGGATGTTCTTATCGTTGTTTTCCGTGACGGAAACAGAGATGGCGCCAGTGCTGTTAGTGACACCAGAAACCGTAGCGCTGTCTGCTGCGGCCCCGGTGCTGGTCACCAAACTGCCGATGGAAACAGAAGGGGTATAGGCCACAGCACCAGTGGGTGCGGAGCCGCCCAGAGTGCCGAGGCTCACCTTGGAATCCGAATTGGCAAGATAGCTAAATGTGCCTGAGCCCGAAAGCGCGGAGCTCGTTGCATTTGCATTCAGGGTGATGGCACCACCGGTGTTGCTCACAGAGCAATATTTGGGGGCGGTTCCCGTTGAGTTGATATCAGCGG
>Ga0114981_10001240_pt1 | contig 16667 bp, 18 predicted proteins | sample S_140806_MF_Meta_FD_87028 | JGI IMG/M metagenome (GOLD analysis project Ga0114981, IMG submission 87028) | Freshwater microbial communities from Lake Simoncouche, Canada to study carbon cycling - S_140806_MF_MetaG | ecosystem: Environmental > Aquatic > Freshwater > Lake | place: Lake...
CGCTTCATGGAAGATGCGGATGTTCTCGGCGGCCATGCGGATCGACCGGGTGTCGGCCGGCCGCAGGGCGTCGCGGGCGGCGGCGACGCGGTCGGGCGTCAGCTCCAGTCGACGCGGCGGAGCGCCGTCCAGCTTGAGGCTCCAGTCGGTCACAGCCGCGCCGCCGCGGTCACGGACATCGTCCATGATCTCGCGCACCGTGTCGGTGACGCGCGCCTCGGTGCGGCGGCGGGGACGGGCAAGGGCCTCGCATCGGCCGAGGGCGTCGAGGGTGCTCCAGTCGAGGCGTTTCATCACATCATCTTCTCGATGGGGAGGACGAGGATGGCAGAGGCCCCCGCGGCCTTGAGCCGTTCCAGCGTCTCCCAGAAGACCGCCTCCTGACAGACGGCGTGGACCGCCACGGCGTCGTCGCGGCCGGCCAGGGGCATGACGGTCGGTGCGCCGGCACCGGGCAGGATGGCCGTGATCTCGGCCAGGGCTGAGCGGGGGGCGTTCAGCATGACGTATTTGGCCCCTTGCGAGGACACCACCCCGGCCATCCGCTCGATGATGCTGTCCAGCAGGTGCTGCAGGCCGGGCTCCGGGGCGACCGGGGATTTGATCAGCACGGCCTGGCTGTCCAGCACCGTCTCCTTTGCCGAAAGGCCGTTGGCCTCGAGGGTGGCTCCGGTCGAGACGAGGTCGCAGATGGCCGAGGCCAGTTTGAGCCGCGGGGCGACCTCGACGGCGCCGCGCATGGTGACGATGTCGGCGGACACGCCCTGGGTATCCAGATAGCGGCGCAGGACCTTCGGATAGGAGGTGGCTATGCGCAGGCCGTCCAGCGACGCCGGACCGGCGTAGTCGAGGGTCGGCGGCACGGCGATCTTGAGGGTACAGCGGCCGAAGCCGAGCGGCATCAACACCTCTGCCCCAGAATATCCGGAATCGGGGCCGCCGTTGCGGACTTCCTCCAGCACATTCTCGCCGACGATGCCGAGATCGCAGACGCCATCGGCGACGAAGGTCGGGATGTCGTCGTCGCGGACGCGCAGCAGGTCGATCGGGTAGTTCTCCACCCGGTAGAGCAGGTCGTTATTGCCCTTGACCACACGCAGGCCCGCATCGCGCACGAGGTCGAGGCTGCGGTCGGACAGGCGACCGGATTTCTGGACGGCGATACGGAGCCGACCCTGGACGGTGCTCATGACGGGCTACTCAGACTTTCTGTTTCAGGCGGTCCAGCACCAGGCGGTAGCCCTGATGCGGCATTTCTTTCAGGGACCGGGCGACCCGCACGACGGTTGTCGGGCTGGCGTGGGCTTCAGCGGCGATCTCCCGATACGACTTGCCGCCCGCGTCAAGCAGGCGTGCCACCTCCCAGCGCTCGGCAAAGGCGCGGAGTTCCGAGGGGGTGCAGAGATCCGCCAGAAAGGCGTCCACCTCCGCGCGCGTCTTCAGACACAGCAGGGCGTCGTAGAGGGCCAGCCGGTCGTCGGCGGCCTTCTGCACGGCCTTGCGGGGCGGGGTGTCGGTCATGTGCGTTCCACTATGCTGTAACAGTGGAACGGTCAAGGGGCCTATGGTCGACTTCCCAAGATTGCGGTGCCCCCGGCCCGGCTAGAACCGTGACGTCAGGGTCAGGCGGGCGTTCAAGGGCGCGCCGGTGGAGATGTTGAAGTTGTTGTGGGCGTCGGAGAAATACGCCGTGTCGAGCAGGTTCTCGACGTTCAGCTGCAGCTGCACGTTATCGCTGACCCGATAGTAGACGGCGGCGTCGACGCGGGCGAAGGCGGGCAGCCGGGTGGTGGCGGGCGAGGTCCGGATGGCGGCGAACTGGCTGGACTGGTGGATCACGCCGAGGCCGAAGCCCAGCCGGCGGCTGAGGTCGTAGCGGTTCCAGAGGCTGAACTGCTGCTTCGGCGTTTGGGCCAGTCGGACCGAGTCATTGCCCTGAAGCCGAGCATCCAGCCATGAATAGCCACCGCTGACCTGCCAGTTGGACTGCACGCGCCCCGTCAGCGCCAGCTCCAGACCCTCGGTGCGGGTCTCGCCGATGTTGATGGTGGCCAGCGGGTTCATCGGGTCCGGTTTGGTGGCATTGACCCGGTCCAGCCGGAACACGGCCGCGCTGACATTCAGGTCGGGCCGGATATCCCATTTGGCCCCGACCTCGTGGCTGATGAACTGCTCGGGCTCGAGGTTCTGCTGGGTGGGTGAAAGGGTCAGGAACTGGTCGCCCGACCGCGGCAGGAAGGACTGGCTGTAGCTGCCGTAGATCGAGACATTGGCTTGTGGCTTGAAGATGAGGCCGAGCCGGGGCGAGATCTTCTCGTCGACGCGCGCGAACGGTCGGTCTGGATCAGGAAGAAGGTCGCAGCCGCTGATGTCGAAGCGGTCATAGCGCAGGCCGGCGACAACCTCGAACCGTCCGCCGAAGCGGATCTGGTCCTGAATATAGGCCGAGACGGCCTCAACGTTCGAGACCGTGTCGCGGTTGACCGCCGGGAAGGTGACCGTCGGAAAAACCGGATGGACCAGGTTGAGGTTCGGGCTGGACAGGACGCCGTTGCGTCGCTGGTTGGCCGAATCCTGGTCGCCGTATTCGAGGCCGAACAGGACCTTGTGGTCCATACCGCCTGCCGTGATCTCCCAGACCAGATTGCCCTGGATCAGAAGGTTCTGCCGGTCGGTCGGATCGACATAGGCGGACAGCGGCACTGTGCCGGTCTGGCCGGTCGCGGCCCCGCTGGCGAAGACGTTATTGTAGAGCTTGTCGTAGTCCCCGTAGAGGACCGTTGCAGAGACCTGGACGTTGTTCGCCAGTGCGCCGTCCAGCCGCAGCTTGGCGATGCTGGCTTCCAGCGTGGTGCGGTTCACGCCCGGGACGCCGAAGAACCGGTCGCGGTAGCCGGTGATCGGCACCCCGGCGAGGGAGGGGATGCCGCGATCCGTGACACGGTCGTCGTTGACATATTCGTACGACAGTCCGGCCTGCCAACCCGCGCCCAGGTCGACCGCGAGATAGGGGTTCACCGCGAAACGCTCGCCCTCGAAATAGTCCCGGTGGTTGTCGAGCGTTTCGACGACGGCATTGACCCGCAAGGCGGCACGCTCACCGAGCGGGGCATTGATGTCGGCGGAAAGGTTCCAGGCACCGAAGCTGTTGGCGCCGGCCCGCCCGCTCGCAGACAGGCTGCCGAAGACGGGTGTCTTCTGCACCCGGTTGACGATTCCGCCTCCGCCGCCTCGCCCGAAGATCAGGGCATAGGGGCCCTTCAGCACTTCAACCCGTTCCAGATTGTAAAGGCCCCGGAAATACTGGCTGTCGTCCCGGGCTCCGTCGAGGAAGAAGTCGGCCGTGGTATTCTGTCCCCGCAGGGTGATCTGGTCGCGATTGCCCTCGCCCTGGCCGACCGTGGTGCCGGGCACATAGCGGAGCACGTCGCCGAGGCCCTGCTGCGCCTGATCATCCAGCTGGGCACGGGTCACGACCGTGATCGTCTGGGGGACATTGATCAGCAGTGTGTCGGTCCGGGTCGCGGTCACTGAATCGAGGGCGATATAGCCCCGGCTTCGGCCCGTAACGGTAACGGTCGCGAGCTGGCTCGCCGCCTCGTCTTCGTTGGGAGCGGCGGTCGGTCCCGCCATGAGCAGGGCAGCCGAGGCCAGAAGGAGATGCATCTACAGAATTCCTGCGAAGGAGGGGTCGCCGCAATAATGCGACACATTCTCAATCGCAAGAGATTTCCCGACCCTGCGGCGTTGTGGCGGGTCGAACGGACTCGCGGGCCGGAACCGGCTTAGAGCGAATGCCGGACGCCGAGGCTGAAGGTGCGGGGCGGGCCGAAGCCGGCGACACCCGTCGCGGTCTCCGAGACTTCAACCTCTGCATCGAACAGGTTGTCGGCCGCCAGCCAGATCCGGGTGGTGGAAGACAGGGCCCATTCCACGCGGAGGTCCATGGTTGCGGCAGCTTCCAGCACACGGCTGTTCAGATCGTCCTCGAACCGACGGCTCTCCCAGCGGAGGTCGGCCGACAGGGTCAGGCGGTCGGTCGCCCGCCAGTCCACGCCGCCCGTGGCGCTCCAGATGGGTGCCTGTGCGGGACGCAGGCCGGTCAGCTGCGGGGCCAGCAAGCCGCCGTCGAGACGTGCATCCGACACCGATACGGCCGCGCGGATGGACAGGGTTTCGCCGAGCTCAAACCGGCCGTCGACCTCCAGCCCCGACGCCGTGATGGTCCCGGCATTCCTGCGTTGGCGCAGGACGCCCCCGGCCGGCACGAAACCGGCCCGTGGAAACAGGCCGGGACCGGTGCCGATGGTGACATTGACGATCGCCGACTCGATCTCGTTCCAGAACACCGTCGTCGTCAGGGAAGCCTGATTGCCGGTCCAGGCCCAGCCCGCCTCGACGCCCGTCAGTTGCTCCGGTTCCAGCCCCGGATTGGCCTCGGTGAGGTCATTGCCGACGCGGAACGGGCGGTGCAGTTAATTCAGGGTTGCGGGCCGGAAGCCGTTGTAGGCGGCCAGCCGCAGCGCCTGTCGCGACCCGATCTCGCGGCGGATCCCCAGCCGCGTGCTGAATACCTCTCCGGACCGGTCCGGCGCGGCCTCGTCGAGGGTCGACAGACCCGTCGCCAGATCGCGTTCGAGGCGACGGCCGCCTTCATTGCGCCATTGGTCGAGACGCAGCCCGCCCGCGACCAGCCACGGGCCGATGATCGAGGATCCCTCGGCATAGGCACCGACCACCGAGGTCTCCCCGCCCGCAATACGGTCGCGGGTGAAGGCTCCGGCCAGGTAGCGGAAGCGTTCGCGGGTCTCACCCTCGTTGAACCGCGCGTCGGCACCGAGCTCCCACTCAGCCCGACCGATGCCCGACACCGTGGTGCGACGCAGGGCGGCATTGAGGCCCCAGCCGGAGGCCGGTGTTTCGAACTGGTCGTTGGCGGGCGTGGTCGTCGCGCGATCGGCTGCGACTGCGACCGAGGTGTTGGCCAGGTCGCTCTCACGCCGCCAGGCCTGCAGCCGCCAGCCGGGTCGGCTGGGTTCTGACCCGGCGGCGGCGGTGGCGGAGAGCAGGTTTCCGCTGGCGTTCGCCCGGGCTCCAGCGAGGCCGGAGCCCCGGTCTTCCTCGAATGCGGCGGCCCGGAGAGAGAGGACGGCATTGGCGACAGGCAGGTCGGCGCGCAGGGCGGCACTGCGGACCTCCAGGTCGAGCGGTTGATCGGCGACCCCGCAGCCGCGCCCCGGACGGGGGTATAGCCGTCGTGGGTCTCATGCGCACCGGAGGCGACCAGCCGGACCGGACCCACAGTGGTCGCGCCCGAGGCCGAGAGGCGACGACCGCCGTCAAACAGGGAGGCATCGAGGGCACCGCCGTCGTCACGCTCCCGCAGACTGATGACGCCAGTCAGGGCCCCCGCGCCATAGGGACCGGCCCCGGAACCGCGGACCACATCCAGACCGGACAGGCTCTCGGTCGGCACCTGTGACCAGATCACCCAGCCGCCGAAGGGGTCGTTCAGGGGCACGCCGTCGAGGGTGACAAGGGTGCGTCCGGCACCGGACGGCGCGATGGCGCGCAGGCTGATGCCTTGGGTGGTCGGATTGGCCGACAGGCTGGACGTGCGGCGGAACAGGGAGACGGCGGGGACAGCGGCGAGGGCCTCGTCCAGGCGCGGCTCGGCGCGCAGGTCGGCTTGTGTAAGCCGGACGACCGCGAAGGCGGCATCCCCTGCAGCGGGCGGCAGGCGCGCACCGGTGACGACGATCTCGGGGAGTTCGGGCGGGGGGAGTTGCAGCATGAGGCTGTGCACTAACAACGCGAACGAGCCGGGGCTCAAGCGACTTCGGTCACCGCCGTCGTTTGGGCGGCAGCCCGGTCCATGACGAGACGGATGGCGTTGAGCAGGGCGTCCGGCTGGATGGGCTTCTGGGCGACACCGTCCATTCCGGCTGCCAGATACTTCACTTCATCGACCGGATCGGCGTTGGCTGTCAGGGCCAGGATCGGGACTTTGGCCATGGGTCCGGGGAGTCCGCGGATCAGTCGGGTGGCCTGCACGCCATCCATGCCGGGCATCTTGATGTCCATGAGTATGAGGTCGAAGGCCCCTGTCTGAACACGGTCGATCGCCTCGCGACCACCCTCGACGCCTTCGGTATTGCAGCCGAAAAGCTCGAGGACCTTGGCTGCGACGAAGCGGTTGGTGGCGTTGTCGTCGACGATCAGGACGTACAGGGTTTCGTGAGGCGTGGGGTCGGCCATCTGCGCGGCCGCCGCCCGCATCTCGGGGCTGGCCCCGGGCAGGGTCAGGGCGAACCGGAAACGCGCCCCGCCCTGCGGCGACCGCTCGACCGCGATGTTGCCGTTCATCCGTTCCACGATCTGGCGGCAGATGGCCAGGCCGAGGCCGGCCCCCGCGCCCTCGCGGCCCGCCCGGCCGGTGTTGAACGGGTCGAATATGGTCCCGGCCAGATCGTCCGGTATGCCGGGACCGCTGTCGTCCACAGTGGCGGTCAGGGCGATCTGCCCGTCCATCTCGCGGCTGGCGATGTGCACGGACACCTCGCCGGCCTCGGTGAATTTCAGCGCATTGCCGATCAGGTTGTTGAACAGCTGTTTGAGCCGCACTTCATCGCCGGCAACCCATTCGCGGCCGATCGTGTCCCGGGTGACTGTCAGGACCAGGTCCTTCTCCTCGGCACGCGGACTCCACAGGGCCTTGAGATCGGTGGCGACGGAATCGAGATTGATCGGTGCCGTCTCGAAGGTCATCAACCCCGCTTCCGCCCGGGACATGTCCAGGGCATCGGTCAACAGGCGCAGAAGGCTCTGGCCGGAGTCCAGAATGGTCTGGACATAGGGGCGCATACCCTCCTGGGTGAGATTGCGCTCCATCAAGGCTGCGACGCCGAGAACGCCGTTCAACGGCGTCCGGATCTCATGGCTCATGACGGCGAGGAATTCCGACTTGGCGCGGCTGGAGGCCCGTGCTTCTGCCTCAGCCCTGACGAGATCGCTGGCGAGGACGCTCATTGCATCAGCGCGTCGTCGGTGGATTGCGTTTCCGGCCTGCAGTACGTGCACCCCGGCACCGACGCCGACATAACGGCCATCGGACGTGACCACGAAGCCGTTCAGCAGGCCGCCCAGATTGGTGTCATCCATGGACTGAAACAGGGTCTCGGCGTCTGCGTCGGCGTCGAGAACCCGCGGTGCGGCGTCCATGAAGGCCTCGGCCGGGCGTTTGGCATAGAGGGCGCGTCCGAACTCTGCAGCCATCTTGAGAGTGAACGCGTTGCGCTCGATCAGGCCGACAGGTCGCTGATCGCTGTCGATCACGGCGATGACCAGGGTGTCAGGCTCACCCTGAAAGCGGTCGAAAACCTCTGCACCCGGCGTATCCGGTCCGATCGGCACCGTCGCACTCGCAAAGTCACCTATTCTCGCCATCGTCCACTCCCACTCGTGACGAGAATGACTGCCAGCCCTTAACGGCCACTTTTTCGAAAGTGAAATTTTTTTGATATTATCATGTAGGATAAGCCGTATTCAGACGAAATATCCGGTTCAGTAGATCTGCTGCGAAGTCGGACAGGGTGTCGTCCCGGGCCCCCATGACGATGACCCGGTCGCCTGGGCGGGCCATGTCGATCAGTCTGTCGCCACAGGCCTCGCGGGTGGCCAGTGCCTCTGCGTTTCGGCCTGCGGCGCGGACGCCCGAGGCTATGTCCTCGCTGCCGACAGACCGGTCGGTGGTGCCGCCGAAATAGACCGGTTCGGGCATCAGCAGGACGTCGTCTGCGCGCATGAGGCCGGCGAAACCGTCGATGAACTCGCGCTGCATCAGCCGGAGGGGGCCGAAGCCGTGCGGCTGGAACAGGATCAGCAGACGACCATCGAAGGCGTGCAGGGTCTTCAGGGTGGCGGCGATCTTGTCGGGGTTGTGGGCGAAGTCGTCGATGACGGTGACGCCGTTCGCGGTCCCCACCACCTCTAGACGGCGGCGGATGCCGGCGAAGGTCTCAAGCGCGACCACGGCCTTATCCAGTGGCACGCCGATGGCCCGGACAGCGCCGAGAGCGGCCAAAGCATTGGCGACATTATGGGCACCGGGGACGTTGAGCACGACCGCATGTTTGGCGCCGCCGAGCTCGGTCAGGGTGAACCGCATGCCGGTCGGCATCGGCTTGAGGTCATGGGCGTTCAGCGTGGCCAACTCCTCGCCGAGCGCGAAGGTGATGACCTTGTCTGCCGGGAGGGACCGGGCCAGAGCCTGGGTCTCGACATTGTCGAGGTTTAGCACGGCCTTGGCCGCGCGGCCCGTGAAGCCGCCGAACAGGTCGCGCAGTTCCTCCATCGACTTGTGGTCCAGCGAGATGTTGGAGACCACGGCGACGGTCGGGTTGTAGCGGGCGATGGAGCCGTCGGACTCATCGACTTCCGAGACGAACAGGTCGGGGCCGCCGATCAGGGCGCTGGCGAACGGATGGTCGGCGTCGACGAAATTCTTCATCACCGCCCCGTTCATGACCGTCGGTGACCGGCCCGCCTGATGCAGGATCCAGGCGATCATGCCGGTGATGGTCGACTTGCCGCTGGTACCGGCCACGCCGATCGAGGTCGGGGCGGCATTGAACAAATGGCTGAGGAGTTCCGGGCGGGTGACGATGCGTGCCCCGGCCCGTTTCGCTGCGCCGATGTCGGGCACGGTGTCTTCGATGGCACCAGTGGCGACCACGGTCTGGTCGGCGCGCGTGACGCCCGAGCCGTCCTGCGGATGCAGGGTCACACCGTGGGCTTCCAGCCAGGCGAATTTCTCCGGCGTGCGGCCCTGGTCGCGGGACCGGTCGGAGCCCTCGATACGGCCGCCCCCCGAAGCCCGGACCTGGGCCTGAACGATCATCGCCAGCGGGAGCATTCCCGAGCCGCCGATACCGCAGAAGAAATAGTCGTCTTGATTCATGAGGGCGAAACCGGGGAATGTCCGGCGGCCTGACTAGCACGGGCGAGGCTGGAGGCCAGCGGCAGAGCATGAAGATCGGCATCGTCAACGCCAGTTCGCGCTTCAGCAAGGCGCGTGCCGAGGCCGTCCTCGACTGGTTTGCCCTGAATTTTCCGGACGGCTCGGTGACCGCGAGCTTTCACCCGGCCAGTTTCGGCAAGCACGGCCATTTCGGCGGTGACGACGCCAGCCGGGCCAATGCCTTTGTGGAGTACGCCAATGATCCGCGGCTGGACGCGGTGTGGTTCGCGCGCGGCGGCTATGGCTCATGCCGAATCGCCGAGGCGGTGCTGCCTCGGCTGACGGCGGTGGCGCGCAAGAAGCGGTATCTCGGCTATTCGGACGCCGGCAGCATTTTGGCCCTGCTCTACAAGGCCGGTTTCCCGCATGTCGCCCACGGGCCGATGGCCTCCGATGCGGTACGCAACGACCCGACGGCCTGGCGGGCGCTGAACTGGCTGAGATCGGGTGATCGAACCTCTTGGGAGCCTTCGCTGACGGAGGATCCGCGCCCGGCGGTGGGCTTCAATCTCAGCATCCTCGATGCCCTCGTCGGAACGGCGCTGGAGCCCGACCTGTCGGGTCACGTCCTGATGTTGGAGGATGTGTCGGAGCCGCTGTACCGGATCGACCGGATGATGTTCCACCTGACCGGCCAGGCCTCGATCCGCAAGGTGGCGGGTATCCGGATGGGACGGGTGTCGGAGATCGTGGAGAATGATCCGGACTTCGGCCTGACCGCGGAAGAGATCTGCCGCTATTGGTGCGATCGGTCGGGAATTCCGTATCTCGGTGCCGCGGATATTGGCCATGACCGCGAGAACAAGGTGGTTCCTTTCGGCCCCCGTTAGGCGAGCAGGGCTCGCGTGCGCGGAGAAGCCGGTCGACGTCCGCTTGCGGGTGAGGTCAGGTGGTTATCCACAGGGCTTTGATCGCTTGATGCCGAAGCCCGCGACACCCTTGGGGGAGGGTGGTCGCCGTGGCGGTCTGGCCGGCGTCGGGGGGCGCCGGCCGGGCCGCGACGCCGCTTGTCGCCGGGCGCGACGACCGGGACGCTGGCGCGCGCCGCCGGCAAGCGCCATTGTTGACGCCCATGAACCGCCGCGCCCTTCTGATCCGCACTGCAGGACTGGCCGCGGTCGTGGGCGGAGCTTGGTGGGCGCGTGAGACCCTGCTTTGGCCGAAACCGACGCTGACCTTCGGCGAAAGCGGGGCCACGCCCTGGCTGGCCTATGCCCGGTTCAGCCGTGTCCCGACCGTCCGGGTCCGGATCGGCAGCCTCGAGGTGGTCGCCCTGATCGACAGCGGCGCCCAGTATTCGGTGATCGACCGGGCTTTGGTGGCGTCGCTACCCTCGGCCGGACGATCCATGTTCGATATGCCGCTGGTGGCCTATGGGGTTGGCGGCGGTGCGCAGGTAGGACGCGGGACCACCCTGGCCGTCGACCTGCCCGGACTGGCCATTCGCGGTTTGCGGGCGGCCATTCTCGATCTGGGTCCGCTTGCGTCGAAGGACGGCCTGCAGACCCCGCTGATCCTGGGACAGGACATACTGGGCGAGGCGGTCCTGGCGCTGGATCCTGGCAAACGATACGCGCGTCTGGTGCGGCGTGACGCCTTTTTACGCCCGCCTGAACTGGTTCCCGCGGCGGTCCGGCGGCTCGGGGGCTCGCTTGTCACGGAGGTGACGGTCGAGGGCGCACAGATCCGGGCGGTGATCGACACGGGTGCCTCTTCCTTGCTGGGGCTCAGTCGCGAGGCGGCGAGCGGTGCGGGCCTGCTGGATGGACGGCCGCAGGGCAGCGGGATCAGTCTGGTGCTGGGCGGGGCGATCCGTGCTGTGACGGTTGAGGCCGACAGCGTGACCTTTGCCGGTCATCTGTACCGCCGGGTCTCCGTCGGTGTGTTCGATCAGCCGCCCCTGCCGAACTTTCCCGGCGGGCTGGTCGGGATGGAGGCCTTCAGGGGTCGGCGCGCGGCCATGGACCTCGGCACCGGGTCCCTGTTCGTGTCGCGGCCGCTGGACCTGACGGTCGGTTGAGCCTCAGAGCGCGCTGAAGGTATCGCAGGCGGCCGGATCGCCTGATTCATAGCCGCGTCGCAGCCATTCTACCCGTTGGGCTGACGTCCCGTGGGTGAAGCCGTCGGGCTGGACCTGTCCGCCCTGACGGCGTTGCAGGGTGTCGTCACCGATGGCCGAGGCCGTCTGCATGCCGGCCTCGAGATCGCCCGCCTCCAGCGCCACTTCGCCGTTGGAGACGGAGGCCGCGTTGCGGGCCCAGACGCCGGCGTAGCAGTCAGCCTGCAGTTCCAGAGCGACGGAATAGCGATTGGCCTCGGCCTCGCCCGAGGCGTTCTGCTGTGCTTTGTCAACCTGATCCGAAACGCCTGTAAGGGTCTGGACGTGATGGGCGTATTCATGGGCGATGACATAGGCGCGGGCAAAGTCGGCACCGGATCCGCCGAGTTCGGTCTCGAGTTCTGACCAGAAGGAGAGATCAAGATAAACTTGTTGGTCGGCCGGGCAATAGAACGGACCCATCGCCGCCTGGCCGTAGCCGCAGGCGGTTGAAGTCCCCTGCTCATAAATGACGACGGTCGGGGGCTGATAGCCCTCGACTCGGGTCTTCCAGACGTCGTCGAGATTGGTTCCGATCGAGTCGACAAAGGCTCCTGCCTTGTCGCCCGGACTGCCAACCTGGCCCTCGGACACGCCGGCACCGCCGAACTGGCTGACCAGACGGGTGATTGTGGCCGGGTCAATGTCGAAGACGAAATAGCCGACCGCGGCCAGGAGCAGGACGCCGATCCCGCCGCCGGCCAGGGCCCCGCCCGCGCCGCCGCGCCGGTCGTCGATGTTGCCGTCGCGCCGTCCACCCTGCCACCGCATCGCCGTTCTCCCTCATGGCCTGCTGTCATGGTTAAGCCGTACCCCGTTTGAGGGGAAGGGCTTCAGCCTGCAAGACGAACCCTGTTTGGCCAGATCGCCGGCCCTGGCCGTCAGCGATTTGCGGACAGGGCCCAGACGCGGGTCCGTTTGACAGCGTCGTCCTCGAGTTCGCGGGTGGTTGGAACGGCGTATTCGGCCAGCAGATCGAAGCCCTGTTTCGGAAAATAGGTTCTCAGGGGGTCGCCGACGAGAACCCGGGTCCCGCGGCGGGCGGCCCCGGTCAGCCAGGCCAGGACCCGCCCGGCCATCGGCTGTTCATAGAATACGTCACCGGCGCAGATCACCTCGACGTCGGGCGGCGCCCCGTCCAGCAGGTCTGTATCGGTGAACGCCAGCGTCATGCCGTTGGCTCCCGCATTGAGCGCAACGGCGGCGGCGCAGAAGGGATCGATGTCCGCGCACAGCGCCGAGGTCGCCCCCGCCCGGATCGCGGCAATCCCGACCAGACCCGATCCGGCCGCGAGGTCCAGCACCCGCTTTCCCGCGACCTCGGCCGGGTTGTCCAGCAGCCAGCGGGCCAGCCCCTGGCCACCGGCCCAGGCGAAGGCCCAGAACGGCGGCGGCAGGCCCATCTCGCCCAGCTCCTCCTCGGTCAGTCGCCAGATCGGCGTCACCTCATCGGCCAGCCACAGCGATATCTCCGGCGCATGGGGCACGGGCTGCAGGCGGGTGTTGGCGAGGATGAAGGCTGTGGGGTCGGAGATCACGCCTTGGTCGATGCCTCAGCCAGAACCGTCAGAAAGCCGTTGGCCACCTCCATCCGCGCACCCTGCGGCCTTGAACGTACCGCATGGTGAAGGGCCGGGAGCTTCCAGCATGGCACATGCATGAACAGGTGGTGTTCGGCGTGGAAATTGACCCAGTAGGGGGCGATGAAGGCGCGCTCCCACCAGGCGGCACGAGTGGTCCGGGCGGCCCGGAGGGGGTCGGTGGACGAGCCCTCGATACAGGCGTGTTCGGCGATGTTTCTGAGGCGGGTGACCATGGGGAACCAGGTCGCCATCGGCAGCAGCCACAGGACGAAATAGGCCCACCAGACCCCGGCGAGGGTCAGGGTCAGCAGCAGGGCGGCATTGGTCAGGAGGAAGGGGGCGACGCTGCGGCCGGCAACGACAGCGGCTCCGCCAGATCCGGTTGCGCTATCGCGCTTCGCACGACCTGAGCGCGGGGGCGTTTCCAGCTTTGAGGCAAAGGCCTTGAAGGCGAACAGGAGGCGCTGTTTGAAGAAGGTCTGACCGGTCAGGTCGCGGATGATCTTGCGGTGCAGGGAGGCGCGGGTGACGGGGAAGGGCGCCGAGAGGACCAGATCGGGGTCCTCTGCCTGCTGGGCATATTTGTGATGCGCCAGATGATAGGGCCTGTAGGCCGTCAGAGAGGCCCCAACGGGAACGGCGCAAAGCCAGTGGCCGAGAAAATCGTTCAGCCGCCGGTTTGAGGACAGGCCGCCATGCGCCGCCTCATGCATCAGGATGGCCAGCCCCAGTTGGCGCGTGCCGATGATGGCGATGCTCAGGGGGATCAGGATCGGCCAGATCACGCCCATCGCGACGGCCAGTGTGACCACCCCCCAGCAGTGGAAGACCAGCAGCGGTCCGGCCCAGATCGAGCGCGCCTGGAAGGGTGCCCACTCTGCGGGTGTGAACAGATCGGCGGGCCGGATGCGGGGCGCTGCGGACATGGTGGCAGGATAGACCTCGTGGCCGCGCGTCTCAACGCGTCAGACGACATAGCTTGAGTTAAGTCAGGCTAACGTGACAAAAGTCAGGTTGACATTACTTTTTGAATTTGTAAGGTAAGGCTTACACAAGGAGATCGCCATGGCGTTCTGGAATACAATGGATCCTGCGCAGAAGCGCTATGTCATCCGCACCAATCTGTTCATGCTTGGCTACGTCGCAGTCAATATCGCGGCCATAGCCGGAGCCTTCGACCCCATCGTTGGTAGCCGGGCCGGTATCGTGCTGGGTCTGGCGGTCGCCGCGCCGATCGCCGGACAGCTCTGGGCCACACTGGCACTGATGAACGAGAGCGATGAATTCGTTCGCATGCTCAATGCCAAACGCTTCATCCTCGCCTCCGGCCTGGCCATGACGCTGTTTTCGGCCTGGGGGTTCGCTGAAAGCTATGGTGACGCGCCGCATGCCCCGGGATGGCTGATCTATCCGCTGTTCTGGGGGCTGTTCGGCCTCGTCTCGCCCTTCCTGAAGAGCAGCCGCTGAGTGAAGAACACCCTGCGCAATCTGCGTACCGGGCGCGGCTGGACCCAGGAACAGCTGGGGCAGGCGCTCGGTGTTTCGCGGCAGGCCGTGAACGCGCTGGAGACAGAGAAACACGATCCCTCACTGGATCTCGCCTATCGCATCGCCGCGCTGTTCGCCCGCCCGGTCGAAGAGATATTTGAAAACCCCCACGGCTGACCGCGTCAGGCGTGGTTCCAAGGAAATCATCATGCTGCACCTTCGTCATCATGCCGGGCGTTCGACCCTGCGCGCACTCTTGCTGGTCTCTGCGTCATTCGCGGTCGCAGGCGGGTTGATCCTGGCCACGACGGCAGACGCCGCGCCCGTGCAGGCGGCCTCGACCGCCTTCCGCTCGGACAGGCTGTCGGTCGAGGTGGTCGGGTCCGGTCCCGATGTCATCCTGATCCCCGGCTTGGCCTCCTCGCGGGAGGTGTGGCGGGCCGAGGCGGAGCGGCTGAAGGCGACGCACCGGGTGCATCTGGTCCAGCTGGCGGGTTTCGCGGGTGAGCCTTGGGTGCATGGTGACGGGCCGTTCGTCCAGCCAATGGCGGATGAGCTGGTGCGCTATGTCCGCGAGGCGGGGCTGCAGCGCCCGGCGGTGATCGGCCATTCGATGGGCGGGATGACGGGCGTCCTGCTGGCGCAGCAGCATCCTGACCTGCTGGCGCGGGTGATGACCGTCGACAGCCTGCCGTTCTTCAGCGCCCTGTTCGGGCCGCAGGTCACGGCGGAGATTGCCCGGCCGTTCGCCGATCAGACGGCTGCGGGAATCCTGGCAGCCGACGAAGCGGGCTTTCGGGCCCAGCAGAGCCAGAGTGCCATCGGTCTGGCCCGCGATCCGGCCACCCGGGCGGCCATGGTCGAATGGTCGATGGCCTCAGACCGGCAGGCCATGGCCTCAGCCATTCGCGAGGTGATGACGACCGACCTGCGGCCGGGTCTAGCGGCGATGACCACGCCGGTCTGGGCGGTCTATGCCGCAGACGCGGACGGCGGGGCACCGGTGGCGATGGCGGACGCGATGTGGGGCCGGGAGTATGCGACCCTGCCGGGCGTCCGGCTGGTGCGCGTCGATGGCAGCCGGCATTTCATAATGGCCGACCAGCCCGCGCGGTTCGCGCAGATCGTCGATCAGTTCCTGGCGGACTGACCTCGACCCGCGAGGCTGGCATTGCCGGGCAGGGTGCAGGCGGAGACGATCCGCTGACGGCGTCCCGCCTGACCGGTGTCCGGGGCAAGGTCGAGGCAGTCGACGACCTGGAGCGGATCGGTGTCGGCGATGATCACGCCGCCGCCCTCGACGCAGTCGATCTCGATCAGGGGGCCGCCGTCGCGGGTGCGGCCGATGACGGCGGCCTCAGCGACGGCGCAGACCAGGCCGGCGCGGACCACGGCGTCGGCGGCCTGTTCCTGAACGGAGGGCTCGATGGCTGAGATGCGGCCGCGGTTCATCTCCTCGCGCGAGCCGGGCATCCGGCTGGGGGTCTCGGCCGTCACGCCGAACTGGGCCGGGCTGTAGATCCGCAGGCCTTCCGGCTCGGGTGCGCTCTGCGGCAGGGCGAGGGCCGCGACCCACAGGAGGACAAACGGACCCATCAGGTCGCCTCCGGTGCCGGCGCGGGCGCAAGGGCGGGGGTGACATCCCCCGACTTCAGCAACCGGCCGGCGAAGTCGTCGGCATAGGCGATGGCCAGCAGGGAGCGGAAGCCGGAGACCGGGATGGCGATCTCATAGCCGCCCTCGACGCCGGGGCCGACCTGATAGGGGTTGATCAGGAAGATCAGGCCGGCGGCACGACCGTTCACGGTGCCGGGCGCGAGGACGAAGGCGGTGTCGGCGGCGCGGGGGCAGGCCGAACCGGGTCGCCCCCCCAGGGTCACCGGAGCGCTGTTCGGTACGCGGGCGCGTTTGGCGGCGTTGATCGCCGCGCACAGGGCCTGATCCAGGGCGGTCAGGTCGGCGTTCCTGCGAAACAGGTCCGCCAGACCGATGCGCCGCTTCAGCGCCTTGTCCCAGAGGATGCCGCTGGTCAGGGTGTTGGGATGGGCCCCGCCCGAATAGTCGAAATCGACCTGTTTGAAGCTGATCAGCTTGCCGGTCTCGTGGGCGGCGGTGACCGTGACGGTCTTTTCGTATTTGGGCCGGTCGGTGTCGGCGCCGGCCTCGGTCAGCTCGCCCTGGGCTCCCTCGGCGAACTGGCGCAGCTGGCGCACCTGCTCGGCATAGAGGCGGGCGTGCAGGTCGGTCTGGGGCTTGATGGCGTCAGGCAGGGTCAGGCGGACGTCGGCGTAAGGGGTCTTCTCCTCAAAGCCCATCGGTGCCGCGGCGTCCGCCGGGGTGACGGCGGCGGCCTGTCCCGGCGCGGCGGGTGCCTCGCCGGGGGCGGGCTCGCGGTCGCGGTTGCAGGCCGACAGGCCGGCGGCGAGGGCGGCGGTCAGCAGCAGGGCGCGAACAGCGGACATGCGGGTCTCCTTCAGAA
>Ga0114981_10001242_pt1 | contig 16659 bp, 12 predicted proteins | sample S_140806_MF_Meta_FD_87028 | JGI IMG/M metagenome (GOLD analysis project Ga0114981, IMG submission 87028) | Freshwater microbial communities from Lake Simoncouche, Canada to study carbon cycling - S_140806_MF_MetaG | ecosystem: Environmental > Aquatic > Freshwater > Lake | place: Lake...
GCCCTGCGCCACACCACGCCCGGCAGTGCCGAGCACGAGCGCTTTGCCAGCCTTTTCGAAGAGGCCACCAGGCTCAAAACCATCACCCAAAGCCTTCTCCTGCTCTCCCAGGCGGATGCCGGTCGCCTGCCCACCCATCCCGAAACCTACGATCTCAGCGCCGATCTCTCCCGCCTCATCGAAGACGGCGAAATCCTCTGCGAAGCCGCCGAGCTCACCCTGCATCCCGAGATCGAACCCCGCGTCACCGTGCATGCCGACCGCGCTCTCCTGCGCCAGGTTTTCCAAAACCTCCTCAGCAACGCCATCAAATACAACCGCCCCTCCGGCAGCGTGCGCCTGCGCCTCGCTCGTGAGGCTGGCGAGGCCGTCTTCACCCTCACCAACACCGGCCCCGCCATCCCAGCCGAGATCCAGCCGCGCCTTTTTGAACGCTTCTTCCGGGGCGACAAAGCTCACAACCGCCAGACCGACGGCTTCGGCCTCGGCCTCAACATCGCCGCCGAATTCGCCCGCGCCAACCACGCCACCCTGAAGCTCGTCAGCTCCCACGATGACGAAACGATCTTTGAAGTCCGCCTCGCCGCCGCATGACCTCGGACGACGACGACGCCTTCCCCGAAATCATCGAGCATCCCATCGGACCCGAGCTCGATTTGCACACCTTTCGCCCGAACGAAATCGGCAGCCTGATTCCCGAGTACCTCGCCGAATGCCGCCAGCGCGGCATTCTCCGCGTGCGAATCATCCACGGCAAAGGCACCGGCACCCTGCGCACCAGCGTCCACGCGATCCTCGCGAAGCTCCCCGAGGTCCAGCAAGTCATCCACCCCGCCGATGAAGCCAGCGGCTCCTGGGGTGCCACATGGGTGATCCTCAAACCGGTCGGCGGTTAGCCCCGCCAGCCGCCGTTGATCTCGATTGTCTGCCCGGTGATGTAACTGGAGAGCGGCGAGCAGAGGAAGAGCACGACGTTGGCCACCTCGGCAGTCGTGCCGAAGCGGTTCAAAGGCACGTTTTTGAGCATCTCGGCCCGCACGGCCTCGGGAATCGTGGCGGCCATGCTGGTGTCGATCACGCCGGGTGCGATGGCATTGGCGCGGATGTTCTTCCGGGCGGCCTCGCGGCTCAGCACGCGCATCATCGCCTGCACACCGGCTTTGGCGGAGGCATAGTTTGCCTGGCCGAAGAATCCCTGGATGGCCGCGATGCTGCCAAAGCTCACCATCGCCCCGCCTTCGCGCATGATCTCCAGCGCATGCTTGCAGCAGTAAAACACGCCGCTGAGGTTCACCCCGATCACCGCATCCCATTCCTCGTAGCTCATCTTGGCGAGAGTGCGGTCCTTGATGATCGCAGCATTGTTCACCAGGAAATCGAGGCCGCCATGCTGAGCCTGCACCTCGCCCATCATCGTTTGTACCTGCTCCGCCTTGGAGACATCCGCCGCCGCGAGGCTGGCGCTGTCCGTGCGGAGAAGATTCAGCTCATCGGCCAGCGCCTGCGCATCCGCCGTGGTGCCCGCAGTGCCGAGGTGATTGATCACCACGGTGGCTCCCGCCCGATGCAGCGTGCGGGCGACTTCTGCGCCAATGCCTTGGGAAGCTCCAGTAACGAGCGCGACTTTGCCTGTGAGATCGATGGGAATCATGGGAGAGCCATCTTAAACGGCTCCCGCCTGCTCCGCCCTGCGAAAAAACTTACGCCACAGCCACCATCGGCACGCTGAGCTTTGCCACGCTGGACTCCGACGTTTGGAAGAAGCTCACCTCGCCGCTGGTGACATCGTAAAGAGCGCCGACGATGGCGATCTTGCCTTCGAGCACGAGCTTGTCGAGCGTGGCGCTGCGCTGGCGGATGGTCTTGATGGTCTTGATGACGTTGAGGCGGGAGATTTCGTTCGTGTAGGCGGCCTTTTCGCCGGGGGCCCAGGCATCGGTTTTTTTAAGCGTGGCGGGATTGATGGCTCGCTGGATCTCGATGACGAGGCCGTCGAGGTTGGCGCAAGGCGTGGCTTCGCTGGCTTTCTTGGCCGCCGCAAGCAGGTCGACCGCTGCATTCACTGCGCCGCAGCTCGTGTGACCGAGCACGACGACGAGCTTTGCACCGACGACGGCGCAGGCGTATTCCAAACTGCCGAGCAGCTCGGTGGTGGCGATGTTGCCGGCCACGCGGGCGCTGAAGATGTCGCCGAGACCGAGGTCGAAAACGGTCTCCGCCGGGGCGCGGGAGTCGATGCAGCCGAGCACGGCGGCCATCGGGAACTGCCCGGTGGCCGTGGCAGTGATCTGACGGCCAAAATCACGCTGGATGCGCTCACCGGCGAGGAAGCGCTGATTGCCCGCCTGCAAAATTTCGAGCACGGACTGTGGATTCAGCCCGCTCTGCACCTCGCGGCTCGTGTAGTCGATGAACTGCACGTAATCGTCGAAGAAGTTGTGGTCCTTCATGCCGATGAAGCTGATCTCGATGCCGCGGGCGGGCGCCGTCTTGTCACGCAGATCGGAGAGCAGGTCGCGGATGTCTGGGTCGATGAAATCGGTGCTGCGGGCGTCGATGAGCACCCGCCCGCCGCGTGGCACGCTGTAGAAGACTTTTTCCAAAGCAGCGCGGTTCAGGAAGCTCACCTGGTTCGCCAGCTCGATGCGCAGCACATCGCCCATGGCGTGCTTTTCCATCACGCGGCGCAGCGGGCGGCGCAGATTGCTGTGGAGGATGAAAAGAATGCTGCTGCCGAGCCCGATGAGCACGCCCGTGAGCAAATCAGTGAACACAATGGCGCTGATCGTGATGAAGAAAGGCAGGAACTGCGGCGCGCCCTCGGTCCACATTTCTTTGAAGAGCTTCGGGCTGGCCAGCTTGGAGCCGGTGGTGATCAAAATGGCCGCGAGAGCCGAAAGCGGGATCTCATTGAGCCAGTGCGGCACGGTGACGACGCAGACGATGAGCAGCACGCCGTGCAGGATGGCGCTGAGCTTCGTCCTGCCGCCGGAGTTGATGTTCACGGAGGAGCGCACGATGACGCTCGTCATCGGCAGGCCGCCGATGAGGCCGGCGATGAGGTTGCCGGTGCCTTGCGCGACGAGTTCGCGGTTCGGCGGCGACTGGCGCTGGTCGGGGTCGATCTTATCGACGGCCTCCAGATTGAGCAGCGTCTCCAGCGTGGCCACGAGCGCCACGGTGATCGCGGCTTTGAAGACGAGCGGATTGCTGAAGTGCTCCACACCGGGGAATTGCAGAAAGCCGAGGAAGGCCTTGAAGTCGCCGGCTGCCGGGACCTGAACGAGGTGGGAGGCCTTCACCTCCCACGCGTGGCCCATCTTCCGCAGCAGCAGATTGATGCCCACGCCGAGCACCACCACGATCAGCGCGGAGGGCACGGGCAGCTTTTTGAGCGCCTTCACCTTGTCCCAGGCCAGGAGGAATAAAACGGACGCGATGCCGATCAGCGCCGCGCCGGGCAGGATGTCCGAAAGCGTCGCCACGAGTTCCGTGAAGGTGTTTTCATGGTCCGGCTGCTCAAAGCTCATCTCGCCCTCCACATCCGCGTCATGACCGAACACGTGCGGGATCTGTTTGAGGATCAAAATGAGGCCGATGGCGGCGAGCAGGCCTTTGATGACGCTCATCGGGAAAAACGAGGCGATGAAGCCCAGGCGGAAGGTGCCCATCAAAATCTGAATCACGCCCGCCATCGCCACCGCCGCCAAAAACGCCTCAAAACTGCCCAGCAGAGCGATTTGCGCTGCCACAATGGCCGTCAGACCCGCCGCCGGTCCGCTCACACTTTTGTGCGAGCCGCTCAAAATCCCCACCACGATCCCGCCCACGATCCCGGAGATCAAACCCGCAAACAACGGCGCATTCGATGCCAGCGCGATGCCAAGACACAGCGGCAGCGCCACGAGAAACACCGCGATGCTCGCGGTGAGGTCTTTTGGCAGCGTGACAGAAAGAGGAGCTTGGTTATGAGGCATGGTATGGAAAGGCAAATAACGCCCCTACACCATGCTTTGACGATTCCGCCATTTCAAAGCGTCAGTTAGAGTATCTCGAAGCTCAAAATCTCCTTTCGATTGGCTACGTGGCGGCAGCCGCCACACCCAACTTGAGGATTCAAAACTTATCCGGTCGCATCACATGCACTTCACTTTCATAGGCGACCATGGCATAGGCGGCGAAAAGTTCGCGATGCAGCCGCTCCAGCACGGTGGTGGCCACGGTGGGCTTCACGATGACCTGGATCTGCACATTGCCCGTCTCCGTAATGTCTGCCGTGCGCTCACCCTGATGGCCGCTGCCACGCACGTTGAAGGCCGTGTGGCCGTGCGCTCCAGATTCACGCAGGAGTTCGACCACTCGCTCTTCGAGGATGGCCTCGCAGATGATAGTCACGAGTTTCATGGGATGCAGGTTCATGGCTGGAGACGTTTGGCGATTTCAAAGAAGAACGGCACACCAACGGTGATGTTGAAGGGAAAGGTGATGGCAAGCGCAGCTGTGAGCGAATAGGTCGGATTGGCCTCCGGCAGCGAAAGACGCACCGCAGCGGGCGCGGCGATGTAGCTCGCGCTCGCGGCCAGGACGCCCAGCAGCATCGCCCCGCCCGTGCTCAGGCCTACCCAAGTGCCCAGCAGCACGCCCGCCGCACCATGCACCACCGGAGCGATGAGGCCGAAGAGCAGGAGGAAGACGCCGACCTTCTTCAAATCCCCCAGCCTGCGCCCCGCCACCATGCCCATTTCGAGGAGGAACAAAGCCAGCACGCCTTGAAACGGCGTCACAAAGAAACCCTCGACCGAGTTCATGCCATTTTTGCCACTCAGCGCCCCGATGACCATCGCGCCGATGAGCAGCAGCACGCCTCGGCCAAGCACCGCATCCCGCAGCGCATGACGCACGCCTTGATCGGACAGCGAAAACTTCCCACCGAAGGCTCCTTTGCCCAGCATGACGCCGACAATGATCGCGGGCGATTCCATCACGGCGAGAAAGGTCGACGCATAGTTCTCGAAAGGCTCGTGGATGCTTTTGAGGAAGTTCGTCGCCGCGATAAAAGTGACTGCACTCACGCTGCCGTAATGGGCCGCGATGGCTCCGGCATCTGCGATGCTGAAGCTGCCCAGCTTTCGCAGCACCGGATACGTCCACAGCGGGATCAACCCGCCCAGCGCCATCGCCGCGAGCGCAGGCAGCCACACCGCCCCGACGCCCGCTTCGTGGATCGCCACGCCGCCTTTGAAGCCGATGGCGATGAGCAGGTAGATCGTCAGCGTCGTGTAGAGCGACTCAGGGAACTTCAAATCGCTTTTCGAAACCGCCGCGAAGACGCCGAGCACAAAAAACAATACCGCCGGGCTGAGCAGGTTGGATTGAATCGCCGTGAGGAGGTCCATTTCGAGTGCTGAGTGTGTTGATCGAATGGTCGAAGAATCACGCAGCCTGCCAGCTTTCGCCCGAAATGCGCCTCACGATCACCCGGCCCTCGTCCTCGATGGCGAAGAGGTGGAGCCAGCCGTTTTCGACGAGCTGACGCACGCTTTCGTGCTTGGCGATGACGGCGTCGAGGTCACTGCGCGGGGCTTCGATGAGGACGCTGAGGCGGACGGGCTCGTGCATCCAGGTCTCGCCGTTATGGATGCTTTGCAGTGGCAGGCCGGCTTGCAAATCACCGCCGTTGCCCTGTTGGATGCCGAAGGTGCCGACGACGTTGTGCGTGACCTTGTTGCCGCTGCCCCAGAGGCGATTGTTCACGGTGCTGGCGTAGTATTGGAGGTTGATCCAGTTCGCGACGACCATGGGCGCGGTCATGATGAGCTCGAGCGTGCTTTTCATGGTGTCGGCGCTGTGGCGGTAGTTGTGCAAAAAGACGCGACCGCCGAGATTGAGGTGCCGGGTGCGCTCGCGGGGCGCGGCGATGAAGGCGGCATTGCCGGCGAGGCCCCACTCGGGCCGAACCTGCGACCAATCGCGGCTGCGCTCGTGGATGAGCTGGTCGAGCTCGGCCTCCTCGGCGCTGGCGAGGCCGAGACTGGCGGCGCGTTGCTGGCGGCAGCGTTTGGACCCTTCATCCAGCCAGAGCTGGAGCTGCAACAGGTCCGTCTCATGGGAGAGCGGCACTTTGGCGGCATCAAAGAGCGTGATCGCATCCGTGGTGGTGTCGTGCAGGGCGGCGATGAAGCGTGTGTCCTGCGGGATGCGGATGCCTTCGCCCTCCAGCACGGTGCGGACCATCGGTTGATTGAGGATGGCGGCGGCGACGCGGGCGTTTGAATCGCCCGCGTGACCTCCGCAGGCACCGCAATCGAGTCCGGCGGCATACGGATTGTTCGTGGTGTTGCTGCCGTGGCCGCAGAGCATGACGAGGCGGCTGAAATTCGAGGTGAGGCCCATGTTTTTCAGCGCACCGAGCGCGAGCTGGACCTGGTCCTCCGGCGGGATGCCGGCCTCGGCTTGCGTGTCATCGAGCGGATCGGGGATGAGGCGTTTGTGCTCGTGCAGATTTGGCGCGGCGCAGGAGGGGCAGCTGTGTGAGTCGTGTTTGCCGAGCTGAAAGCCGTCCTTCACGAGTTTCCACGCGAAGCCGACGCCCGCAGCCTCGACGAAGCTGAAACAGCTCACCGCGGAGGTTTTGAAGGCATTCCACGAGTGCGCGACACGGCGGCCGACCTGCAGTTTCCGCCGCGCGTCTTTTTCCTGCTCCGGCGTGGCCTGAGGCAGATGCTCGCGGATGCGATACTTCGGCGTGAAGAGCACCGGCACCTGCGAGGTGCCATGCCGCTGGCCGAAGGGGATGTATTCAATGGGCATGCCAAAGAAGCCCGCGAAGCCCATCGTCTCGATTTCAGGCGATGCGGCCTCGAGCGAGCGCCGCATGACCTCGGAGCGCACGTCGATGCAAAACACCGCCTGCACTGCGGGACGCTCTTTGGGCTCGCTCGGTGCCTGCGCGGCGCTTTGCGTGATCTTCGCGCAAAGCTCGCGCTGGAAGCTGAGTTCGAGCGCGGCATGCCACAGGAGTTGTTTGTCCTGCGACGCGGCTTTTTCAAAGGCGAAGCCATGCAGCCACTCCTCGCGGAGGTCGGCATCATCAAACTGCCGCGCGAGCTGCGTCTCAAACGCCAGCCGCACCGCGAGCAGGTCGAGCAGCGATTCATCGTGCGTGCCGTGCATGGCCTTGTCGCGCACCTGATACTGCACGTAGCTGCTCCAGCCGGGCAGCGTCATCAAAAGGCGGTGCAGGTAGTCCTCCACCTTCGCGGCGGGAACACCGAGCAGGTCGAGCATCATGCTGACCGCGTCCGCCGTGCTCTCCGGCAGGCCGGTGACGACCTTGCGGAAGCCTCTGAAGCCGATGAGCTCCGGCGTGACATCCACCAGCGCCGCCTGCCGCCATGCGGCGAAGAGCGACTGCTTCTTCCACGGCATGCGCCAGGCGGATTGACCTTCGTCAAAGTAAGCCGCGCACCATTTTGAGATCTCCTCGGTGATGAGCGTGCTCCAGCGGCCGCCAAACCGCGTCGTGGCGATATCGGCGAGGCTTTGCAGGCCCACGAGCGGTTGCGGCTCGGGATTCTTCAGCCAAGCGAGCAGATCCGCAGTGCTGATCCCCGCACCGCTGAGCTGAATCGCTGCCGCGAGGTCCGGCGTGGTGATGCGTCCTCTGGCGAACTGCTGCTGAAAGTAGTCCACGCTCATGAGCATGCTTTCGTGCGTGACGCGCTGCATGAGGCCGCACACCTCCGCAAACGGCCGGCCGGTGAGGCCGACAAAGGGATTCACAGCCACGAAACTCTGCAGCGGCCACAGCGGCGGCACGCGCAGGCAGGCATTGCGGGCATGCCGCAGCCAGTTCGGCTTGTCTGTCACGACGACGGGCTTCTTGATGGCGAGAACTTCGGTCGCAGCTTCGAGGGTGGTGTTCATATAAAGAGGAGGCGTGAGGTTTTTCAGGCGATGAATTTCTGCGTGATCCGGTTGAAGAGCGTGCCGAGGTAGAAGCCATTGCTGGCATGCACGTAGAGGCGCTGGAAGGCTGGGCGTGAGGCCCAGGCGGGCAGTTGCGATTGGAAAACGAGCACCGCGAGGAAGAGCAGCGCCACGAGGATCATCACCGCATGCTCTACCCCGCTGCGTAGCGGCGCGTAGGCCGGCACACTGGTCGCCAGCAGGTGCTCAAAGCCCGCATGCAGCGCGAAACACGCCGCTGTGGCCGCCACGACGAGACCAATACCGCGCAGGATGAGCCTTTGCCGCATGCTGCTGCTCCAGAGCGTCCACAGCAGGTGGGACATCGCCATGATGAAGACCGCAATGAGCAGCACCTGACCCGGATCATTCGCCAGATCGAAGCGGAAAGCCGCCGCGACACCCAAACCGATCGCAATCGACACCGCGAGCGAACCCAGCACCACCAGCGGATGCGCTGCGGGCCGTCCGACAGGCGTCCAGGCCGACTTCGCGAGATTCACCACGCTGCCGCTGCTCAGGAAGGCATGCGCTTTGTAGAGCGAGTGCGCCACGATGTGCATCATCGCCAGCGCGAAGGCGCCGAGGCCGCATTGCAACATCATGAAACCCATCTGCGCCACCGTGGACCACGCGAGCGACTTTTTGATGCTCGTCTGCGTCATCATGATCACACTGGCAAACAGCGCCGTGAAGGCTCCGAGCAGCGCCAGCGTATTCAGCGCCGTGGAGGATTGCGTCACCAGCGGGCTCAGCCGCACGATGAGAAAGCCGCCCGCATTGATGATGCCCGCATGCATCAGCGCGGAGACCGGCGTCGGTGTCTCCAGCGTGTCCGGCAGCCAGGAGTGGAAGGGGAACTGCGCGGACTTCAACATGGCCGCCGCGACGAGCAATCCAGCCACCAGACCCGAGTGCGGTCCTGCGGGATTTGCGAAGAGCTCATGAAACTCCCATGTGCCATGCCCGTGCCACACCAGCACCAGCGCCGTGATCATACACGCGTCCGCCAGCCGGCTGATGATGAATTTTTTCCGCGCCGCGATCACCGCCGCCGGCCGCTCGCGGTAGAAGGTGAGCAATTGATGCAAACTCAGGCTCGTGGCGATCCATGCGGCGGTGAAGAGCAGCAGATTGCTCGAAAGCACCAGCACCAGCACGCTCGCCAGCGCCAGCACCAGCCAGCGAGAGAAGGTCGCCTGCCCAGGATCGCCGTCGAGGTAGTTCACCGCGTAGCGCGTCACCACGATGCCCAAAAAGCTAACCAACAAAAACATCAGCGCGGAGAGCGGATCGACCAGCAGCGCCAGCTTTGCCGGTCCCCAGGCCGCGAACTCCAGCCGCATCGGGCCTGAGAGCATCACACCACCCGCGAGGATCAGCGCGGTCACAAAAAACAACCGCGCCACCCAAGTCGCGCCCTCGGCAGCCTGGCGTCCCTGCCGGATCATCGTTCCCGCGATCACTGCGGCCACAAAAACCAGCGGCGTCATCCATTCGGGGGCTTCGAGCATCTGCGGCGGGGTCTGGGCGAGGGTCGTCATGGGGAGAGTGGAGTTCATGGGCGTAGTCTATGCTCTCCCGCCTCGCTTCTCTCCAATTCATGTTTTGCCAGGAATCGTTCGCTTTGCTAAAAGCATGCCGTCATGGCCTTTTTGAACTACCACCACCTCCGCTACTTCCACGCCATCGCCACCGAGGGCAGCCTCACCAAGGCCGCGCGGCATCTGAAGCTCTCGCAATCAGCGCTCAGCGTGCAGCTTCGCAGCCTGGAGAAAAACCTCGGCCAGCCATTGTTTGAGCGGAAGCACAAGGCGCTTGTGCTCACCGAGGCAGGTCGCATCGCCCTTGAGTATGCGGACTCCATCTTCCGCAGCGGCGAGGAGCTGACGGACCTGCTGCAAAACCGCGGCAAACGCAGCCGTGGCTACCTGCGAGTAGGCGCCGCCTCGAATCTCTCGCGCAACTTCCAGCTCGGCTTCCTGCGCCCGTTGATCACACGCGATGACGTGGAACTCATCATCCACTCCGGCACGCTTCGAGAGCTTTTGGCACAGCTACAGACCCACACGCTCGATGTGGTGCTCTCGAACACACCCGTGCGTCGCGATGCCGAAACCGGCTGGCACAGTCACCTGCTCGACGAGCAGCCCGTGAGCCTCGTCGGCCACAAAAAACGCGGCATGAAGCCTTTTCGCTTCCCCGAGGACCTGCGCACCACGCCCATCGTACTTCCCAGCCTCGAAAGCAGTATCCGCGCAGCCTTTGATGTGCTCATGGATCAAACCGGCATCCGTCCCATCATTGCCGCCGAGGTGGATGACATGGCCATGTTGCGTCTCATGGCCCGCGAAACGAATGGCGTGACCCTTGTGCCACCTGTGGTTGTTAAAGACGAGCTGGCCAGTGGAGCGCTCGTCGAGCGGTACAAGTTCCCGCAGATCAAGGAAAGCTTTTATGCGATTACGCCGAGCCGAAGATTCCCAAATGCGATATTGCGGGAGCTGATGAAGCGAAAGTGATGCCTACTTCCGAGGCCCATACACTGGCACTCTTTCGCTTGCGTAGGCTCCGGCTTGCGTCAGTGAGCTGAGGTCGGGTGGCTCGTAGGCACTGGCGGGAGCCTCTGGTAGAGGTGCCTTCACCTCCAGGATGTGGCCGTGCTTTTCGAACTCGGTTCCGGGCAGCTTGGTAAAGGTCCAGGTGCGGATTTTACCTTCGAAGGGCATGCCGATGACGGCGTAGGCGTTGTGGTCGATGACGCAGTGATCGCCGAAGTGCTGCACATCGACGGCGCGGCCTCGACTGATGGCGTAGCCTCCGTATTTGGCCTCCGCAGGTGGTCTGCCGCCGATGAAAAGATTGTGGGTGATCACGGCATGATCAAACGGCTCACTGGTGTAGATGCCGAGGCCGTCGCCCGCTTTCACGACCGTGTTGTGCTGAATGACATCGCCCTGGCTGAAGCGGTGCAGCTTGAAGGCCTCGTGGATGATGTTGAACATCAGATTGCGCATGAAGTAGTTCGGGCCACCGAGACCGGGCTGCGAGGAGATGCCGACGAAGCAGTTCGTGAGTCGATTGCGCATGACGCGGCAGTTGTGCAGCGCGAAATCAGCCTCGATGCCGTCGTCGAGACCACTGTCGATGTCGTTGTTGAGGATGTCGTTGCAGCTTTGCTCCACCGCGCCGTCGTCCTCCATGTGACTGATGCAGTCGCGGAAGCCGCTGACGCGATTGTGGCGGATCACATTGCCGCTGCCGGTGAACTGGATGCCCTCGCCTTCGTTATCGCCACCCGCGCCCATGATCTCCGGCTTCCATTCGCGGATGCCGGTGATGACGTTGTCCTCGATGCAGGCGTTCATCATGCCCGGTTTGTAGGCCTTGATGCCAAACTGCGAGCGAATGGTGCAGCGCCGCACCACGCAATGCTCGGTGCCATTCAAGCGCACCGGGCCGTTCACCGTGACGCCTTCGAGATACACCCACTTCCGATTCGTGAGGCTGATCTCGCTGAAAACAGCCTTCCCGCTTGTGCTGCGATACACCATCGGCTTCCCTGGCTCGCCATCGCGATTGAACGTCACCGCGCCGTAATCGCCATCGGCGAGCAAAAGCACCTCGCCGGGCTTCACCGCATTCAAATCGGCCTTCGAGCCGTTTCGAAGCATCGCATCGGCTTGCGCGATGGGTTCAGGCCGAGTCGAGCATTTCACGACTTTGGTGGAGGAACCACCATCCGGGTCGTTTAGCTTCAATTCGATCTCGTAAGCCGTTCCCGGTTCCAGATCGAACACGCTGCCGCTGAGCCGGTTCGTCCACGTGAAGATTGGCGAGGTCTTCTGGCTCTTCCCGGACGGAACTCGCCGCAGCGGCAAGCCATCGCGCCAAGTCGTCTCGCCTTCCTTTCGATACTTCACCTCGCAGGTGGCGTTGAGGTTTTCGTCTCCCTCGATGCGCCATCCCACAGCTAGATTCGTCATTGTGGGAAAGGGCGTGGTGATCTCACCGGGCTGGGATGCGAGAGCGGCGGAAAGGGACAGAAAAGACAAAAAGGACATGAGGGACGGAGGTGTTTGGCGGTTAGACTTTTCTGTCTCGTTGATCCCTTTCGTCCTTCCTTTGCTGCTCACGCACCTGAAGCCTCGCCGCTGTCATCCGCTCACGGATGCCACCTTCTTCGAGGAAAGCTTTCTCCAGACTCTCAATCTGGCGTTTGAGCAGGAAGATGGTCACTTTGCAAAGTCCGAGCAGAACGTTCGCGGCGATCTCTGGATCATCGCTTTCGATGCCGTGCTGGAAATCAGCACAGGTGGCACCGGCTTGGCGGCAGAGGGCGGAGAGCCGTTGCACATAGCGATGGCTGGCTGGCCATTCCTTGAGCTGGCGAGTGCGGAGGAAGTCCTTGTAGTCCTCCTTGAGTTCTTCCTGGCTGGCCTTGGCCCAGTTCGTGAGTTCGATCTCTTTCTTCTTCGACATCGCGGAGGCGATGCTTCCCTCGACGATGTTCTGCTTCCCCGAACGCGCTGCCTGCACCATTGGATCCACGGTGCGATCTCCAAATTTCGGCAGCCACTTTTTCACGAAGAAAGCCGTGCCGTCGAAGACAACAAGCGCCTTCTGGTAGGAAAGCAGGTGCTCATAGCCGCCATGCGGCGGGATGAAGTGCGGCGTGTCGTCCATGCGGTGAAATTTAGGAGATTCAGAAAGAGACGAAAAGGACAAAAAAGACAGAAGGGACAGTCCTTTGCGTCCCTTGAGTCCTTTCTGTCCCTTCTCACCGCGTCGTCATCGGCCCCATTTTCACGACTTCGAGGTCCTTGCCCTTCACCTTGCGGATGGGAAGCAGTTCCTCATGAACCCAGCGGTCATCGGGCGCGCCGCTGATGAACCAGTCGCCGCCGTTGTCGGCGAGGATCATGCCGTGCGTCTTGAGGCCTTCGAGGATCACTTTGGCCGCGCCGGTGAACTTGGAGGTGTCAAAGCTGGCCTTTAATCGCACGCGCATGCCCATCGGCGGCAGGTTTTCGTCCTTGTGCGGACTGGCGAAGTGCGTGGCGGGTGGCACATAGGCGCGACGGCTCTTTTTCACCGTGAAACGCAGCGCATGCGTGAGCTTTTTCGTGCCGCAGATTTCATCGTAGCGGGCGAGTCCGGGTAAGATCGGCAAACCCGCCGCATCGGCGCTGGTCCAGCCTGCGGGACGCGGTTTGGGGTTCTTCAGATCGAAAACGGCACCGCTGCTCGCCTTCCATGATTTGCCACCATCGAGCGGGAAGCTGTGAAACAGCTCGTAGAGCTTCCAGTTGTCCTTATCGAGCACCAGCACATGCCGGTCGCCCTCCGCCTGCGGCCCGCCTTCGATGTGGGCATCCGACGGGATGGGATACGGCCCCGGATCGCTCTCATCCGCGTATTCAAAAGCAATGGGCACCTTCGGCTGATCGCCGCTCACGACGTAATACGGAATCCCGCCCGGCTGGCCCTTCCACACCACACCAAAGTCCTCATGCAGCCCCGTCTCCGCGCCGATGGACGCGATGATCGCATCACTCAGCGGATCGACCTCGTCTTTGGAGACATCGCGATTCCATTCATCATCCGCCGGCATGAGCAAAGCACCGCCGAGATCGGCATTCGGCCCGGTTTTGAGCTGTGGCTGCTGAGCCAGCGCAGCACTGGCAATGAGAAAGCAAAGGATGGGTTTCATGGCGGCCATCTTCAAACGATGCTCAGCGCGACGGATCACTCAGCAATCGGCTGAGATACATTCAGTGGCGATGAAAGTGCCCGCAGGCAGATACACGATGCGATTCCCATTCGGAAACGCATCGAGCGCCTTCTGAATCGCGGCGGTGTCATCGCCTTCATCGTTGGCTTTGGCACCAAACTCGGTCACATCAAGCACGCCGCCGTCTTTGGGGAAGGTGATCGGTTACTGCGCTGGAAGCGTGGCGGCCAGGAGAAGGAAGAAGAAAACTTTTTTCATCGCGGACGAATGGTGCGGAGTCTGGATGACAGCAAGATGACATCGGAGTGTGCCGGGCATGGGGATCTCCCTCACCACCACAAAACCCACCGCCAGAAGGTGCGTGGACCCGTCAAGCTTACCGGCGTGCTCAGCGTGCGGCCATCGCCGAGCACCGGGCTGCCGACATCGGTCCATACAGCGAGATCGGTGGAGCTTTGGAGCTGGTAGAGCACGCCGTCGGTGGTGGGGAGGGTGAGCTGGTTGCTGGTGAGCACGGTTTGCGGCAAGGAACCGGGGGCGAGCAGCAGATGCGACCAAAAGGGCCGCAGCACGGGCAGGGAGTAGGCGTCCAGCGGCGTGCGGGGATCGACCACTGAGGCGCCGTGGTAGTTCATGGTGCTGCTGTTGTCCTGCGGCTCCACATCCGTCATGAACTGATGCGTGTAGGCAAATGGAAAGGCCGCGCTCTCCGGCGGGGTCTCGATGCCGAGCGCGGCGAGACCGAGGGCGCTCCAGCCGAGGCGGATCTGCGGCGCGGTGACGAGCGGATCGCGCAGATGACCGATGCCAAAGACCCGCACGGCAGGCGTGGCACTGCTCATGAACATCCAGTCCGCCGGTCTCGCGGCGCTGTTGTTCCAGTCGCTCGCATTGAAAAGAATGGCGCGGTTCACGCTCTGCACGCGGCTGATCATTCCGGCATGGCCGCCGCCCTGCGAATGACCGCTGACGAGGATGCGATCCCAGCGGATGCTGTTTCCCGCGCCGAGGAATTGCGACCAGTTTTCGGTAGGCGCGATGCTTTGCAGATGGAGAAGCGCGGTGATGAGGCGGTTCTCGATGGAGTTGGTGCGGTTCACGCTGACGAGCGCTGTGCGGTCGGTGCCGTCGATGATTTCCAGGCGCACCTTGCCCGCGGCATCGGGCGGCTCGGCGCTGGTGAGATCGCCCACGGCGGGCGAGTTTGGATACATGAGGCCCAGCGCGTGAAATCCATGGTCCGAGGCGCAGCGCAGCACCTGCCGGTAGATCAAGGGCTGCGCACCCGTGCCCGGCAGGAAGAGAAAAAGACGGTCGCGAGCCGTGGCGGCGGTGTTGCGATAGGCGTAGTGCGAGTTGTCGAAGGTGGTGATGGCAGGATCGGCGGCGCTCGGGGTGAAGGTGCGTGCGGTGGCGGCATTCACGATGAGGCTGCGGAGGTCGGCGCTGTCATAGCCATCCGCATACAAAGCGCCGACATAGGCCGTGCTGAGGTAGCTGGACGCAGCGGTGCCATCGAGCGTGCTGACGAGCAGCCGCTCCACGCCCATGCGGTCATTTTTGAGCCAGCGATCAAACCAGCAGCGTGTGTAATGATGAAAGCGATCATGCTCCGCCACGCTGCCCGTCGTGCCCCATTTCAAATGCGCCGCCGTGGTGCTCCCCACCGCGAAGACGACCTCCGCACACGGGATGCGCCGCGCCCGCCACTGCTCCCAGGCGAAGATTTTGCTCTGCGCATCCACGCCCGGCATCTCGCTGGCCTGCCCGAGTGCCGGCACTCTCGGCGTGCGCACCGGCGTGCCGCTGCCGCCGCCACTGGGGGAGCCCTCGTCGCCGTTTTCACTAATGGCGAGATTGTCCCACGCGACGATGCAATCCACCCGCAGGTCCTCCTCCTGCGTGCGAGCCAGCGCCCGTGCGCCGAGCGACCAACCGCAGGCTCCCACGCGCTGCGTGTCGGCCTCCGCGAGATAGGGATTGGCGGCGGAAAGCAGGAAGTCGATGCCGCTTTTCGCCGCCGTGTGGTAGCTCGTCGCGCTGCCGCCGAGTTCGGGCTTGGTGATGACCACCATGTAACCATCGCGTGCCAGGAGCTGCGCCGCCCAGTCCACGCTGCTGATGTCCGCCCCGCCGCCCGGCAGCATCGAGATCACTGGAAACGGCGCGGCCCACATCGCCGCATCCGGCGCATACAAAGCGGCCGCCAGCGGTGTAGTGCTGCCTTGTTGAGGAATGCTGAGACCGCTGACCACACGGATGGCCGCGACCACCTGCGTGCAGGCGGACAAGCCCAGAAGCAAAACGAGAGATGAAAACCGAGGCATGAGCACGCTTATAAACCCTCGCGGGCTGTTTGGTTTCTGCGCGGGCGGCGGGAGACGGACTTGCCCGTCGGGCCGGCACCGAAGTCATCCACCACGGTCCACTTTGACGCGGTCTCCCACCCAGGCGATGGCGTTTCTTTCACCAGCAGGCGTAGCGAGGACTTCGGCGACTCAACACGAGCATGACAGGCCATCAACCACTGCCATCATTTCATCATCGGCGAAACCGGCGCGAGCGCGGATCGATAAAACTGCCACTGCTCATCACCCAAGCCGCGCAGCAGCGGCAGGGTCTCATGACCGACACCGGGCACCTCGACATAGGTGTGGACGATCTGTAGCTTCTTCAGATGGCTGGTGAAGTCGCGGTTCAGCGCCGCGGTGAAATCACGCGATCCCACGGCCACACGAACGATCACCTTTCCGCGCACGGCGGCGGCATGGTTCTCCGCGAGGGTCAGCGGACTCTGTGCGCGAAAGTAATCGAGATCGCCGCCGAAGGTCGTGCGCAGGATGTGCTCTCTCTCGGCAGGATTCGCCTTCGTGCGCGGGCCTTGGAAGTCGAGATCGAGAGGCCCGCCTGCCAGGCATGAGAGAGCTCCGAAGACCATGGGGAACTTCATTCCCAGA
>Ga0114981_10001245_pt1 | contig 16653 bp, 14 predicted proteins | sample S_140806_MF_Meta_FD_87028 | JGI IMG/M metagenome (GOLD analysis project Ga0114981, IMG submission 87028) | Freshwater microbial communities from Lake Simoncouche, Canada to study carbon cycling - S_140806_MF_MetaG | ecosystem: Environmental > Aquatic > Freshwater > Lake | place: Lake...
CAGGCGGTCGGCCACCTCGAACACATCGGGGCCGGGCATCTCGATGTCGAGGATCGCAACATCGGGGCGCTGCGATGCGACGGTGTCGATCAGGTCCTCCGCCGACGTGAGCGAGGCGACGCACTTGATCTGCCCGTCGACGGCGAACTGCGCGCGCAGTCCCTCGACGAGCACCGAGTGGTCGTCGACGCACACGACGCGCACGGTCGCGCGCGGGACATCGCGCTGCGTCGCGAGCGGCGCCGTGCCTTCGGAGGACTTCTTGCGGGCGATCGCGCGAGGAATCGCGGTCTCGATGGTCTCGATCATGGTGCTGGACTCAGTCATGGACATTCTCCTTCTGCTGGTGTGCGAGCGCGGCGTCGAGCCCTGCCTCGATGGCCGCGAGATCTGAATGATTTGGTACGAACGTGACGCCGAGGGCCGCGAGCTCGCGGCGTTCGCTCGGCGAAAGTGCGCCGATCACGACGAGGCGCGGCGCGGGATGCACGCCGATCCACCGGCGCGCCTCCTCGGTCGAGATGTGGTCGCGATCGACCACGCGGATGTCGACGCCGTCGAACTGCGCGGCGTCCTCGACCAGCACGCCGCGCGCCTCGAGCGCTGCGCGCACAATCGATGCCGCGCGGCCATCCGTCATCTGCACCCAGGCGCTGGGACCGATCTCCTCCTCGGGGTCCTTCGCGACGGGCATGCGAAGGCGAATGGTGGTTCCCAGCCCGACGCGCGAGTCGATGTCGACCGTGCCGCCCGCACGCTCCACCACGCCGCGCACGAGCGGCAGCCCGAGGCCCGTGCCGATGCCGCGTGTCTTGGTGGTGAAGAACATGTCGAGCGCGCGGCGGCGAACCTCTTCGCTCATGCCCATGCCGTTGTCGGCGACCTCGAGCAGCACGGCGTCGCCGCCTGGAGCCGCGTGCGCGCGGATCACGACCTTCGCCAGCTCGCGCGGGCGGTCCTTGGGCATGGCTTCGCCCGCATTGACCAGGAGATTGAGCACTGCGCGCGTGAGCGCATGCTGCGGCACCACGATCGGCGGGAGGTCCATTGCGATCGACACATCGAGATCGGCCGAGCGGCGAAGCGCGTTCTTGAGGAGCGGACCAGTCTGCTCCCACCAGGTCCAGAGGTCGGTCATGCCGACGCCGTCGCCCTCGGCGTCGGGATCCATCGCGAGAAAGTGCAGCGAATCGGCGAGATGCTGGAGATACGTGACGCCGCTGCGGATCTCGGCGATGTGCATGTCGCGGCGTTCGCGTGGAAGGCGCTTCTCGTTGGATGCGAGCACGTTGAGGTGCGCGCGGATCGGGAAGAGCATGTTGCTCATGTCGTGGCCGAGCCCCGCAGCGAGCGTGCCGATCGCGGCAAGCCGGTCGGACTCGCGCATCTGCGCCTCGACGCGCTTGCGGGTCGAGATGTCGCGGAGGATGCCGGTGAATCCGCGACCACCTTCGATCTCGTTCACGGCGAGGTCGATGGTGATCTGCGTTCCGTCCTTGCGGCGGACCTCCACCTCGCGCAGTGCGCCCGTCACGCGCCGCTCGCGCGTCGCGGCAAAGCGCACGAGCCCTGCGCGCATCTTGTCGCCGTCGCTCTCCGACATCATCGCGTCCAGCGTGCGCCCAACGAGGTCCTCGGCTGCGTAGCCGAGCATCTTCGTGGTCGTCGCATTGATCGACTGCACGACGCCACGCGTATCGATGCAGATGATGGAATCGTGCGCGCTGTCGAGGATCGCGCGCAGATGCGCTGCGTGACCGCGTCCCTCGGCAGCGCCCCAGAGCGCCTCCAGACCGAAGGCCAGCCGCGAGCACAGCCTCGCGAGCACCGCACGCGCGGGCGGCTGCAGTTCAGCGCACCCTCGGCAGAACAAGTGCACCGTGCCCGCGCATCCACATTGCGCAAACGGAACCTTCCGCGCGTGCACCGCCGTGCATCCGTGCTCGCGGAGCAATCCTTGCAGGAACGTTCCAGCAAGGCTGGGCGCACGGGCGACGTCGAACGAGCGCACGCCGCTTGCATCGCCCACTTCGGAGTCCGAGCAGTCCGCATCGAGTCCGGCCGCGTCCAGCGCGCGCGTGATCACATCGGGTACGCCGCGCGCACCCGCGACGCGGACACCACCGCTTGACTGGACGACGACGCGCACACCCTGGCAGCCGACGAGCTCCATCACCGCATCGGCAAGGGCATCGACGGCGCCCTGCGCATCGGCCGAAGACAACGCTCGGAACATCGCGTCCAACTGCCCCATCGTTGCCAACGCGCTCGCGGACTCGAACTCGGCCAAGCGCGACGCGATCGCGCCTTCGTTGCCGCCGAGAGCGGAGATTTCAGCGGCAAGCGCAATGGTCTTCGCGGAGGACGCCGCGCATTGGCGCGACGCGACTGCGCTGGGTTCCCCGTTGGTGAGAGCGATGGACATGCGACGCAGACTAAGTCAGCGATGGTGTTTTCAACAGGCAATTTGCACGGGGACAATTCCCCCTTCAACGATTCCGTGTACTGCATTGATTTGAGCACGCTTCCTCATCGCTTTGCGCACCACGCGCGCCATCATGTGCCTGTCGCCGCGGATCACGCACTTCAAAGTGGCGACGGAGCGCTCCATGCATTGCACCGTCCGGCCGCTGGCGAACCCTCGAATCCGCCTCGATGTAAGCGATTGCCTCATCGATGCACTGGCTCGTGAGCTCGGCAGGCGGTTTGGCGGGAACCCCCTGCTCAACCGGCTCGAGGCGGAGGCGCATCTGGGCCAATTGCTCCGTGATACCCACGCGAACGCAGAGACTCCGCAGTTCCATTCCACGACAAACTTTGACTTGGAGGAGATGACCGATGACCTCGCGACCAGTTCAGATCGCAGCATGTGATTCACGCAGCGCAACCCTGTTCACAGGAACGATGGAGTTGCCGGCGCGCCTGCGACTCACCGAGCACTCGGTGATTCCCAACACCTGGCGCGACGTGCACGAGCACCAGCGACCGAACGTGCTGGGCATGGGCGCGAGCAAGGGCGCGCACCAGAGCGTCGCGGGCTTCGGACACGAGTCCGAAGAGCTCATGCGCCGGTTCGCGCGCGACGTCGCGATGTGGATCGACTCGATCGCGCGCAAGAGCCCGGAGATCCCGACGCTCGTGTTCGTCGCACCCAAGTTCCTCGGATTCCTCCGCGATCAACTCGCGCATCTCCACGCGCCGAGCAATCCCACGCTCCGCAACATCGAGCTCTGCCGCGGCGAGATCTGCGGACTCCGCGCAGGCGAGGTTGCCGCGCATCCGACGGTGCGCACGCTCGCAGCCGCGCTGTGCAAGCCGGAGGCGCCGCTCGTGCACACCGAGGTCGCGCGCCTGACCGCCACATCTGCGGCCAAGCCCGATTGACCCGTCGCAACACCGACCACGACAGTCCGCCTCCGACACAAAGAAGGAACCACACGATGCCGACATTCAAGGAACGCCGCGACGCGATGGTCGAGCTGCAGATCATGGCACGCGGGATCAAGGAGGAGCGCCTGCTCAGCGCGTTCCACAAGATCCCGCGAGAGAAGTTCGTCCCCGGCCGCTACCACGATCTCGCCTACGAGGACGCGCCGCTGCCGATCGAGGAGGGACAGACCATCTCGCAGCCGTACATCGTGGCGCTCATGCTTGACGCCGCCAAGATCAAGCCGACCGACCGCGTGCTCGAGATCGGCACGGGGTCGGGCTACGTCTGCGCCCTGCTGTCGCTGCTGGCGACCGATGTCTACGGCATCGAGTGGCATCAGTCGCTGGGGAGCCTCGCAGCAGCGCGCCTCGAGGCGATCGGCTGCGCGAACGCGCATGTGATGCACGGCGACGGAACGCTCGGCTGGCCCGACCGCGCGCCGTTCGACGCGATCATCGTTTCTGCGGGCGGGCCTGAAGTCCCGCATTCGCTGCTCGCGCAACTCGCGATCGGCGGGCGACTCGTGATCCCGGTCGGGGCCGAGCAGCGGCAGCAGGAGCTGCTGCTCATCGTGCGCACCTCGCAGGATCACTACGAGCGCTCGTCGCTCGGCAAGGTGCAGTTCGTGCCGCTCGTCGGCAGCGAGGGCTGGGCGATCGACGGCGCACCCGTCGAGCCGCGCCGCGCGGGACGCCCGATCCGCATCGGCGTGCGCGAGACCGCCAAGCTCGCAACGCTCATCGGCGAGTCGTGCGAGCCTTTCGACTCGGTCGACAAGGTCGGGCTCGAGCCGCTGCTCGCCCGCATCGGCAACGCGCGCATCGTGCTGCTCGGCGAGGCCACGCACGGAACCGCCGAGTTCTACCGCCTGCGCGCACGCATCACCGAAGCGCTCGTCGCGCGCATGGGATTCAACCTCGTCGCGCTCGAGGCCGACTGGCCCGACGCCTCGGCCATCGACCGGCGCGTGCGCATGCTCAGCTCGCTGCCGCTCCGCGAGCCGATGTTCTCGCGCTTTCCGACATGGATGTGGCGCAACACGCAGTTCCAGCGCTTTGTCGACTGGCTCGAGCGGCGCAACCGCTGCATCGACGACAGGAGCAAGCGCACCAGCGTGCACGGCCTCGACATCTACAGCCTCAACAACTCGATCGGCGCCGTGCTCGACTACCTCGACCGCGTCGACCCATCGGCTGCGGACCGCGCGCGCGACATGTACGCGTGCTTCACGCCGTGGGAGCGCGACCCCGCCACCTATGGACGCGCCGTCACCGTCGGCCAGCTCGAGAGCTGCGAGAAGCAGGCGCTCAGCACGCTGCGCGACCTGCTCGAGCAGCGCCTGCGCTACTGCAAGGACGACGGCGACAACTTCTTCGACGCAGCGCGCAACGCGACCGTGATCACCGAGGCCGACAAGTACTACCGCGCCATGTACCGCGGCGCGCGCGACTCGTGGAACCTGCGCGACCGGCACATGTTCGAGACGCTGCTCGCGCTCCTGGAGCACCGCGGACCCGACGCGCGCGCCGTCGTCTGGGCGCACAACTCGCACATCGGAAACGCCGCGGCGACCGAGATGGCGATGCACGGCGAGCTCAACCTCGGACAGCTCGTGCGCGAGAAGTTCGGCGATCGCGCGTATGCGATCGGCTTCGGCACCGACCGCGGGACCGTCGCGGCCGCGACCAACTGGGACGGCGCGATGGAAGTCAAGGTAGTCCGCCCCGCGCATCCCGACAGCTACGAGCACCTTTGCCATGAAACCGGCAAGGCGGCGTTCTTCTTGCCGCTGCGCAAGCCGCATTCGCTCGGCATGCGCGTGGCGCTGCTCGAGCCGCGGCTCGAGCGCGCGATTGGCGTGATCTACCGGCCCGAAACGGAGCTGGTGAGCCACTACTTCCAGGCCACGCTGCCCGCGCAGTTCGACGAGTATGTGTGGATCGACGAGACCAACGCCGTCGAGGCGATGGAGATCCCCGCCACGGTCGCATCGCCGGACACGTTTCCGTTCGGGCTGTGAGTCGGATTCGAGAGCAGCCCGCGCGAACAGTTTGAACAACCACCCAAACGCACAGGCCGGATGGCGCAAGCCACCCGGCCTGTGTGTTTCATGGCGAGTGGTTTTCATGGCAGGGCCACGCGAGCCAGCGCCGATCGGCCATGAATATGGCGCACGCGAGCCGCGGGGGCGCAACCAACCGCAAGCGCCACGCACCGCAGCAACTGGAAAAACAACAAAGGGCGGAGTCTCGCGACTCCGCCCCTGCTTCGTTTCCACCGCTCCCGCCGCGCCAGTTACCTGGTCGCGGCCATCGGCTCGAGCGCCGACTTGTTGAGCGTCTCCGCCATGCGCGAGAGGCTCTCATCGAACCGTCTCTCTTCGGTCAGGCTCTTGAGCAGCTCCGACGCCGACGCCTGGAACCCAAGCAGCGAAGCCCAGGTCCTTGCGCAGCCGTAGCCGGCGATCTCATCGTGCTCAAGCCGCTGCATCGCGGCGATGATCGCCGCATCGCGGACATACGGATCGACCTTGGATCGACCCGCGATCGCCAGGCAATCCTCGAGAAGGCCCTTCGAACCGTGCATCTCGGCGCGCTTGGGCTTGATGCCGAGCTCGCCGAACACGCGGTCTAGGCGTTCCATGTGATGCTTGGTTTCCTCGATGTGCGCGCGGATCGCCTCCGCGAGCTTGGGCGACGACGCGGCCGAAGCGACCCTACCCAGGACCGTCTCCGACTGCGTCTCCGCGGTATGCAGCTCGTTGACCTGCTCGATCAGCAGGTCCTTGAGCGAGCGCATCGTTGTGGTGGTGGCCACTGGTGACATGCTGCCCCTCCGTCTTCTCTGCGGTTTCCGCAGGTTGGTGTTGCTGTGCTCGTGATCAGCCGGGAACCGGCACGCGCCGGCTCGTGGGCTTGACCTCGACGCGACGCGAACGCAGGCCCGGCTTCTTCGCCACGCGGATCGTGACGATGCCGTTGTCCACGTCGGCGGTGACGCGATCGGGGTCGATCGACTCAGGGAGGTCGATCACGCGGCGGAACGAGCCAAAGCGGCGCTCGCAGCGGTAGAAGTCCTCCTGGTCGACCTCTTCCTTCTCTTCCTTCTTGCCCGAGATGTTGAGGATGTTGCCGGTCACGGTGATCTCGAGATCGCGCGCCGCGATGCCCGGGACTTCGGCGCGGATCACCACGCCGTCATCGGTCTCGCTCACGTCGATCGCGGGGATCCAGCCCTCGAGGCGGGTTGAACGCGTATCGAACGCCGACAGCGGAGTCGCGGTGAGAAAGCGGCCGAGGAGACGGTCCATCTCCTCGCGGGTCCTGGCGAACTCATCCATCATCGGGTTCTTGTTCCACATGGTCAGGCTCATGGCAGTGTCCTTCCTGTTGGTAGGTGCTTGCAGTCTTGAACCCGTGGCGCGGACCGAAACGCCGGCCCGCGCCACGGGGATTTCACGTTGATTCATCCATCTCGATGCACTGCGCGGTTCACGCGTACGGATCGACGATCAGCTGGTCGTCGACGCGGCGCACGCCCGGCGCGAATCCGACCACGCGGTCGATCGCGTTCTTCTCCGCCCACGAGCGGATGCGGCCGGTCACGGTGACGACGCCGTCCTTGACGGACACGCCGATGCGACGCGCCTCGCGCTCGGCCTGGCGCTCGAGGGCTTCCTCGATCTCGTTGCGGATCTTGGTCGAATCGACGGGCTTTGCCGCAACGGTGATCTGGTTGATCACGCCGCGCACGCCGCTCAGTCCACGCACCACGCGCTCCGCGTCGGCGCGCTGCATCCAGGTCTGCACGAGACCCTCGATGGTGACGATGCCCAGCGAGACCGTCGAGGTGATCTTGTCGTCGGGAACAAACGCGTCCCACTCGAGCGCGTCGCGCACGGCACGCGCGATCTCGGTGTCGGTGCGGCCGCCGATGCCGGGGACCTTGACCTGCAGCTCGTCGACGACGTCGAGCACGCCGTGCACGCGATGCGCGGCCTCGCGGGCGGCGATCTTCTTGGCGTAGACATTGACGGTGCCGACGAGGGTGACGATGCCTTCACGCACCTGCACGCCGACGTCGGTCTCGTCGATGCGCGAGTCCCACTTCATCTCGTTGAGGACGTCGGTCTTGATCTGTGAATCGCTCTTGATGGTCGCTGTCGTCATGGTGGTTCGCTCCATTCGCTGGTTTGCCGGTGGTCGTGCGGACCACTCGGTCCGGACGTGGCTGCTACACGTTGCTATTTGGCGTGCCTCGACTGCGCAGATCCACGGGGATCGGTCCGCGTTACGCGATCAGGGCCTTCTTCACGCCGGTGCGCGCGGGGGCTTCGGTCTTCTGCGCGGTGAACACCGCGCACATCGCTCCGTGCAGCACGCGCTCGGCGGTGCTGCCCATGAGAAAGCGCTCGAATCCCGTCTGCCCGTGACGCCCCATGACGAGGAGATCCGCGCGCCAGGCGCGCGACTCGGCCAGGATGATCCGCGCCGCGCTGCCGCGGACGACGGCGTGGCTCGTCTCGATCCCATGCGCGCGGAACTCCTCCGCCACGCGCGCAACCGACTCGGTGGCGTCGCTCTCGATCGAAGGCCAGTCGGGGCCCTCGAGGAGCGGCGTGTCGATGTTCGCGAGCGATTCGGGCGGGATGGTCACATGCAGGACGCGCAGCTCGAGCCGGATCGCCGAGCGGACGAACACGCGGCGAAACGCGGAGATCGCCTCCTCGGCGTCGATCGAGAAGTCGGTCGCGATCAGCACGCGCAGCCGCTCGGGCTGCATGTCCATCGCGTGCACGACGAGCGCGGGGCATTGCGCGGTGCGCAGCACGCGGTCGGCGTTGCTCCCGAGAAGCGTGCGCTTGATCGGCGAAAGCCCGCGGTTGCCCACGATCACGAGATCCGCGCCCGTGCGGTCGATCGCGTCGCGCACGACGCTCCATGGCCGGCCGATCGCGCAGTGCGCGGCGACCCGGATGCCGTGCATCGCCAGCGACGAGCAGCTCGCGACGACGCGTTCCTCGGCGCGCTGGACCAGCAGGTCCGCAGCCTCGGGCGAGCGGCCAAGCGGCGTCGGGTCGATCGCGTGCACGACCGTGACCTCGGCGCTGCGGCCCGTCGCGATCGCCTCGGTCCATTGCAGCGCGCGGCTCGAGGCCTGCGAGAAGTCGGTCGCGACCACGATGCGCACGGGGTTCGTGCCATCGCCACGCGCAGGCGTGGCGGCAGCGGGATGCAGCGGGATTTCCGTCGTTGCGTGGTGCATGGTCATTGGTGCCTCCCGGATGTTCTGTGTGCGCCGCGTGCAAACGCCTTCCGCTTGCCGCGCGTGTCGACGCGAGGAGTGTGGAGTGCCCGGTCCTGCGCGCAGACAGGGAAACTGCCGTGATTCCCGCACGCGCATCGCTGCGCAACGCCTTGCGCGGACTGCGGAACCTTTCGCGATGACTTCGGCAGCGCGCGCGCCAAGATGCTCCGCACGGTGCAGCACGGCTCACCGAGTGCGAACGCTCGCACGACAGGATCCGGCACAAACACAGGAGAACCTCGCAATGGACCGCAGCCCATCCGACCGCAACACCGCCACCACCAGCATGGATGAAACCACCGAGCTCTACCGCGAGATCGACCGGCTCAAGACCGATCTCCGCCAGGTCCGCGCCGACTTCGCAAGCCTCGGCGGCGACGCTCTTCGCGCCGCCCGCGCGGGACTCAACGACTCGGTCAAGACCGCGGCCGCGAAGAGCAAGGCCGTCGCCGACGGCGCAGAGGCGCAGATCACGTCGCATCCGTTCATCGCCGTCGGAACGGCGTTCGTCGTCGGGCTCTTCGTCGGCCTCCGCCTCACGCGAAAGGGCTGACGCATGCAAGCACTGGGAATCCTCGTCGCGTCGCTCGCGGAACTTGCCGAAGCCGAAGGCCGGTTGCTCCGCCGCAGCGTGATGCGCACGGCACGCGCGATCGTGTGGATGTTCGTGGCGGCGCTGATCGCGTCGGCAGGAGCAACGCTCGTGCTCTACGGCGTCTATCTCGAGGGCGCCGCGCTGGGAAGACCCAGCGTCGGCGCCTTCCTGGCAGGCGGCGCGGCGATGCTCGTCGCCGCATTCATCACGGTCAAGTGCTGCCGGGAGCCGTCGGCGCGCTGATCGCTCGCGTCGGTCTCTCCCTCATCCGCGCCAACGCGGCCGCCACATCGGCGGTCGCGTTGCCGTCGTGAAGGAGATCGGCGCGCGCGTGCGAGTTGATCGTCCTGCGCTGCGAAGGCGAGAGCCCCGCGACGACCAGCTGCCGGCCGCTGCGCGCGCAGGCGGCGACGAGCGCGTCGATCGCGTTGGCGGCGAGCGGGCCAAACGAGCGCGCGGCGCCGAGGTCGAGCACCACGCGCCGCTTGTGCGGATCGAGTTGCGCCAGCCACTCCGCGAGATTCGGCAGGCGCGCCTCGGCCGCGCCGTCACCGCCGCGCGGGATCGCCTTGACGATGCAGATGTCGTCGGCCATGCCGGCTTCGTCGAACTCCGCGAGCATCGTCTCCTCGAGCTCGCAGATCGGCTTGCGCACGTCCTGCACGATGACCCACGCGAGCAGCGCGATCGGCGGAACCATGCTCCAGTGCGGAAAGCCTGCGTACGCAAGCGCGCCGAGCGCACTACCCGCGATGAACGCGAACAGGATCGACGCGAGCAGCAGCAAGCGCTGCTTGCCCGGGCCTTGCGCGACCTGCGCGTTGCGTGCAGCGCCGCGCCCGCCGAGCAGCTGCCGCACCAGCGCCAGCTGCGCCGACTCGTGCCCGAGGTCGGTGATGATTCCCGTGAGGTGCGTCGTGCGAACCACGCCGCTCGAGATGCGCGTGATCGTTGCGTTCTGCAGTCCCATCGATACGGCCGCGACGATGGTCATCCACCACAGCCGGTTGCCGAACTCCTCGGCGATCGGATTGTGCAGCTCGACGCCGACCGCGAACGCGCAGAGCAGCGCGATCTCGATCGCCGCGGGCAGCACGTAGATCGACGACCATCCGCGCAGGCGCCCTGCCTCCGTCGCGAGCCCCGAGATGAACGCGCCCACGAAGAACGCGACGAGGATCGTCGCCAGCAGCGCGGCGGCCGCGAACTTTCCATCGACCACGTCGCGTCCGAGGTTGGCCGCGTGGCCCGTCATGTGGCTGACGACCACGCCGCAGGTGATGATCGCGACCACATTCGTGTACCCCGCGACCAGCGCCAGCGAAATCGCCAGCCGAGCCTGCAGGATGAAGGAATGTGCGCGGATGACCAGCATGTTTCTGCAGCAGCGGAGCCGCCTGCCAGTGCATCGACGTTCCGTGCTGCATTCTTGACAGTTGCCGCGGCGCGGCGTGACGGCATCCGTTCCGTCCTTTGAGGCGGCGCTTTCGAGCGGATGGTCGCGGGGGGCTCCCGAGATACTTCCGATTGCGCGTCCATCGCCGCGCCGACGGGTGGTACAACGCGCCGATGTCGGACAAGAACGGCAACGCACACCAGTCTGATTCCGCCCAATCCAACGGCAAAGAGCGCGACTACGTGCTGGGAACGCACGACGCCGAGGTCGATCGGCTCAATTTCCAGCATTCGGTCTGGCGCAGCGAGGTCCAGCAGGCGTGGGCCAACGCAGGGATTGGCCGAGGCGCGCGCGTCATCGACGTCGGCGCGGGTCCGGGCTTCGCGTCGGTCGACCTGGCCGAACTCGTCGGCCCTGCGGGGCGCGTGCTCGCGGCGGAGCGCAGCGGACGCTTCCTGGGCATCCTCCGCGAGATCGCCGCGGCGGCCGGGCACCGCAACATCGACGCCGCCGAGATCGACCTCATGACCCACGCGATCCCCGGAAGCGGCTTCGACGCCGCGTGGTGTCGCTGGGTGGCGTGCTTCGTGCCCGACCCTGGCAAGCTGGTCGACCGCATCCACGACGCGCTGCGCCCCGGCGGCGCGGCGGTTTTTCACGAGTACGTCGAATACGAGTCGTACCAGCTGCTTCCGCCATCCGCGCCCGTTCGCAGCTTTGTCGAGGCGGTCTTCGAGAGCTGGCGCAGCCAAGGCGGCGAACCGAACATTGCGCGCGCCCTGCCCCGATTGCTCACCGACCGCGGCTTCGACCTGCGTGCCGTGCGGCCGATCGCGCTGGCGGCGCGGCCGTCGGACCGGTTGTGGAACTGGCCCGCAGGCTTCATCCGGACCAACGTGCCTCGATTGGTCGAGCTCGGCATGCGCGACGAGGCATGGGGCCGTGCAGCACTCGACGCCGTGGCCGCAGCCGAACGCGACAGCGCGTCGATCTTCATCACCCCGACGGTGCTCGAGATCATCGCGACCAAGCGCTGAAATCGCTTCAATCGGAATGCGACTTCCCGTACGCTGCGGAATCGTCCCGGCAATTCACTCCATTCACGGACCCCGACCCGTGCCATCGATCGCTGAACCATCCCACGCCGTCCACACGCCCTTCCCGTGCACCGTTCGCGACGTGCCGTACGGAGCGGGAGTCTTTGCCACGCGCGACATCGCGCGCGGCGAGATCATCATGACCATCGACGGACGCACGCAGTCGCATCCGACGCGCTACTCGATCCAGCTCGACCATGGCGTGCACATCGAGGCGAGCGCGACGCTGCCCGACGCCGAGATGCGCGTGCGCCATCCCTGGCGGTTCCTCAACCACTGCTGCGCCCCGAACGCGCGCGTGCTCGGGCAGAGCCTGCTTGCGCGCCAGCCGATCCGCTCGGGCGAGCAGGTGACGTTCGACTACACCACCACCGAGGCGGACATGGCCGAGCCGTTCGCCTGCGTGTGCGGCACGCCGGAATGCGTTGGCACGGTGCGCGGATTCAAGCATCTTTCCGCGGCCAATCAGCACGCGCGCGCGTCGCATCTTGCGCCGCACATCAAGTCGCTGCTCGCTCCGCTGCACGGCCCACTGCACGGCGCCGATTCGCAGCCGAACACGAAGTGACGCTGCATGCACGGCGCGAACGACGCAGGCGCGGAGCACGCCACGATCCTCGATCTGTTCGCGAGGACCTGCACGCGCTCGCCTGATGCGGTGGCGCTGGAGATTCCGCCGGCCGACGGCCGCGCGCGCACGACGCTGAGCTACGCCGAACTCGATCGCCTGTCGCGCGCGGTGGCGACGCTGCTCGCGCCTCATGCGGCGCGCGACGCGGTGGTCGCGCTCGCGCTGCCGCGGACCGATGCGAGGCTCTACGCCGCGATCCTCGGCGCGATGCGCGCGGGCTGCGCCTACAGCGCGATCGACCCGGTGTTTCCCGCGCGGCAAGCTGCGGAAATCCTGCGCGACGCGCACGCGATCGCGCTGGTTGCGGATCACGCGCGCGCGGCCGAGATCCTCGCGGCGGTTGGACAAGATGCGATCGCATGCACGCACATCGCGCCCGACGCCATCGACCGCGCGGTGGCGAACGCCGACCGCTTTGCGCAACACGCGCTCGCCGCCGACAGCCTCGCGTACGTGATCTACACCTCGGGCACGACCGGCAAGCCGAAGGGCGTCGAGATCACGCATCGCTCGATCCTCAACCTCGTGCGCGGCGATCTCGCGGAGTTCGGCCTGCATGAAGGCGACCGCGTGGCGCAAGGCTCTTCCGCGAGCTACGACTCGAGCATCGAGGAAATGTGGCTCGCGTGGGCCGCGGGCGCAACGGCGCTCGTGATGGACGACGAGACCGCGCGACTCGGGCCGGATCTCCTGCCGTGGCTCCAGCGCGAGCGCGTCACCGTGCTCTGCCCTCCGCCGACGCTGCTGCGCACGCTTGCGTGCGACGACCCGCAGCGCGATCTTCCGCTGCTGCGCATGCTGTACGTCGGCGGCGAGGCGCTGCCGCCCGACCTGGCCGACGCGTGGGCGCGCGGACGCAGGCTCGAGAACGGCTACGGACCGACCGAGTGCACGGTCACGTGCCTGCGCGCGACCGTGCACGCGGGCGAACCCGTGACGATCGGCCGCGCGATCCCAGGGACGACGGCGTTCGTGATCGATCCCGATCATGCGGAACTGCGCGAAATCACCGACGATTCGCACGGCGAGCTCGTGGTCGGGGGCGCCTCGCTCGCGCGCGGCTACCGCGGCCAGCCCGAGACCACGGCCGCGCGATTCATCGAGCATCCCAAGCTTGGCCGCGTGTACCGCACGGGCGATCTCGTCCATCGCGATGGGCGCGGCGAGTTCCACTATCACGGACGCATCGACGCGCAGGTCAAGCTGCGCGGATACCGCGTCGAACTCGGCGCGATCGAGGCCAAGCTCGCGGCGCACGTGAGCGTGCTCGAGGCCGCGGCAACCGTCGAAGGCGACGCTGCGCGCCCGCTGCTGGTCGCGCATGTGGTCGCGCGCGATGGGCACGCCATCGACTCGGACGCCCTGCGCGCGTTCGTCGCTGCGGAACTGCCGCACTACATGATCCCTGCGGTGATCGCACCAATCGCTGCCGTCCCGCGTTCGGTCGGCGGCAAGCTCGACCGCAAGCGCCTGCCCGCGATCGGCGGCGCACGCGCGAATGCCGCGGCGGCAACGCATGTCGCGCCTGACACCGAGACCGAGCGCATCGTGTCGCGCGCGATCGCGGCTGCGCTCGGATCACGCGGCGGCGGCGGCGGCGGCCAAGTCGGCGATGGCCACGTCTCGGTCACCGCAGATTTCTTCGACGATCTCGGGCTCGACTCGCTCACGATCGCCATCGCCATTTCCAAGCTGCGCGCGTCCGCAGCCACGCGCGCCGCGACGGTGCGTCTCGCGTACCAGCATCGCACCGTGCGCGAAGTCGCCGCTGAACTCGACCGCGCGACCGCTGCCCCGCGTCGCGCTGCGGGCGGGAGCAACGCGCACGCGCGCAGCGAGCCGATCGGCACCGCGCGCCCCCTGCTCGCGACCACGCTGCAAGGCGCGTTTCTGCTGGTGATGCTGGTGGTGACGTCGCAGGTGCTGTGGATTCCGCAGGCAGGCGCGCGCATCGCCGATGCGCTGCACGGATCTTTCTCGCGCGCGTTCGTGCTCGCGTCGTTCGCCGCGCTCGTCATCTGTGTCTACGCAGGCTCCGCGGTCGCGCTCGCGCTTGCCGCAAAATGGCTGCTCATCGGGCGCTACCGCCCGATGCGCGTGCGCGCGTGGAGCATGTGGCACGTGCGACACTGGATCGTGGTGCGCCTCGCGTCGCTCGCGCCGTGGGATCTCTTCGAGGCGGTCGGTCTCGGGCCCGCGGTGCTCACGCTCTTCGGCGCGCGCATCGGCAAGCGCGTGCACATCCATCGCGGCGTGCGCCTCAACGAAGGCGGCTGGGACCTCATCACGCTCGAGGACGATGCGACCATCGGACAGGACGCGTGCCTGCGCGCGATCGAGCTCGACGCGGGATGCCTCGTATTCGGCACCGTCACCGTGCGCCGCGGCGCGACCCTCGAGACCCGCGCAGGACTTTCGCCGGGCGCGGAACTTGGCGCCGGCAGCATCCTGCGGCCGTTGTCGAACCTTGTCGCTGGCGAAGTCCACGAGCACGCCGTGCTCGACGGCGTGCCCGCCGAGCGTGTCGCTTCCGCGCCCGCGCCGCCGCAGGTCGACGAGCCACAAGCGACGGCCACGCACGTGCTCGCGGCGACCGCGGTGTTTCTCGCGATCGTCGGCGCGCTGTTCCTGCCGTGGATCGCGGCATTCGCGGCGTTCGGCCTGCACATCGATGAATCGGCGCACGACCTGCTGTTCCAGAGCGGATCGATTCTGCCGACCGCGGAAGGCTTCGCGCGCCTCGCCGGCGCCGTGGTCTGCGCGGGCATCGGCACCGTGCTGCTGCAGGCGCTGCTCGTGCGCGCGCTCGGCCGTGCGCCTCGCGGCGCGTTCTCGCTCGGATCCTTTGCGGCCACGCGCATGTCGCTGCAATCGACCATGGTCGAAGCCGCGGGCAAGTGGCTCTCGGGCACGATCATGTGGCCGATGTGGCTCAACCTCGCGGGCGCGCGCATCGGTCGCGGCTGCGAGATCTCGACCGTGACCGACGTGATCCCGTCGAGCGTGGTGATCGGCGCGGAGACGTTCTTCGCCGACGGCATCTACCTTGGCGGCCCGCGCCTGCACGCGGGCGTCGCGCAGGTCGAGACGGTCGAGCTCGGCGCGTCGTGCTTTGTCGGCAATCACGCGGTGCTGCCGCCGGGCACGCGGCTCGCGCCCGGCACGCTGGTCGGAATCTCCACGCGCGGCGACGGCATTCCGCACGAAGCGGGCAGCTCGTGGTTCGGCCAACCTGCGTTCCGCCTGCCCAAGCGCGAGATCGTCGAGATGCCGCGCGAACTCACGCACGATCCGTCGCCGATTCGCCGCGTCAACCGCTGGATCTGGGAACTCGCGCGCTTCGCGCTGCCGATCGGCCCGGTGTTCGTGGGCCTCGCATGGTTCCGCGCGATGGAACTCGCCGCCGACGAACTCTCGCGCGTGCCATTCCGGCTCGTCGCGCTGCCGCTCGGCGTGTTCGCGGCGTTTGCCACGCTCGCACTCGCGATCGTCGTGATGAAGTGGCTGCTCATCGGCCGCGTCAAGCCCGGCACGCACGCGCTGTGGAGCTGCTGGTGCAGCCGCTGGGACTTCCTCTACGTGGCATGGGGCATGTGGGCGAGCGTGCCGCTGGTATTCATCGAGGGCACGCTGTTTCTCGTCGCGTACCTGCGACTCGTCGGTTGCCGCATCGGCAAGCGCGCGCTGCTCGGCAACGGATTCGCGCATGTGGTCGATCCCGACATGCTGCAGTTCGGCGACGACGTGACGGTCGACGCGCTCTTCCAGGCGCACACGTTCGAGGATCGCGTCCTGAAGGTCGATCACGTGCACATCCGCGACGGCGCGACCGTGCGGCCGAATACCGTGCTGCTCTACGGCGCCGACATCGGCGCGCGCGCGACCGTCGCGCCGCACTCGGTCGTCATGAAGCGCGAGGAACTCGCGCAAGACACGCTGTACGAAGGCGTGCCCACGCAGCCTGTCTGAACTGTGCCGCGACGACTACGCGCGGCGCAAGCGCAAGCTGTTCATCACCACGCTCACGCTCGACAGCGCCATCGCCGCGCTCGCGGCCATCGGCGGAAGCATCCAGCCCGTGAGTGGCCAGAACGCGCCTGCCGCAAGCGGAATCAGCACGAGGTTGTAGCCAAACGCCCACGCGAGATTCTGCTTGATCACCGCGAGCGTGCGCCGCGAGAGCGCGATGGCGTCGGG
>Ga0114981_10001248_pt1 | contig 16609 bp, 2 predicted proteins | sample S_140806_MF_Meta_FD_87028 | JGI IMG/M metagenome (GOLD analysis project Ga0114981, IMG submission 87028) | Freshwater microbial communities from Lake Simoncouche, Canada to study carbon cycling - S_140806_MF_MetaG | ecosystem: Environmental > Aquatic > Freshwater > Lake | place: Lake...
ATGATTCGGCGCTACAAAGGGATCGAAACCTTGATTGATGCCATGGAATTACTCCCCCATGCCCATTTGGTAATAGCCGGGCACGCCGCTGACACCGTTTATCTCTCTGAAATCCATCAGCACACGGCCCGGCTCATCAATGTCACCATCCGGCCACGGTTTTTGCCGAATCACGAAGCCGCCCAATATTTAGCCGCCTGCGATTTACTGGTGCTGCCCTATCGTTCAATTACCACCTCGGGAATGTTGGTAGCGGCTCAAGCCGCTGGGATTGTCTGCGTGGTGCCCAATTTACCACCATTGCTTGAGCAAGTGCGTGACGGCGTGACGGGATTTGTGTTTCATGCCGACAATAGTAATTCGCTGATTCACACCATCGAGCGGGCCCTTGCCAATCCCAACCGTAGCCAAATCGGTAGCGCGGCCCAACGCGCACTGGCCAATCATACCTGGTCACAGGTTGGTCAACAATTCATCACCTTGTTTACCCAACTCTGCCCACCATCATGACCACACCACGTGTATCGCTCATCCTCGTGACCTACAATAGTGCAGCACTGTTAGCTGATTTCTCGGCAGCATTGGCGTGTGACAAAAACATGCCTAGCTACGAACTCATCGCCGTTGATAATGCCTCGCATGATACGCCGTGGCACCAATTACCCGGCGCCACTTGGATTGTGCTGCCCACCAATATTGGTTATGGTGGCGCCTGCAATCGGGGCGCAGTGCAGGCCACTGGGGAATATCTCATCTTTCTCAACCCCGATATTGCGGTGCGTGAGGGGTGGTTGCACCAGCTCATCGCCCATCTCGAAACACACCCCGAGGTAGCCTGTATCGCCCCAGAAACACTCTACCCTGGCGAGCAACGAACCCTGCAGCCGGGTATCGCCGACCGTTACACCTTGCCTGGTGCAGCCCTCATGATGCGCCGGCGTGATTGGGTGGCACTAGGGGGATTCGACGAGACGATTTTTTTATATTGGGAAGACACTGACTTATGTTGGCGGGCCCAAAAATCTGGTCGCCGCACGGTAGTAGCCTGTGACACGGCCATTGATCATACCCGCGGCGGCAGTGGCGGCGGCAGTAGCCGCTGGATCCACCACTACATTCGCAACGGCATCTACGCCCACCTCAAAACACAATCTTGGCAAAGCATTGGCTGGTTTGTACTTCGCCAAATCATTGCCTGGCCGTGGCGGGCAGCGCGCCACCAACCCCAACAGTTGGCCCGAGCAATGTGGTGGAATATCACGCGCTTACCCCAGACACTCGCACTCCGGCGCACGATCCGGTCACCCAAAAAATAACACCCACGCAACATCAAAAGGGAGTCATACCAAATTGGTATGACTCCCTTTTTTATCGCGTACGTTTCTTTATGGCGTTGGATACGCCGTGCCCCATACCGTCGGTTCTCGCGGTGTTGGATACGCCGTCAATGTGCCCGCAACCTGTGTACTATGCACCGATGTAGCAGTCAACGCAACAGCGCGCGTTGCCGTAGCAGCCACATTGGTGGCAGCTTGACTACGGTACGTGGCTGTCAAGGTTTGGATACCCCAGGTGGGGCTCATTTTGGCCAAAATCGTGCGTGTGATAATCAATGGAGTGCGTGTAATCGTACCTGCATTCGTCATCGACGTCGACGTTACCGCCTTGGTTTCGCTTGCATATGCAGTACTTGTAATCGTGCGCGTCGGTGTCCGCGTCGATGTGTATGTCATGTATGGTGGCATCGTCATTGTTCTCGTCATAGCCAAACGGGTTTTGCTGGGATTCATGGTTGCAGTGCGCGTCACTGATGGCACAACCGTAAAGCTCTTCGTAACAGTAGGGCTCTTTGTCTGATTTGGCGTGAGTACTACCGTTTCAATCGGACCTGGTGGGGTTGTGCTGTTGTAAATCAACCCAACCGTCGTTTGCAGTAATGCCGTATTGTAAACCATCAGGTCGTCGACCGACCCAGTAAACCCGATTACCGTACTCGTTGCCGTGTCAGAAGCCCGCCCAATCAACAGAGGCCCGGCACCGGTATAGGTAGTGCTTGTTGCCGTAACTGGTGTTTGACCATCCACATACAACGTCAGGGCTTTGGTCGTACCGTCGTAGCTACAGGTATACTGATGCCAATTCACATCACTCGCTACAGTAGCCGTAACTTCGGTCATATTTACACGACAAAACGCATTCTCAGTGGCATTAAAGCCCATCGTTGCGCGATTTGCACCGCTCCCTTGCGTCACAATCACTTTGGCAGCACTCGCTGTTGCCCCACGCTTTGCCCAATATGCGATGGTAAATCCTTTATTGAGGGCAACGATACTATCGCTGTACTGCAGTTGTTCACTACCTGTAAATTGCAGTGCTTCTTCGTCATGTGTTTGTAGGCTGACAATTGGGCACGCGAAGCTGTTGACACACAATAATTGTGACCAATTTGGTGAAATCCCCTGGATAACCAGATCTTCAAAACTCGCATCGGCAATATGATTTGTTGCTGGCATTGTGGCATACCCTTGTAATTCACTATTGGTGAGTACGCGGTTATACACAATGAATTCATCGAGTGAACCAGACAACCCAGGCATTGCATCATAGCGTTGCCCGAGGATAATCGGCGATGCAGGCGCGGTAAACGCCCCACCAGCAATGTCTTGCGCAATCAGTTGGCCATCACGGAACAATTGCCGTACCAGCGTGGTTTTGTCGAAGGTACAGGCATAATGGTGCCAATTCGTGTCGGTATACCAGGTGACGCTACGCAAATCATCCCCAAAGAAACCACAATAGACACGGTTTTCACTATCAAACCCCATAGTGAGATACTGACGAATCGTAGCCAACTTACCAATACTCACCGCTACATCTGCCGATTGACTACTATCACGACGCAACCAATAACTCACTGTAAACGAGGTACCCGCTAAATTCACAGTGGTATTACTCGTCAATTCATCGCTCCGCGTCGGCGCAAAGTCAATGCTCCGTTTATTAGCTCCATTCAAATCACTCTGTGGGCACATCCGTGACGTGACACATTTATACGGTCCAGCGACACCGACATATTGGAGTAGTGAGCCCACATTATTCATAGGGAACCAGCCAATTTGGTTGGCAAGCAACTCATTACTCGCTGGACGGGTGGTCGGGGTCGGGAATGTCATTGGCGTCTGCGTTGGGATACGCGTTTTGGTAGGAGTACCTGCGGTGAGAGCACTCCCATCAGTAATTACCGCAATTTTGTCCGCTCCTGCCGCAATTGCGACGGCGTTTTTGTTGGTGCCAATCGTCGTCAGTGTGTTTGTAGTATTTGCCGGTAATACACCCCATGCCACCACGCTATTATCCGCACGCAGTGCCACACTCATGCGATTACCCGTAGCAATCGCGACCACATTGGTTTGGGCACTATAGGGGACATCGGCTTGGCCAACGTCGGTTTGTTCTGCACCCCACGCCACCACCCGGCCATCACTGCGTAACGCCAAAATATGATACTGACCAGCAGCAATATCACTGATGCCATCAGCCGTTACCGGAATCGATAACAACCCTTCGCTGTTGTCTGCTGCCCATACAAGTACTTTGCCATTTGCAAGCAACACTACCGCATACGTAGGGCCTGCTGCAATGTGTTTGACCGATGCGAGCAAGCCAATATTGAATTGATTCGACCACACCAGCCCATCAGCAGTCATTACCATCAAGTGATCACCATTTACCGCTATTTCTACGATATTTTGTGTGAAAAATGTCGGGACCGCAGGGGCAGCATTACCCCATACAACCAGTGTATGGTCACGTTTGAGTACTGCACCAAATCTTGTGCCGAGACCGAGTTGTTGTACGTTTGTTTTGGCGTTGTCAGGGAGCGTTTGTGGGGTAATTCCTGCCGATTGATTGAGCGTAACGGTATTGTCGCTATGCACAATACCAATGGTATTACTCGTTACTGCGAGGCTACTTATATCGACATCACTGACCGTAGGAATATCACCAAGCGCCCATACCCTGGTACTAAAAGCGGTTAATGGTCCATACGTCGGCAATACCGGATTACGATTCATGGGGAACAACGAAGGGGTGATTGTAGGGGTGTCACTACTTGCAACATCTACCGACAGTGCCATGCTGAAATCCATCCCCCCTGCGACTTGAAATGGGGTAAGCAAATTACTCGGTGACGTCGTTTGGCCGTCACCATTTAATCCCCATGCCATGATTTTTCCGGTGGTTGTCACCCCCATTACATGATAACTACCTGCACCAATCCGCTGAAATAACGCATCAGGGATATCGTCTTGCCCCGATGAAACTGTCCCAAACACCACAACTTGGCCATTGGGTTGTAATATGACCGTGTTGCCATTCATGGCAACTACATCAATTCCTTTAATGGACGTGGGGATTTGGGTTTGGCCAAATTGATTCCGCCCCCATGCCACCACGCTCCCATCGCTCATCAGCGCAGCAGTATGCCAGCCACCAGCAGAGATTTTGATGACATTACGCAACAACGGTTGATTCAATTGCCCATAACTATTATCCCCACCGCCAATCACCGTACCATCACGCAACAATGCCATTGAATGGCGGGCACCTGCAGTAATCTGCACCACATTCGCCCAAGTGGCGGTGGCAGTCACCTGACTATAATCGTCACTTCCCCACGCTACGACACTTCCATTGGCACGGAGCGCCAGGGTGTGGTTCATCCCTGCAGCCAACATCACAATCCGTAACGGGTTGGTAGTGTCACGGGCAATGAACAAATCACTCGGTACATTTGTCTGCCCGTAGGCGTTTTCGCCCCACGCCACCACCTTGCCATCACTGCGCAACACCACCGCATGATGGGCACCGGCTACTACTTGAATGATTGCGTTCGTGGCTGATATTGGCACTGTCCGGATGAGACTCGGCCCACCCCATACACGTAATTTACCTGGCGGATTGATTTCTCTAGGGAGCCGCAAGGTCAACGGTACCGCCGTCACCGTCGGAGTTGATCCATTACTCGCCATATCAATCGATTGCAACGCCACACCAGCGCTATGGCTCGGATGCATCCCAAGTTGCAGCATACGACTGGGCATTGTAATTGGTACACTACTCCCACTCCGGGCCATCGTCATCACTTGACCAGTACGGCGCACGATACCAATGCCCCACTTCGCCACTTCAATAGTGCGTATCGAACTCATATTCGGCACAAAAATACAGGGACAACCACTCGAGGCACTAATTACCGTAGCCGTACTATCAGGTATCAGCGTCGCCACATCCCCCCAAATGATTAGTTGATTATCGCTGCGTAGTGCGGCATATATCCCACCTTGTGCAAAAACCCGCACCACATCACTGGCCGCACTAAGCGGTATCGTCATGTTTTTGCCCCAAGCATATAGTGCACCGGTATTGGTCAAGGCAAACGATACATCGCTCCCTGCTGCCACCGCCACCACCGTCTTGCCCACAAGGACGGGACGGATTGTGCGCTGAATGGCTTGCCCACCCGTCACCAGCACCGTCCCATCACTACGCAACAATACGGTATGGCGATCGCCAGCGGCAATTTGCACCACATTGGTAGGTAATGTCACCGTAGGCGACAATACATTCGATGCAGGTGCCCCCCACATCACCACATTGCCGTTATTTTTCAACGCCACACTATGGGTAATTCCCACGCTTATCTGAATCACATCACTCAGACTCGGCGGAATGGTCAATTCACCTTGGAGATTAGTGCCCCAACCGACCACTTTGCCCGTATTCATCAATGCCAAGGCATGATGACTGCCCATCGCAATCTGGGCCACATTACTCGTGGTAATGGCGGGAATGCGGTGAAGGTTCGCATAGGTATTCCCCCAGACAATTGCCTGTCCATTTACTGCAGGTGCACTGCGTTGTGGTGTTGGTAACGCCACCAATCGCTGGTTGGTCGCCTGCGTGTATTTCAATGTCAGCATCAATCCACACATGATGAGACACGTCACAATGATGAGGTAGTGTTTTTTCATGATGGTATTCCTTAACGACCTGTACCAGTAGGCACAGTAGTTGATGCGTCTTTAGTCAAAAACGGTGCAAACACGCGATGATATGTCCGAATTGTATTAAACGTGCCCTTATAAATCGTGCTCCCTGCGCCGTTCGTCGCAGTAATAATGTAACGGTAGCGCCTGCCTGGAATCAACCGATCAACCATAACCTGACCAAACTGCACATCCATTGAGGCAATTAGCCTGTCGTAGCGTAATGCAAACGGACTCGCTGGTACCGTTATCATCTGCGTGTTGTTAAACGACAGCGCTACTGCACAGCACGCCATGTTTGCGGTATGAGTCCCCCAGACCACCACCGTACCGTCACGCCGAATCGCCGCACTCGCGTTAGCCGCCGCCACCACATACAACGCATTTGTCGCTGAAATAGGCACCGTCGTCTGCCCCACATCATTGGCACCCCACGCTACCACACTCCCGTCATCACGCAATGCGAGTGTGTGATTGTTGCCCACCGAAATTTGGGTAATCCGTGATGTGGCAGAAATCGGCACGGTTGACTGATTCAGATCGTTTTTGCCCCATGCCAGCACGCTACCGTCTTGGCGTAATACCACACTAAAATCATCTCCCGCACCAATTTGGACTGCACCCATGATGCCAATTGCGGTAGGTGTGATGATGTGGGTATCTGTGATGGTTGACGAGATTTCTTGTTGGTCGTTACTCCCCCATGCATACACTTGTCCTGATTGCATGATGGCCAAATTATGATCACGCCCTGCATCAATTGCGGTGGCAAGCCCTGGCAAGGGGACCATCGTTATTTGCGTCTGCGAAATCACAAAAGTGGACGTAACTACATTGGACTCAATCACATCAATCACACCATCATGTGTGGCCGTAACTACGTGGGTCTCTGTAAGTATCAGCGTTGCAGATATTGGCGTGTATTCATTCACCACACCATCGATTCCGAGTGTGAGCAAGCGTTGTGTGGTCGTGATTTGCGTCCCCATCGAAATTTGGGCCACATTCGTAAGCATATTCGTAAGCGTCATTAGGTTGGTTGAAGTCAACGGCCATGTATACACCGAACCGTCGTTATTCAACACTGCTGCCAACGTATTGTCGATTTCGAGTTGTTGCAATATTTGATTTTGCAAACTCGCAGGAATAAGTGCTTGTGCGGCACTGTTTTTTGTACCATCACGATTAAACGCAAATACAGTTGTATTTGTGACTGGCGAAGTTGCATCACTATCAAGGATGACTTTAGTAGATATATCGGTAATATCACCACCGGTATCGATAGAATAGCCCAATCTCATTACACTATTCATACCCGTCACCGGTAATTCAACGTGATCAATCACGGGCTTGGTAATCGTATCAATGACAAAATTATATGCGTCACTGGTCCACTGATTACCAACCGCATCACGCACCACAAACTGCACAGCATACGTACCTGCAGCCAAATATTTTGGTAAATACTCGAGCGTCCATTGATGACTCACTGCGTCTACCGGCACACTATATGAATCAATTAACCCCTCTTGGCTATAAATATTTGCTTCAATTGGTTGTGGTACACCAATATCCGACACCGTTCCTTGGAAAAGATCATACACCGTACCTGGTAAGAGTTTTTCTGCATTTTGGGTAATGCTTGTGGTCGGTGCTGTCGTATCAATATTGAATGTTACCCGTTGCACCGCTCCTGCATTCCCCGCTTGATCTACCGCCCATACCAGCAAATTCCGTGCAACACCATCACTATTCGCCGTATTAGCCACGGTATATTTCCACGGGATCGACTGATTGACGGCATTCGTATTAACGGTAAAACTCAACCGCGCATAGGTAATCGCCCCTTGGACTTGGTTGGTGTTGCGATCGCATGCCAATACATTCCAGGTACCGTTGATTGGCTCACCAGCAAACGTAGATAACTGACCATCGGGACGGGTATCGATTACGGTACTCGTGAGTGCCGTGGTGCCGGTAATGTCCGTCGTACTTTGGGTGGCATTATCATCAAAACTCACAACGAGGTTCTGTGCCATGTTCCGGGTGGTGGCAGTCCACAACGGCACCAACGTCCCTGAGGGTGAACGGACCCACAAATCAACTTCATGCACCGCATCATGGGCAACAATAGTATCGACACGTATGGTACTAATCTGCTTGATGTCGCCATTAGTCACCACAATAGGGTAAGCCGTATAGCTATCGACGTCATTGGCTGCACATGGCTGCACGGCAATCGGTACTGTTGCAGTAACCGTCGTACTATACGTATCGGTCGTGGTCGGAAGTTCCGATTGGATAGCACTATCACATCCGCCCATTTGCTCATCACAGACCATTACACTCACGGCATTGTTGGTATCACTCACCAACCCAGTGATTGCGATATTAGTTCCACCCACTGCTGGTGCATTTATCGCATCAATCGTCATTTGGTCGAAGGCAATACTCGGGGTGCTACGATCAACGGTCATCACATACCATGTGCTCCAATTACGTAACTGCCCATAACCATCACTCGCACGCACACGATAGCGCACCCTACTTGCATTCGTAGGCACAAACACGCTGCACTGCCAACGTCTATTTGTGGCCGCCCCACAATTTACCACACGCGCTTCAAGCGCATTATCAATTAGGTATTCCATTGCTACCGCCGGCACTGCCGAATCATCGCTCACGCTCCCACGCAACACAACCGTGCCAGCCTTGATTGCAGCCTGACGATCAGGCAATATTTGGCTGGGGGGGGCACTGTCAACACGCACCGCGGCATTCAACCATTCCACCGTTCGAGTAGGCATCGTGTCACTGTTGACGACTTCATCCGTCAAACGTACTTCGATTTTGGCGATATTACCGGTACGAATGCGGTCACTCGCCGATGCTTGGGCTTTGTTTGCATCGATTTTGGCAAGCAATATCAATCGCTTAGTCGAATTTGCCGCAATCGGACCAAACTTCACCACTTGATAATCACGGAGCCCAGTGGCATTGAGTGCCGTCGTATAGCTGTAATTGCCACTACTTATAATGCCTTCTGAGGCAGTCGCATTATCCGCACTCGTCAACCAAATTGCCCCATAGGTTTGCACAATCCCATAGAGTGGTTTGGTCATCCGATTACTCGGATTTTTGATTTGCAATGTATACGTCACAATCGAACCCGAACCGACATATGGTGCTTGGCTACTTGTCATGGTATTTGCGAAGCCTTCAAGCAACGCGGTACCAGCACTTCCGCTATTTGTTAACTGCGCCACTGCCACACACCAAGCCTCATTGGGGATTGCCGTACACAAATCGGTCGTTTCGCTAATTGCTTCAGCAATAGCATCGGGATCGGTGTTTGCAAAATTGTCGGCAATCGTATTGCGTGACACGCCATTCGGGGTACTCGTTAACGATGCCACAATCTGGGTTGTATCCGGGTTTACTGCCGTGGTTCGTGGGCACATATTGTCGCCAAGCGCCGGCCAACCATAGGCATTAATCAACGGGGTGATGGCGATTTTTTGGGCACCTTGGTCAGCCAAAATCGGATTCGTGGTGGGGAATGTCGCCCATGGCAACAATTTGTTTTCTTGGGTCGCCATTGCCACCAAGCCAAATTTTTGGGTGCGATCATACATGACCGCACTAAACGGTACCCGGATATCCGTCTGTTTGGTACCATTCGTCACGCCGTAACTATATTCTGGGACAAATCCGGTGTTTTCCCAGCTGCTTCCGTTCCACTTCAGCAATGCAATCGTGGTGTCGTTTTGGACATGGAGGACATAGTCAGCGCCTTCTACACTACCAACCCTGCCACCACGTTGCGCATTTATCAATCGCTCATACAACGCATTAATCGACGCAGCCAAATTCAGCGGCTTGCCATTGACACCACGTGCAGCCGAATTAATCGGCAGGGTCACAAAGGCGTCGCCGGTTGCCATACTTTGGTCGGTAGTCTGGACAAAATTACTCGGGCGATATGCGGCAATTGTCCCACCTGCAACGGTGTCGAGATAGATAAACAGGTCACCATCACTTGCCCAGTCAGCACCTTGCCAATTCATTCGCAAAGACTGACTATCCCATGTGGTCGCAAATGTTTGTACCTCTTTGGATAGCGCAGAACGATTATCGCTCCCAAGGATCGCACAGCCATTATTGAGCCAACCACGATAAATACTATTGGGGTCACTATTGATGAATGTATAGTCTGGTGTAGTAGCATTATCGACATATATCGTCGGTAAGCGGGTCAACACTTCGTTGTCGAGTACATCACGCAACCGCATCCCTGCACTCACTTGACTCGCCTCAATCGTCTGGATTGTGCTGGTACGCAACGCAGTAGCAGCAACCGTACTGCTCAACACCATCGTTCCTGTCACTGTTTGAACGGTGTACTCCAATTGCCGCAATGCAATTGCAGATTGATCATTAATTTTTGTCCACGAAACATTCAAGTCAAGTGGTACCGTGCGTGTCACCGCCATACCATCGGTCAACGGCTTCATCACACCTTTAATCAGTGCATTTATCCCTCCATTGACCAACTGTGGTGCCGTTGTGTCGATATTCACTACCACATCACGTGTCGTCTTGCGGCGGGCCACGTCAATTGCACTAATTCGCAACGACATCGATGTACGGGTAATTGTTGCCGCTGGATAAAACACCTTGGCCTTCATGACATGATTATTGGTCACATACGAAAACGGCAAGATTGAATTATCACTCAGATTAATAATCTGGAGATTCGGCAAGTCATTGTCGTCCGTAATAACTATCCCAACCGATAAATACCCATCAACCATCGTGTTCAAGCCGATCGTCGTATCTATCAATTGAATTTGGGGGGCCTGTAAATCAACCGTATAGGTATAGACTGCCGAACTTATTGCAGGCAAACCACTGTTGTCACGCATCACACTATTCATAGAGTGGACGCCAGCACTCATCGTCAATGGGAATGTCGTTTCGACTGACTGCAACGTACTACTCACTGGAGCAGTCCACGTCGTGCCCACATCTACCCCATCAACTTGCATCCCAATCGAGGCTATCCCTGCGGGGGCTTGAGCCCGGACGCCAATCAATTGATTGGTTGACGTGTAGACACTTGCTTGATTGATAATCAATACATCTGATAAATCAGGCGTGCTCCGCGACAAGCGGGGCGTACTCCGGGTGGTGGCTATTTGCACACTACAATTAGCCGCCCGATCACAGGCCCGTGTTGCTAAACGGCGGTCACTAATTTGATACCCCGTCAACGTCGCCGTGTTTTTTTGATTCGCCAATAACAACACATTATTGTTGAGTGCGGCAATTTGCGTGGCACCAGGGCTGGCAAACAACGTATCACTCCGTAACGTGGCAGTCACATCGGTGGTGTTGACCATCGAAATACGATTATTTCTCGTGTTTTCACCATCAGTACTCAGTATCAACAAATCGTCGTTGAAATACGGCACGACATCTTTGATACGATACGAACGAAATTCATCGTCACTCGTGGGTGTGGTATGTACATACACGACGCGCTCAGTAATCGTGTCTGTGATGGTGGCATGCCCTGCGATGACATCCGTAATCAGGGGCAATATCCGTAGCGTATTCGGTGAAATCACATCACCAAGTGAACTATACGGTTCATCATCATCTATCACTAATGCCTCGTAATTATTCAGGTATACCTGATTAATAAAGCCATCCGTGCTGTAGCGTCTTGCAATTTCCACTACCCCTGCGGTATCAACATTGTAGATCCCCAACCCCAATTCCCCTTGGGCCATGAGCAACATATCATAGCCAGCCACCATCCCATAGGTTGGATTGACGATATCCATACCCGCCACTTGTGTCGGTTGATTGGGATTGGTAATCTTGATACTTATCAGTCGTTGTGGTGCACCACTCAACAATACCAGCAGATTCTGATCGGTATGAACCCCTTGGATATAGTCCGTCGAAATCGCTATTTGATTCACCGTAGCATTTGCAGTCAACGCAATCGATATAGAGCCACGCAACGTCAGTTGCGCCGCATTATTGGGAATATCAAAAATCGACACAATCGCACTTGGGGTCGGCGTACTTACCACACTCACCGCATACAAACGATTTTGGGCTCGATTGACCTGTAGTTGCGTCACTACTCCCGCAACAGCCACTGACTGTTGAATCATCGCCACACTGTTCTGCACGTCCACAATCATAATTTGATTGTTGCCACCCACATAACCATAGCGACTGCCATAATCGATGGCTTGGGTATTGCTAACTACCTGCGTGACTTGACGACTAAAGTCTGGGACTGCACTCATTACACAGCCACCACTCAAGTGTGTAGTCTCCATAATCGTGCCGTCAAATGCACTCGAATTGGTGCGATACCACAGCGACTGCGGCGCACCTTCGTTGTAGCGAAAGCGCCCACCACACGGCGTCTGAATCTGTGCCACATCCATGTTGCGATCATCGAGTTGCATCGTAAAGCTATACAAACCAGTCGAGGTAATCACTGTTTCATTGGCGATAATCCGTGGGGTAGCCGTATCAATCCGCCCGCTCCATAGTTGATGCTCGCCAATCGACAAGCGCGTGTTTTGTTGGTTGTCTGACGTCATACTTTGGATTGCGGCATTGACTTCTAACCCACTGCGCAGTGATTGTTCCCAGTTAAATCCATCGACGCGCGCAACTAATGTACTGTTGCTCCAACCCATCGCCATTAGTTGCGTGATATCCCGTTGATTGAGCGCGCGACGATACACCCGCACATCATCCATCGTGCCGGTATACGTTTTGCCTAGCACCACCACGGGTACTTGCAATACTTCAACCTCAGCCAGCGTCAGCGACTGATTTATGCCGGTTTTTTGGATGCGCACATACCGCCCCGAAACATTCGGCGGTAACAATACCGTTTGATATTCATTCACTGCCCCGACCACTTGATATGACCACGTAGCATGGGCAATTGCGGTATTGAGGGTGGGATCAACCGTACTAAATGGCGTATCTGCCACCATTATGTAAAAATCACCTAACTCACTCGCACAACAATCGCTACGATTCGAAATTCTGATGGCATCAATGATTGGCTGGGCACTCACCCCGAGGTCAACCTGCCACCACGGATTATTTTCGACATTCGTTTTGCTGATTTTGTTGGCCGCAGTATTCACCCAAACGCCATTGCGGTCACCATCAATCGCCTTACTCGCCGCACCATTAGTGGCCGTGCTCGACTGTGTCGCCGTACCACCAATAGAGCGGTTTTTAATCAGGCTACTTGGCAATACTGTTGTGCCAACACTCGCACTCACTACTTCGGTGCCATTGATATACATGTGCGCGAGGACCCCGTCGGCACTAATCGCCAAATGATAGGTATTTGACACGGGTTTGACAGGTGCTTGCAGTGTCATCCCGGCCATTTGCAACGACGGCTTCCCATCGACTAACTGCAATTGATAGCTATACCCGTTGGCCACACCACGAATGATGCTGCCGGTATTTCCCGCAGGTTTGAGCCAGGTTGCCATTGCCCATACTTGATTCCCCTGGGCAAAGGTCAATCCTTGGCTGTCACGGTGAATCATGCGATCATTGCCATCAAACGCCATTGCACTGTCACCCACAATCCCTGGCACCATTGCGAGATGCTTGTCATCACTCAAATACATGCTGGCTTGGTGGAACGGAGAGGCGTCGCTGGTTAAGCGATTGATTGTCGCCGTACTATCGTCGAACTGCTCGTGATAGACCGTGCTATACCCATAGGCAAAATCATTCTGCTCAGCACGTGATAATTCCCCGTCAAATACCGCAATATCATCGACAACGACACCTTTGGCCGCCAACGTGGCACTCGTCGCACCCACAATTAATCGCGCATTACTCCAATGCCCAAGCAACGACCCATTGGCGACTTGTTGACCATCAACAAATACCGTCACATTTGTATTTGCGGCATCATCGTTAGTGGTCATCACCAACATATGCCAATTACTGTCAAGCAATTCGGTATTGGTACTTGTAATCGCCGTAGTTGCTGACCCTACTGTCGCCACCACGCTACGTGTATCAGCGGCAAAGTCCAATGTCATACGCATCGAAGCCGTCGCCGGCAACAACGAGATAATTCGACCTGACGCCGCATCACTCGGTACTTGGAAGCGCATTGCCAATGTCGATTGCGTCTGTGTCAATGTGCTAAAGCCATACTTCAGATTGACCCCGTCAGTCGCCTGGCTCAATACAAGCGCATTAGTCGAAAAACCCATATCGAGCATCGGACAAGTCACGTTCGGGCTCGTTTTTTCGCCTATACACACTTCACTTTTGGCCCCATGCATGGCATCGACAATCGGGAAGGTGTTTTGATTGATTGGTGCGAAATAACGTGCGGTGGCACCCAATGTATCAGGCGCACTATAGCTGTCATCGGTAATTTCAAGGCGCAATTTATGGGTCTGCGTGCCACTCCCAAACGCCAACGACCGCCCCATCAAGTCAATAGCGGTAAGCGGCATCGAACTAATAATCAAATCATCGATATACCCACGGAAGTAATCTTCAAACGTCGTCGCTGATGTGGGTGATGATTGGATCGCCCCCAGCACCACATTGTCACCACTCGGTGGCAATGTGACCCCACTCATGATTGTGGTGGTCAATGTCGTCATGCTCGTCAATTGCGTACCATACGACAAGCTCATTTTGTTGGCAACTTCGTTATAAATCAGGTAATACCACGTATTGGCAGCCAACGGCGCCGATGACACCGACGATGACCCGCGATACCCGGTAAATTTAAACCCAGTGCTTGATCTTTCTGCCAAAATCCGCAACCGGGGATTGGCCGTGGTGCCCACACTCAAAATCGTCCCGGTGTCGCTGATTTTTGCCAATACCGCCACACTAAACGTATCGGTAATCGTCCCAGCCGCATTCCGAATCGTCAACAGCTGTTGTGTGCCGTCGATGTTGAAGCGCGCAATACGGCGATCGGGGATGAGCGTATCGTTGGCTGTCGTCGGACAAGCCGTACAGTTCGTGGTGTAGCGACTATTGGCGCGATTATCGAAATCCTTGGCGCCGTCAGGGGCCTCAAAGTCGATTCGTACCCGCAACGGCCGTTGCAACGCCGCCCGCCCATCATAATAATCTGACACCCGCCCTTGGATTGCTTGTGACCCAATCAAAAACAAATTCTTGGCGTCAGGTGACGGTGACACCAACAAATCGTTAGGCGCCGTGCTATCAACCTCAATCGGATTTGTGACCCCTGCAACCATTTGTTCTGCACTCGTATTGCCGACGTTGTCCGTGGCAGTCGCACTGACTAGGTAAAACCCAGTCGGATTCGCAAACGGTAAATCTACCGTCGCTTGCCATGCGCCATTGACATAGGCTGCAATCATCGGTGCCGTGATGATGTTGCGCGCACCCATGTCACGCACCATCACGGTCACTTGCTTGACACCACTCCCCGCCACGTTATCGAGGTTTTTGAGCTTGGGGTCATCGACCGTCAATCGCACCGTCAACAATTGTTGATTCGTACCCAATGGATGTTCGGTGGTATATGTCCCAGCATTGCGGATCAATGTGGCAACAGGAGCCGTCGTATCAACCAACACCGACGATTGCGCTACACCACGATTTTCGACTGCATCAAAGGCCTCGACCCGCACGCCATAACGGCCTTCAATGTCGACAGTCGGGGTTTGACTTAACTGAAATGTCGGACAAAACGCCGTATTTCCCACGGCATCTTGACAGGCTGGCGCCGTCACGCTGGTTTGCGCACCAGTCGCTGGTTGCGTCGTAAAGAGCACACGCTGTACATATGAACCCACATCACTGGTCTGGATGGTGAATTGCGTGGGGATCCGTGAGACATATGCAGAGTTTACAATTGTCACATTAGGGCTATCTGCGTCGATTGTGACATTAGCAACCACTTTTTTGCTAAGCGCCTGTGAAAACTGCGACCGGGCCAAACGAAACACTTTGCGGGCATCGAGTGACGCCGACGTAAAGGTAATGTCGTCGATACCACCCTTGAATGGCTCAGTCAGACTCGAGCCATTTATCCGCCCACCAATCAACAACTTCCAGGCACCATTGGTCGTCAGTGCCGCAATTGCCGCACTACTGCTGGCATTGACACTGGTGTCGAGGTTGCCATTTTGGAAGTAACGAAAGCCGTCAGCCCCAAAGCTAAACGACAACTGATTCCACGCTGGGGGCAAGGTTGCGGCACTCGTAAAGGTCGAATTGCCCACCTTGATTTCGACATTGCCACTATTGATGAGACGCACCCGCAACACCGTATTGCCGCTGGTGTCACCATACGACAAAATCGTTTGCGGAGTTTTGGTTGGGGAATCAGGGCGCACCATCATTTGTACGGTACCACCGTTTGCGAGCTCACCAATCAGCGTTGCCGAATTATCGACTTGAAGCATCGTGGTTGCACCATTGAAATTACTCGCGATGCCTGCCATACCCACCGCTCCACCAGCTGGGCATTCCACACCACTCAC
>Ga0114981_10001249_pt1 | contig 16605 bp, 14 predicted proteins | sample S_140806_MF_Meta_FD_87028 | JGI IMG/M metagenome (GOLD analysis project Ga0114981, IMG submission 87028) | Freshwater microbial communities from Lake Simoncouche, Canada to study carbon cycling - S_140806_MF_MetaG | ecosystem: Environmental > Aquatic > Freshwater > Lake | place: Lake...
TATATTTTTACCACAATCGTTTAACTGGATATGGTTTAGAAAAATGGATTAAACCCGGAAGAATCAGTCTATGAATTTTATCATTTATGACCTGGAAGCTACTTGCTGGGATCAGGCTGCGTTTAAAAATAGGCCTCAGGAAATCATTGAAATTGGTGCTGTAAGTTTAAATAATTTCGGCGAGGTGCAGGATAATTTTTCCTCCTTAATCAAACCAACTCTTTTCCCTGATTTATCCATATTTTGTCAGGAATTGACTCATATATCAACGCAGGAAACGAATAAAGCCCCCTATTTCCCAGTTGTATTAGAACGGTTTTTAGATTGGGTAAATTTGGAAGAAGATTTTATACTTTGTTCATGGGGTCATTTTGATAAAAAAATGTTTATCCAAGATTGTTTATTACATGATATATCGTCTGAATGGACAAATCATCATATTAATTTAAAACGGCAATACTTAGATTTTAAGAAAATCAAAAGACCCGTTGGTTTAAAACATGCCCTGGAAATAGATGGCTATGAATTCGTAGGAAATCAACACAGAGCTTTACCGGATGCGGAAAATTTAGCTGTTTTATTTGTCCATCACCTGGATAAATGGCAATACTAGGAGATTAAAGTGGTATATTTCCGTGTCTTCTCAATGGTTTTTGCACCTTTTTATTTTTAAGCATATTAAAAGCTTTTATCAGTTTTGCTCTGGTTTTATCAGGTTGAATAACTTCATCGATAAATCCACGTTGAGCGGCTTGAAAAGGGTGTGCAAATGCCATTTTATACTCCTTTTCCTTCATTGAAGTGGTTAAATCTGGATTATCAGAGGCTGCAATTTCCTTTTTAAAGATAATTTCTGCTGCACCTTTCGCCCCCATCACTGCAATTTCAGCAGAAGGCCAGGCAAAATTTAAATCAGCGCCAATATGTTTTGAGTTCATCACATCATAAGCTCCCCCATAAGCTTTTCTGGTAATCACAGTAATTCTGGGAACTGTCGCTTCACTAAAGGCATAAAGTAATTTTGCGCCATGTGTAATAATTCCATTCCACTCTTGGTCAGTACCGGGTAAAAAGCCAGGAACATCAACCAGAACTAATAAGGGAATCTGAAAAGCATCACATGTTCTCACGAACCTGGCGGCCTTTCTTGATGCATCCGTATCGAGAACACCGGCTAAACACATAGGCTGATTACCAACAATGCCAATGGACATGCCACCAATTCTACCAAAGCCGACAATTATATTTTCAGCAAAAAGTTCATGGATTTCAAAAAAAGAGTCTTCGTCCACAATACCTTTCACCACATCTTTCATATTATAAGGTTGATTTGGATTATCTGGTACGATTGTATTTAGTATTGGAACAATCTCATTTCCCAGTTGATAAGACAAATCAGCTGGTTTTTCCCAACAATTTTGAGGTAAATAAGACAGCAGTGTTTTAATTTTTCTTAAACAATCGACATCATTCTCTGCTGTTAAATGGGTAACCCCCGATTTAGATGCATGGGTTAAAGCGCCACCTAATTCTTCAGAAGAAACCGATTCATTAGTAACGGTTTTAACTACATTTGGACCTGTTACAAACATATAAGAACTCTCCTCAACCATGATGGTAAAATCAGTAATGGCAGGTGAATAAACGGCACCACCGGCACAAGGACCCAGAATAGCAGAAATTTGAGGAACTACTCCACTTGCACAAACATTTCTATAAAAAATATCAGCATATCCACCTAAAGAGACCACCCCTTCCTGAATCCTTGCACCTCCAGAGTCATTCAAACCAATCAGAGGAGCGCCATTTTCCAGGGCTAATTCCATTATTTTAACTATTTTTTCAGCATGAGTTTCAGATAAAGAACCACCGAAAACAGTAAAATCTTGCGCATAAATATAGATTAAACGACCATTTACGGTTCCATAACCCGTGATTACCCCATCTCCATAAAAGATTTGATCTTGCATACCAAAATCTGTACAACGATGAGTAACCAACTGTCCAATTTCCTCAAAACTACCATTATCAAGCAAAACATGAATTCGTTCCCTTGCAGTTAATTTTCCTTTGTTATGTTGATCATTTATTCTATTTTGCCCACCTCCTAAAAGAGCCAGAGCAATGCGTTCGTCTAAAGATTTTATACTATTCATTTAAATAAAGTTAACATAATTAAAGGATGCTATAAAAATAAGGTTTATACTACCTAAAAACAGGGTAGTTTATACTATTTTTGAAAATTATTTTAATAAAACCCAAAACAATGTCAAATAATCTATTATCTCAAAGAGTTTTGAGAATGGCTGAATCAGAAACACTCAAAATGTCTCAAATGGCCAGAGAACTTAAAGCAAAAGGTCATGAAGTAATAAATTTAAGTATTGGAGAACCTGACTTTGACACCCCCGATGCTATAAAACAAGTAGCTAAAGACGCCTTGGATGCAGGGTTTACAAAATATACCCCAGTCCAAGGTATTCCTGAATTGAGAGAAGCAATTAGTAAAAAATTAAAAGAAGAAAATAATTTAGATTATAAAGCTAGCCAGATAGTGGTTTCTAATGGTGCCAAGCAAACTTTGGCCAATATATTTTTATCTATTCTAGATGAAGAAGATGAAGTAATTGTTTTAGCCCCTTATTGGGTTTCTTATTCAGAAATAATCAAATTGGCTGAGGGCAAAACCATTTTATTAAAAGCGGGCATTGAAAGTGATTTCAAAGTCAGTGCGGAAGAAATCGAAAAGGCGATTACACCAAAAACAAAAGCCTTATTGTTTTCATCTCCTTGTAATCCAACAGGTTCAGTTTATTTAGAGTCTGAGCTAAAGGCAATCGCTCAAGTTATTAGTAAGCATCCTGGAATTCTTATCGTAGCTGATGAAATTTACGAATATATTAATTTCACAGGAAAACATGTAAGTATTGGTTCATTTCCAGAGGTAAAAGATCAGACCGTTACAGTAAATGGATTTTCGAAAGGTTATGCCATGACTGGCTGGCGATTGGGATACATGGGAGGTCCACAATGGCTTTCCGATGCATGTAATAAAGTTCAAGGGCAAATTACCTCAGGCGCAAACTCATTTAGTCAGAAAGCTGCAACTTTTGCCCTTCAAACAAAACTGCCTGAAACAGAAGTAATGAAAGAGGCGTTTCTGAAAAGAAGAGATATGGTACTACAATTACTTCAGGAAATTCCGGGCGTAAAAGTTAATCTTCCTCTTGGTGCCTTTTATATTTTTCCAGATATAAGCGCCTATTTTGGAAAAAAATCCGACACCATGGAAATAAATAATGCCAACGATTTTTGTGATTATATTCTTCAGGAGGCGTTTGTTGCCGTTGTTTCAGGTGCTGCTTTTGGTGCAGATGAATGTTTTAGAATTTCTTACGCAGCATCAGAAGCCGAATTAAAAGAAGCAGTAGCCAGAATGGCAAAAGTATTAGCAAAATTAAAATAATTAATGAATATATCTCATTTAGTACCACCAGTAGCGCCAATAAAACCAACCGTTTTATTGGCGCATGGTGATCAAAGAATTGATTCTTATTTCTGGTTAAATGATCGGGAAAATAAAGAAGTAATTGATTATCTGGAAGCAGAAAATGTCTATACGAAACAGGTCCTGGCTCCTTATAATTCTTTACAAAATGAAATTTATGAGGAAATAATTGGTAGAATTCAAAAAAATGATTCCTCCGTTCCATTTTTTTTAAATGATTATTACTACCAGATTCGCTACGCCGAATCCCTCCAATATCCATTTTTATATCGAAGTAAATTTGAAGATTTTAATACTGAAAGTCTTATTTTAGATCAAAATAAATTAGCTGAAGGACACTCCTATTATCAACTATCTTCTTTTAATCCAAGTAATTGTAATCAATACCTTGTGTATTCAGAGGATACGGTAAGTCGACGCCTTTATGAACTAAAATTACTTCATTTGGAGTCCAATGAATTACATCCTGATTTAATTAAGAATACCAATGGCGAATGTGTTTGGTCAACAGATAATAATTATTTCTTTTATGTAAAAAAAGATATTGAAACGCTAAGAGATTATAGTGTTTGTCGTCACAAAATTGGAACTGCCGAGAGTGAAGATGTAGAAATTTTTGTAGAAACGGATGATACTTTTTATCTAAGTATATCAAAATCAAGGTCAAATAAATTTTTAATCATACATTCCTCTCAGACCATCTCCAATGAAGATTTGTATTTATCTTTGGATACGCCACTTGAGGAGGTGAAAATATTTACCGAAAGACTTGTAAATGTAGAATATCAAATAGATCATTTTAAGGAAACCTTCTATATATTAACAAATTACCAGGCTGAGAATTTTTGTTTAATGTCGTGTGAGGAAGGCGATACAAAACTAAAAAACTGGAAGATTGAAATAGCAACAAACACAGATATTCTTCTGGAACAGTTCTTGCATTTTAATGAATGTTTGGTAGTAGCTCAAAGATATAATGGCTTAACTCAGCTAAAAATAATACCAACTAATGAGGAGCAAACCCATCTTTTAGCATTTCCAGAAAATGCCTACATGGCATCCATTGGTATGAATCCCTCTTACCATTTACCATATATCAGGGTTCAATACCAATCGATGAGCACTCCATCGACCGTATATGATTATGATTGGAAAGAAAAGAAGTTAAATTTCAGAAAGCAACAAACCGTTGTTGGAGATTTCAAATCTGAAAATTATCAATCTGAAAGAATCTTTATTCCTGGTAAAGATGGTACCCTTGTTCCAATATCTTTGGTATATAGAAAGGATCTGGGGGTGCCCAATAATCATCCATTATTATTGTATGCTTATGGTTCTTATGGAATTAGCCTGGATCCGTATTTCAGTTCAGCGAGATTGAGTTTACTGGACAGAGGATTTATCTATGCTATAGCACATATTAGAGGCGGGGAGGAACTTGGTCGACACTGGTATAACAACGGTAAATTATTGAATAAGAAAAATACTTTTTATGACTTTATCTCCTGTGCGGAATGGTTGATTTCGAATAATTATACTTCCCCAGATAAATGTTTTGCTATGGGTGGTAGTGCCGGTGGTTTATTAATGGGTGCTATTTTGAATATGGCTCCCCATCTTTGGAAGGGTGTCATAGCTGCAGTACCCTTTGTCGATGTAGTAACTACTATGTTGGACGACACTATACCCCTTACTACTTTTGAATATGATGAATGGGGAAATCCCAATGACCCTGTATTTTACCATTATATGAAATCATATTCTCCAATGGATAATGTCAGAAAAATGGATTATCCAGCTATTTTAGTAACTACCGGATTGCATGATTCACAAGTTCAATATTGGGAACCCGCCAAATGGGTTGCAAAATTAAGAACTTATAAAACAGATAAAAATGTTCTTCTTTTACATACAAACATGGAAACAGGTCATTCAGGAGCTACAGGTCGTTTTGCTCAACATAAGGAAACAGCCATGGAGTATGCATTTTTTATTTCTTTAACTTTCTAATTATTAAAGATTAATTAGTTGGATGATAGCTCTTATTTAAGAAATGAAATTTTATGGAAAAATCAATAAATGATTTCATTGGCGAACAGTTAAAAAGGTTAGAAATTTCTGATTATAATGATCAAATAATTCCTGGTGAAAATGTAATTGTTTTTAAAAAAGAGATTGATGATCAAATCTTTCTAGTCAATTTAATTTATCAGACACTGGATGATATATTAATTATTCGTTTAATATGTACCTACTTAATTCCATTTAAAGAACCAGGAAAAGATTTTTATCAAATTTTAGAAAAACTATCGAGTATATGCCTAATAGGATACTTATCATTTGCCGAAGAAAATAGCCAATTTTTCATATCCTATAATTCACAATATGTTTCTAAGACAGAAAATTTATCTACCAATGATTCCCTCGAAACTCATCTAATGGTATCCTTTGATATGATAGGGATGAATTACCGTGAAATTTTCGATAAAAAATAATTCAAATACCAAATCGATTGCAGATTGGGCATTTTTCAATAATATGTCCCCTTGCGGGACAGTAGGACCGGCCATAAAAGATAATCTGCAAGTGAAGTTTATTCCAAATTTTTTTCGGAAAAAGAAGCTTTAGATCCCTTTCTGTTTCCTCCACATTTTTACCGGAGGTTAAACCCCAGCGGGTAGCTAATCTATGAATGTGTGTGTCTACAGGAAATGCAGGAACGCCAAAAGCCTGACTCATTACCACAGATGCCGTTTTATGACCCACACCGGGTAAACTTTCCAGATCTTCAAAAGTTTCAGGAACCTGTCCATTAAATTTATCTATCAAAATATTAGATAAACCTGAAATAGCCTCTGATTTCTTTGGAGATAGGCCACAAGGTCTAATAATCTCTTTTATTTTAGCCACAGGAACTTTTGACATATCTAAAGGATTATCTGCCAGTGCGAAAAGAAACGGCGTGACCTTGTTTACTCGTTCATCGGTGCATTGAGCCGATAAAAGCACGGAAATTAATAATGTATATGAATCTTTATGATCTAGTGGTATAGGCGTTTCAGGATAAAGCTGTTCTAAAAAAACGGCAATTTCCTTCGCTTTTCTTGCGGGAGACCGCCAGTTTTTACCTGTAAATGAAGGTTCCATGATTACTTTCTAAGCGAACTTCATTTTGATCCGCATTTTCAACGTAACCAGCAATGGAAGCATCAATATTAAACGATTCGGCTAATTTAACTATTTCATTCCCCATTCCTTTCGCTACATAAACTTCCAAACGTTGACCCATATTAAAAACGGTGTACATTTCTGACCAGTCTGTAGATGATTCTTTTTGAATCAATTCAAATATGGGAGGTACGGGTAATAAGTTATTTTTCACAATTCTTTTTTGCTGCAAAAATTTCAAAACCTTTGTTTGCCCCCCTCCAGTACAATGAATTAATCCCTGTAATCCAGACCTGTATTGGTTAAACAGTGAACGTATAAAAGGCAAATAAGTCCTGGTTGGAGAAAGCAATAAAGACCCAATAGGATAAGAATTACCATCAATAATTAGCGTATCTGTTAATTTTTTAGAACCTGCATAAACATATTTTTCATCTATGGCAGGATCAAAAGACTCTGGATATTTAGCAGCATAACTATGTTCTAAAACATCATGTCTGGCAGAGGTTAAACCATTACAACCAATCCCTGAATTATACTCATTTTCATAAATTGATTGTCCAGAAGAGGATAATACTACTAACTCTGCACCCTCTTGAATATCAATGTCGAATACATCCTTTCTTCTCATTCTGGAAAAAGCCGTATAACCAATATCTGCTACCCTGACGATATCTCCTACATCGGCAGTTTCACCACCAGCCAGATGCACATTAAAATTTAGATTTTTTAAGAAATCGGCAAAATCTGAGGTACCTTGAATAATTACGGTTAAAACATCCCCAGGTATAAGCTTTTTATTTCTTCCAATAGTGGATGAAAGCATAAAATGATCAAAACACCCAGCACAAGCCATATCGTCAATATTCATGACGATGGCATCTTGAACGATATTTTTCCAGACTGAAATATCATTTGTTTCCCTCCAATAGATATAGGCTAAACTTGTTTTGGTTCCTGCTGTATCAGCGTGCATTAAATTACAATAATCGGCATCCCCCGAGGCGACATCTGGAATTATTTTACAAAAAGCATTGGGAAATAATCCTTTATCTAAATTTTTAATGGCATTGTGAACTTCCTCTTTTGAAGCAGAAACACCACGTTTCTCGTAATTATTTTCGGTGGTCATAAACTATATTGAGTCATAAAGGTAAATGTTATTTTTAAAAATCAAAGGTGGATTAATTCATAAAATCATTATATTTGGAAATTATAAACTGTACCCCCTATTCATTTTAAAATGCTACATCTTAAAAAAATTTACATACCCATTTTATCGGCAACTATTTTAGTGTTTCTTTTTATATTTTCAGATGAATTACCTTTAAATGGCATTTTTTCGGAAAGAAACCCCGATTTAAAAAATTTAGGTTCCTTGCCTGTCGTCATTCCAACGCTTAAATACGGCTTTGCCATTGATACTTTCACCATAGAAGAGAAAATCATAAAAAATGGGGATGTCATTGGGAATATTTTAAATAACAATGGGGTTGGTGGTCAGATTGTGCATGAGATAATGGATGAAAATCAGCATGTATTCAAACCAAGTAATTTTAGAGTAGGCGAAAAATATACTTTATTTAAAAGTATGGACAATAAGCATCTGGAATACCTGGTATATGAACCAAATGTCTATCATTATTATATCTTTAATTTTATAGACTCTTTAAGTATTAAAAAAGTTGAGAGGCCCGTTGTTAAAAAAATAAAATCAACTTCTGGTACCATAGAAAGTTCTATATGGAATGCCATGGCTGAAAAAGGATCAAGTCCAGAATTAATAGCAAAATTAGAGGATGCCCTACAATGGTCTATTGACTTTTACCATTTACAAAAAGGAGAAAAGTTTAAAATCGTATATGAGAGTCACCATATTGATGGGAAAGAAATTGGTGCAGGATTAGTTTTAGCTGCTCGCTATGAAATGGAAAAAAATACGATTAATGCTATTTATTATAGTAAACCTGCATTTAAAGGTTACTATGATCTGGAAGGAAGACCATTAAATAAAGGATTTTTGAGGTCCCCACTTCGATTTTCAAGAATCAGCTCCTATTTTAATACTTCCAGACTACATCCGATTTTAAGAAGAGTACGCCCACATTTTGGAACTGATTATGCAGCCCCACATGGAACACCCATCATGTCTGTTGGAAATGGCGTTATTCTGGAAGCAAGATATTCAGGTGGAAATGGTAATTATGTGAAAATTAAACATGATAAACTTCATACAACTCAGTATCTGCACATGTCACGATTTGGACCAGGTATAAGGAGTGGAGCTCAAGTACAACAAGGACAGACTATAGGTTATGTAGGTTCAACAGGATTAGCAACTGGTCCGCACGTTTGTTTTAGATTTTGGAAAAATGGGCAGCAAGTAAACCATTTAAGATTATCATTCCCGCCACCTGAACCATTACCAAAAGGAGAAATACCCTCCTTCAATAAAGAAAAAGAAGGGGTTATAGCCCTTTTAAGGTAATATTAATTCCAGGGAAAATCTGGGGAAATATCGGCAAGAGGAGGGAAATGGTCTCCTTTTGCTATGAGCATTTTACGCCAAACAGATTTTGAAGAAACCTTAAAAAGATAATTTGCATCCATATTGGTAATAATCCAGGCATTTTCTTTAAGTTCTTCCTCCAGTTGCCCTTTATCCCAACCTGTGTATCCGGCAAAAAAACGAATATCCTTGGTGGTTATCAATTCGCTTTTAATTAAAAATTTTAATTTGTTAAAATCACCACTCCAAAAAACGCCTGGAGAAATGGGTACACTGTTATCCAGGATTTTACCCGCATTATGCAGGAAATGAAGGGAATTGTTTTCTACTGGACCACCTTTAAAAATGTTGACTGACAAAGATGGAAATGAATCTAATACTTCATTGATAGAAAAAATTAAAGGTTTATTAAAAACAAAACCAATAGTTCCCTGATCATTATGAGAGCAGATGAGCACTGCTGTATGCTTAAAATTAGGATCATCCATAAATGGACTTGCTAATAAAACAGTACCTGCTGAAATTTTTAAATGTTGCTTAATCATATTAAATCGAGGTAGTTTCCATTTGCATGTCCACCTTTTTAACCAAGCCCTGAAGCACCTTTCCGTTTCCTCCCACTTCTGTAAAGCTATTTACACCGTCAAAAATCATGTTTTGCATGGTTTGAGTCCACCTGACTGGCGCTGTTAATTGATTATTAAGGTTTGTTTTAATTTGATCCGCATCTGATTCAGGTAATCCCGTAACATTTTGATAAATTGGACAAATTGGAGAATTAAACTTCGTATTAGAAATAGCCTGCGCTAATAAGGCAGCGGCAGAAGACATCAAAGGGGAATGAAATGCGCCACCTACAGAAAGTGGAATTGCTTTACAGCCTTCTAATTCTTTACATTTAATCATTGCTTCATTTACAGCTTCTACAGAACCAGATATGACGAGTTGACCAGGACAATTATAATTTGCAGGTACTACAATACCATTCATAACCTGCCTACAAACCAGTTCAACTGCTTCATCGGATAAACCAATAATTGCAGCCATCGTTCCTGGATTCTCTTCACATGACTTTTGCATGGCTAATGCCCGCTGATAAACTAATGTTAACCCATCTTCAAAGGAAATACACCTGGCCGCAACTAAAGCAGAAAATTCACCTAAAGAATGACCTGCAACTACATCAGGATGAAATTCAGTTCCCAATAAAGCAATTTTAATGGTTGAATGTATAAAAAGCGCTGGTTGGGTAACTTTTGTTTGAACAAGATCTTCCGGTGTTCCATTGAACATAATATCTATAATGTTAAATCCAAGAATTTCATTGGACCTCTCAAATAATTCTTTAGCAAAAGTATTAGATTCATACATATCTTTACCCATTCCTACAAACTGGGCACCCTGACCTGGAAAAACAAAAGCTTTCTTCATTTTCATTACTTTATTGTTCAAATGCAAAAATACAAATAAACCATTTATTCCATGATATAAACTTTATTACCTTTCGTCTAATGCATTATCCAGTTCATCTTATTTTTTTGAAATTTCAAAATTAAACTCCTAATATTATAAAAAATACTGCATTGAATAAACTATTCTTGTCATCTAAAATTAATTGGATTATCCATATTATATTTTGGATCGTATTATTTTCAATCCTTATTTTACTGGAACAGACCAATGAAAATATGTTCTTTACCTTGAGTAATGAACTAATTAATTTAAGTTTTTACATGATTATAGTTTATTTCAATTTACTATATCTTATACCTGTTTATCTGAATCAAAAGAAAATTTTTACTTATTTACTATTATTATTAATGGCCTGTTTTTTGTTGACACCCATAAAAACAATGGTACTTCACTTGAAATTAACTGATTTTCCAAACTATCAATATAAATTATTTGAAAAGCAAACAGGATACTTTTTTGTATTTGTAATCATTTCAGGATTTACAACTATCGGAAATATTGTGGTAGACTGGTTTGCACAGATAACGCTAAGACAACAATTAGAAAATAAAAATATGCAATCAGAATTGCAATTTTTAAAGTCTCAGATTAATCCACATTTTTTCTTTAACACCTTAAATAGCCTTTATTCTTTGACTTTGAAAAAATCAGATCTCGCGCCTGAAATTGTAATCAAACTGTCAGACATGATGAGATATATGCTTTATGAGTGTAATGAAAAGAAAGTGAACCTATCCAAAGAAATACTTTATCTTCAGAATTATTTAGATTTAGAAAAATTAAGGCAAGGTAATTCTATTGATATTAAATTTGAAATAGCTGGTTACACAGAAGATAAATTTATTGCACCTCTCTTGTTAATTACTTTTCTGGAAAATGCTTTTAAGCATAGTGTAAATACTAGTCCAGATATAAAAAGATATGTTCATATAAATTTGAACGTTGATGAGCTAAATCTTCATTTTTCTATTGCAAATAATAAATCTTTACCTGCTATCCATACAGAAAATTTAACGCTCGTTGGTGGTATTGGTTTAGAAAATGTTAACAGGAGATTACAATTAATATATCCTAATAGATTTGAGCTTAATGTCTTGAATTTACAACAGGAATATATGGTGAATCTCAATCTTAAATTAAAAGAATAAATATATTATGATGCTTAATACCTTAATAATCGATGACGAGCCCCTAGCTCAAGATGTTTTAGAAACTTATATCTCAAAATTTCCTGAGATTAATCTGGTTGCAAAATGTTTAAATGCTATCGAAGCAAATGAATGGATGAAATCTAATACCATCGATTTGATTTTTTTAGATATCCAAATGCCTATGATAAGTGGCATTGATTTTTTGAAAACATTGAAAAATCCACCGCTTGTAATCATCACAACGGCGTATCCTAATCATGCGCTGGAAGGATTTGATTTAAATGTATTGGATTATTTATTGAAACCCATTTCCATGGAGCGTTTTATAAAAGCTATAAATAAAGCTTTTGAATTACATCAATTACAGAAAAATCAATCCACGGAAAAAGTAAATATTGAGAAAGAAGCAGAAGAATTCTTTTTTGTAAAAGCTGACAAAAAGCTCATTAAAATTAATCACAATGAAATAATATATATTGAAGGATTAAAGGATTATGTCATCATTCGTATGGATAATCAACGGGTTATTACCTTGCAAACTATGAAAAGTTTAGAGGAAAAATTACCCCTAGCTAAGTTTAAAAGGATTCATCGATCTTACATTGTGAATATTGATAGAATTAATGCTATCCTTGGAAATATGGTAGAAGTATTTGAAAAAAATTTACCCAAATTATTACCTGTCGGAAAAAATTATAGGGATGAACTATTGGATATAATAAATAAAAATCGCCTGTAAAATATAGATACAGGCGATTCATTGAAAAAGATTATGTTATGAGATTACCTTTGCAGGATTTGAATTTTACGTGTTATTGAACTGCTCTCGGTCAGTACTCTTACTAAATAGATTCCTGTTTGTTTATTGGCCATTGGAATCTCCGTTTCAAGGACATTTAGATTAGTTGATTCAAATAATATCTGACCAGCCATATTCACAAGTTGAATAGTACGAATTAATTCATTTTGAGTACTTTTAATTTTTACAAAATCAAAAGCTGGATTGGGGAAAATCTGGATTTCTGATTCGCTGAATCTAGGAGATAAAACTGGTATAACTGGCATTGCAGGTATTGTTTTATCTTGGTAATCCCTTAAATCTATGGTTAAAATAAATGGTTCAACGAATAAACCAAAAGAATTTCCATTGGCATCACTTGCCGTTGCCTGACCACCTAATTTAACTTGTATCTCATTTGAACCATCTGCAGGTTTAATACCTGCTATATCTGTAACGATAATTCTTGCTGTTCCTACTTTTCCAAATCCGTCTGCTGATTTACCACTTGTTCTGGTGTAAGCTGCTTCCATGACTCCTCTGTCATTATTACTATTTGTCATAGAGAAAACAGGAGAATTATAGGCCATCCAGCTTCTGGTATCAAAAGTTAAAGATGATTTAGATAAATCAAATAATTGTTTGTTAAAAGGCAAAGACAGGGTGAACCCATATAAATCAATGGCAGGTTTTGATTTATCTCCAATAAAAACTTCTAAATTAAAAGCTTCACCTGGTTTAACCGTTGCGTTTCCCTTTAACTTTACTGCAAAGGTTTGAATAGGTATTTCTTTTGATATAATGCCGTGTGTTTTTCCTAAATGATTCTTAACAGCCAAAGTATCTGCGTCTGATATAAATTTATCCCCACTCGTATTTACATATTTCAATGAAGTGTTATTAGACCATTCCTTAGCCTTTTTACCATACCATGAAGTTGTTACTGCTGGACCATCAAATAGATTTACACTGCCGAGATGTTGACCTATCGGAAGCAAATCGGCTAAAGAAACAATTCCATCATTATCTGTATCCCCACTCCAAACACAATCATCACCAAAACAAGGATCGGTAACATTTTCGTTCAACACATTAAAAATCAATTTAATTGTAGAAACTTTCTTCCAAACGCTTGAATTATCTGATACAAAATAATCCACTTCCCAATTATCAATACCAGGTGTAGTTTGAGGAGTATAAGTAAGGCTATTATCACTATTTACAACTAAAGTACCTATACCATTTTTACTGATTTCAAATTTAACATTCTTTAAAGAGGTAGGAAGTGTATGGGTTACCTTAAGCGGTGATCCTTTTGGCGTATAAAAATTAAAACTTGATGCGTTAGGTTCAAATCTACTTACTCTAACATAAGCAGTAGCTATTTCTTTATCTAATCCGTCCTGAGAAAGTTCATAAGTGAATTGATCTACACCAGAAAAGGTAGAACCATTAGGAGCTTCGTAAGTAACTCTAACTCCATCCACGGTAATTTTACCAAATTTCGGAGCAGATATAATTTTGAAAGCAGACGTTCCAGTTATTTTATCATTAGAAAGTAGATTCCAGTTTTGTATGGAAGAACCTGGCGTCAAAGAATAATAATCGTCAAAGGCGTATATATTTTTACGTTTACTTAATACGTTAACATTAACGGCAATTTGCTGATTTGTTAACGAATTCTGGAAAAGTAAACTCTCTCTTCCAACAAAATTGGCGTTGGGTGTAAATTCTTGAAAATGTCCAGATAGCTTCAATGTGCCATTAGCAGAGGAACCCTGTAAAACAAAATCTTTTGGAATAGGCAGATTGATGGGTGTAAACTTAGGGGTAAAAACCTCAAAGGTATCTCTTGGATTTGGGACAATTATGGAAGCAGTTGTTTGAGCGCAAACTTCATTTGTTGTGTTACAAACAAGATAAGTTATATTTGCAACGCCTGAAAAACCTGATACAGGAGTAAAAAAAATATCTTTTCTATCCCCGGAGATTTTAAAGAGGCCATTATTTTTTGAAGTGATTTCTAAAATAGTTGGTTTAAGACCATTTTCTTCATCAATATCATTTTCGGTAACAGACATTAATTGTTCACCTTTCTTGATAAAGTCATAAGCATATAAATCAGGAATTGCAATAACTTTTGCTTGTCTGACGGTAATGTTATAAAATTTCGATGTAGGGGTACTATTGACTATAAAATTCACTGAAAATGTATCCGATCCCAAAAAATCATTCTTAGGTTTATAAAGAAAAGTGTAAACATTTCCTGATGAAGCGAACGTCACATTACCATTCACAGGTAAAGAAAAAGTTGGAATAGTTCCTTGGTCTACTGTTAAAATAGCTTGTCCCGTTTTGTTTTTTACGACATCAATGGAGACTTGAGCAAAAACACTGGAACTTAATACCCAGAAAACACCTGTGAATGCTAAATAAAGTATTCTTGAATTCATGCTATTTGAGATTAGGTCAACCGTTTTTTTTATGTTGTAAAGATACAATAAAATTCCAAAACTCGTTTATCTTAATATAAATTTAACTTTTAAGAATATTAGCTAATGCGAGACTCAAAATTGGTTCAGACGCTTTTACAACTCGATAAAGCAGAGAGAAACAGATTTAAAAAATTTTTAATGTCTCCATTTTTTAACAGTGACTCTAATTTGATTGCCATCTTTGACTTTATAGAGGGATTTTTGAGCAAAAAACAAGAGGATTTACCTGATAAAAAAATACTTTGGGAGAAATTATTTAAAAGCGTTCCTTATGACGATATACGTTCAAGGAAATACTTTTCAGATATCCTGAAGTTATTAAACCAATTTCTTTCCTTCGATTTTTATCAAAATGATCCAATTACACAAGATCTGTTTCTGTTAGAAACCATAAATAACAGAAAATTAGGTGGTTTGGCCAATAATAGTATGAAAAACGCAAGAAATCATCTTGCAGCAAAACCGTTGCAAAATGCTCAAACCTATCTTCAACGGTACCAGTTAGAGCGAAATTATTACGAAGTTTTGAATGTTGAGGATAACAGAAAAATCCGTTCCAATCTCGACGATATAAATGTTAATCTTGATATATTCTATTTTTCTGAAAAACTGAGAATATTTTGTACTGCTTTAGCCTTACAAACAGTATCTGCACATAGATATGCCATTACCTATCAGGAAGAAATATTAGAAATCATAGAAAAGAAAGGATTTGATAACGTACCCAGTGTGATGGTTTATGCCAAATTACTGCGGTTATTTACAAATCCATCAGATGAAGATAATTATTTTTCCTTGCGACAGTCCGTTTCTGAAAGTAGTCTTTTATTTCCCAAAAATGAATTGACAGAGGTTTATTCCATCATAATCAATTACGCAACCATTCAGATAAATAACGGAAACAGTAAATTTTTATCTGACCTTTTTGACTTTTATAAAGAAGTGGTTTCACAGAATATTTTGTTAGAGGATCAATCTTTCTCTCCCTGGCATTTTAGAAATATTGTGGTCATTGGTTTAAGATTAAAGGAGTTTTCATGGATAGAAGATTTTATTAATGCTTATGCTCCTCTACTCCCTGAAAATCAGAGAGAAAATGCCCTTACCTTTAATTTAGCTCAGTTATATTTTTATCAGAAAAAATATGACTTAGTCATCAAAACACTTCAATCTGTTGAATACGATGACTATACCTATAACCTAAACTCCAAAACTATTTTAATTTGCACCTATTACAATACAGGTGAAACTGATGCTCTGTTTTTCTTATTAGATAGTTTCAGAGCCTTTTTAAATAGGAACAAAAATATCCCTGAAGAAAGAAAAAATCTCTATCGTAACTTTATTTCCTTTACTAAAAAATTAGCTAAACTGACGCCTAAAGACGAAAAGTCAAAAATAAAGCTAACCTTAGAATTACAACAAACGAACAATGTGGCATCGAAAAACTGGCTACTTGAAAAATTAGCTGAACTTTAGTGCCATTACATCAGGAAAATGATAAACCCCTTTTTTATCTTTCA
>Ga0114981_10001252_pt1 | contig 16588 bp, 15 predicted proteins | sample S_140806_MF_Meta_FD_87028 | JGI IMG/M metagenome (GOLD analysis project Ga0114981, IMG submission 87028) | Freshwater microbial communities from Lake Simoncouche, Canada to study carbon cycling - S_140806_MF_MetaG | ecosystem: Environmental > Aquatic > Freshwater > Lake | place: Lake...
ATGCTGGGATCCACATCCATTTTTGATGGTGAAACGCTGATATTTCTAACAAAAGGCATCATGCCATTACGAGGTTGTTGGCTGGCAGCAAAGTACACCAAACCCTTTGGAAGAAGCAATTTTGTTGGTTGACCGCGTAACATAAGGTGCGTCATCACCCAGCGTCGACCTTTGACTTCACCGGAAACCCTTAAAATTACTGGTTGTGTTTGATTACTACTCAAATCGTCGATAAAGAATTTGACAATCCGCCCACGGCTCAATGTCAATTCAGATAGTGAAATCTGACTACCTTCGTTGCACCTGATTTGCGAAATTGGTGGAGAACACATATTTTCACCACCCAACGCTTTCACTGAATAAACACCGTTGGGTAATCGCGCAAATTTGTACGTACCAGTTGCTTCCGTTCGTATACGTGGCCTACTGAAATTACGAACATTTCCACCTATCACAACCCATGCACCGGAAATGGGTTGGCCGCGTGTATTTACTACCCGTCCGTGAAGCTCATTGGCAGGATAGACCCTTACTTTTGGGAAGGTTCTAATCTTGTAACAGCGCAAGGCAATGTTCGTCAAGGAAAATGTTTGTGCGTATTCGGGATTGAGAATCTCGAATGTGACAAATCCACTTCGAGGTAGCCCAGCCACCTTTAATTCTCCGGCTTCAGAGCAGATGATGTCTCGTTGCGTGTCTATTGGGATAGATACGTTACCAGTTGTGACGGTTCCAGAGAGACTTGTGCATATTGGACGCAATGTCGCATCAACAAAACGAGTCGAAAACGTAACGGAAGGTGATCCGCCAACTGGGACATCCGTGAAGTTGTTCACATCAGATCCATGGACCACGGCAACCAAGCGACCATATGACCGGGCTACCAGCGCAATATCGTCAGAACTGGTTTTAGGAATCTTTATGAAAAATGGCTTAGCCGCTTGAATACTCAGTTTGCCTAGGCACAAACGTCTGCCAGACCAGATTTCGATGGAATTCGCAGACACTGCGCTACCGACCACACTACCAGCGATCGTAGATACCGTTTGTGGCCTTCGCTTAGGTTTTGTCGCAATGAGTGCATCCAAGTTTCTGTTATCTAAGACCTGAGTTTCGTTCTTCGTAAATCTCATCCAAGCGATAACACCCGCAAAGAGCATTGCAATACCAATGATTTGCAGGTGTCTGTTATTAATTTTGGCCGTAGATAACATCAACGTTTAGTCAACTCGAAACTATCGCTTGATTGTCCTTAATGGCTGCGGTTTTGTTTCAGGTTTACGGAGGACAATGACTTCATTTATTCCAGCGGCGATGTCATATGCCTTACCGATGACAGACACGCGCAATCGTGCTGGTGACGGTAAACCATTGATGGTCACAGTGCCGGCCGCATCAGTAGTGGACATCGATAATGGATAGATCCAACTAATTCGGTTCCCTGCAATCATCAACTTAAGGTCCAACTTAGCCTTACTTGCAGGCTTTCCAGAAGGATCCAAAACGGTTAGTGTGACATTGCTATTTGTTGTCGGTTGTAAGACAACATCGGCACCAGGCAGGATCTTTGAATCAAGGATTGAAATCAACTTACCTTCAGCACGTGCTACAAGCCGTGCACCACCAACCTTGGCAAGGGCTGGAGCATTCTTGAATTCAAATTTTCCATCGGCGCCTGTTTTACGGCTGTCAAGAACCTTAGCTGGAACCTTTGTCATGTCAGCAGCGCTCCACGGCACGGCTAGCCACTGTACCGTTGCGCCAGAAGCCGGTTGTCCATTTGCCAGCAGGACGGTTCCTTTCAAGGACCGCTTATCATTTTGCCATTGGTTACTGTCAGACTGCGGCGACTGGCCACTCAGAGGCGTTTGCGCCATTGCGCCAACCGGCATCGAGACCAGCATCGTTGCTACGATAAAGATAGAAGACACTTTCATATCGTCAGTATAGCCAAGATATGCACGTTGTGGGCGTATCATCACAAACGCGAAATCTAGATATCTCGGGCCTTTGCGGCTATCGCTATTTCACAAAACTGGTCGACGCTCAATTGTTCTGGCCTGGTGTCAGATGGTACCGATGCTTGATCAAGAACTGCGTAAAGGTCCGTGTCACTCCATCCCAGCCCTGAGGTAAGTGAGTTACGTAATGTCTTTCTTCGCTGGTTGAAGGCGGCCCGGGTGATCCTTGTAAATTCGTTGATTGTAATTCCGTGATATCGATTATGAGGATGCAGATTCAAGACTGCGCTGTCTACCTTTGGCGGTGGATAAAACACGCCGCGGGGCACGACAGAGCTGATGTGACAATCACAGACAAACTGAGCAACACAGGACAGTGCCCCATAGACCTTCGATCCAGCTGGGGCAACAACTCGTTCGGCAACCTCTTTTTGCACGAGAATAGTTGCATGTACAAACGGCGGATCTGATTCAAGAATACGAATCAACAGCGGTGAAGTAATTTGGTAAGGGATGTTCGCGACAAGTCTAGTGGAGCTATCTTCACCAAACGCTATACCCCAGTCAGTGGAAAGTGCATCACCCTGAACAACAGTTACATTGTCAAGGTCAGCCAACGTTTCATCGAGAACAGCAATCATCCTATGATCCAGTTCAATGGTGAAAACCTTGGCAGCTTCTGCAGACAACAGGCGCGTCATCACTCCGGCGCCTGGCCCAATTTCTAAAATCGTGTCAGTGGGTTGAATATTCGCAGCAGCAACAATCTTGCCAAGATGATTTTTATCAATGAGGAAGTGTTGCCCCATCGACTTTGACAAGCCGATGCCATGGCGTTGCAGCACCGCGGTTAGTCCTGATGGTTTTGATATATCCGGTCCGATATTGCCCATTACGATAACACTTCATCCTCAGTAGGTTCATCTTCTCCACCAGGATCACCATAGTTACGAGTCTGTTCACGGACACGTTCAATGTGACCGACGATACCGCCTTTAGCCGCCATGGATTGAACCGATGTCAGATTATCTGGTTTCCGTGGCTTAGGGGTTAGCGATGCTGCTGTACGAAGCGACGGAAGGTGTGCGGGAAGGTCTATCTGAGGTGAATTATCGGATTTTGGAGCTACGGTTGTGATTGAATTTTCTGACACACGCACGGGTTTGGTCACATCTCCTGAATGTTCGCGCTCATGCTGAAATCCTGCAAGGATTAGAGCACGTTCGATGCTTCCATTTTCAATGCTTTCAAGCCAATCCGGCCGTGTTCGAGAATCATCCTGTTTCATTGATGTTGCGATGACCTGACCCGATTCTGACAGAATCTGTGTCCGCACAACTGCCCATTGTCGGTCTTTATCAATATGGGTAAGGTCAGTTACGATTCCCCACAATGGGTTTACAGAACGGAACCAGCGTATCCTTGCAGGCAACGGCAAGTGGTAACGGCCTGTTTGCGTCCGAATGAGAAGTGCCTCTACATCGATGTGAACCATGCATCCAGAATACCGGAACAATGAGCATCTGTCTGAAATTGTTTGACAGTTGCGAAACACTACGGTATCGTGAAAAGGTTTCGCGCCAGTAATGTCATTCATGTGACATTCGCGTTGCCGCATCGTAGGCAATTGTGCTTACGAGCGAACCACCACGTTCGCTCCTGACCACGGGATGATTGTGATTCCACAGACATCGCCGAGAAAGGAGGCAGAAGTGCCAATAGTTAGTACATGGATCCGTCCGGGAATTACATCGGTTGCGATTGCGATCACAGCAATTGTGGCAAATGCCTACGGCCAACAGGGCTTGCACATCACATTACGTGATGGAATCAAGCAAATTGAAATGGATACGCGGCAGGCAACCGTCAAGGATATGCTTGAGGAAAAGCATATTCAGCTGTCAGAATTGGACAGTGTTGCTCCATCAGTTACATCCAAACTTACCGACGGGATGGTAGTCCGGATATCCCGAAAGCGTATCGATACGGTAACGGAAGTAACTGCGGTGCCCTTTCACGTATCGAAAGTTTATTCCGATGGAATGCGTGTCGGATCATCCCAGATTGTTGTGCCAGGAGTAAACGGATCTAAGTCCGTGGTCTTCGAAGACACATTTGTAAACGATCATTGTGTCAAGCGGAAAAAACTAAACGTTAGTTTCAAGCGCCCTGTCACAGCGGTTGTCAAGGAAGGCCTGCGGGGAATCTATTTGGCATCCCGTGGTGCAACGTCCCGAAGAACTCTCACCATGATCGCAACCGGCTATTCCGCATCTGAAAATAGGCGTTGGGGCGGTAAGACTGCTACCGGCAGTGCTGCGCGTTTTGGAGTAGTCGCTGTTGATCCCCGCTTTATCAAACTTGGGACAAGAGTCTATGTAGAGGGCTACGGTATTGCAATAGCTGCTGATACTGGCGGTGCCATTAAGGGCCGCCGTATCGACCTCTGTTTCAATACGCGGGCTGAGGCGATGCGGGTTGGACGTAAGCAAGTCAAAGTAACTATCCTGAAGTAAACTACACCCTTAGCAACAGCAAAGAGCAAACTGCCATATTGGGAGTTTGCTCTTTTTTCATTTCGCCGTCAAGTGATGTGGCATCAGAATTATTGTAACTGAATGTAGGTCAACGTTACGTACGAAAACCTGGCAAATTGGAGATTCATTCCAATATGCCAGGCTCCATCTGTCGAAACCTATTTTCGATTTTTGAGGAACGTAGGAATATCAATACCGCCTTCGGCTGTAGGCACTGGAGGTACTGGAGTCAGTACTGGTACCACGGTTGACTTGACCACCGGGTCAAAGATTGGCGCTTGCAGAGCATTGAAGCCTGTTGCGAGCACTGTAATTCTTACTGCACCATCCATCCGTGGATCAATTACTGCACCAAAAATCACGTTCGCTTCAGCAGAATCTGTACGCTCACGGATCAGGTCCATGGCTATGTTCAGTTCCGACATCTTCAAGTCACGTCCTGCAGTAATGTTCGCCAAGACGCTTCGAGCACCGCTGATATCCGTCTCAAGCAACGGTGAGCTAACGGCCATCTTAGCAGCCTCTTCAGCACGGTTTTCGCCTTCAGCGAATCCGATACCCATTAGCGCCGTACCTGCATTTGACATTACTGCTTTGACATCTGCAAAGTCGACGTTGATAAGTCCAGGAATCGTGATGATATCGGAAATGCCAGCAACTCCTTGGCGAAGGACTTCATCTGCTTCTTTAAATGCATCCAGCATGGAAACATCTTTACCTACAACTGTCAGCAAACGGTCGTTTGGAATGATGATGATTGTATCGACGTTGGCCCGCAGGGCTTCGATGCCTTTTTCAGCAGCTTGGCGTCGTCGCTGACCTTCGAACTGAAACGGCTTGGTTATGACTGCGACTGTCAGAATTCCCAATTCCTTGGCAATCTGGGCCACAACTGGAGCTGCTCCAGTACCCGTGCCGCCGCCCATCCCAGCTGTAACAAAGACCATGTCAGCACCGTCAAGCGCACGCTGAATCTCAGACTTGCTCTCTTCAGCGGACTGCCGTCCCATGTCGGGATTTCCGCCCGCTCCGAGTCCGTTTGTCAAACGTTGACCAAGCTGAAGTGTGTGATCACATGCAGCGGTCTGCAATACCTGGATATCAGTATTGAATGCCCAGAACTCAACACCCTCAACCCCTGATTCGACCATCCGGTTGACTGCGTTTTGCCCGGCTCCACCTACACCAATAACCTTGATCGTTGCAAAGTCACTCATTAGTTTGCTCCCAACTAAAATTATCCAATAACTCTAAGCAAACGTCTGTTTTTACGAGAACAAACACATTTGATCAGATGTATACAAGCGAGAATACCGGGATACTAAAGGGGCGTCACGAGAACAGGCGTTTGATTCAAAAAACTTTATTGGTAAGTTTCACGAGCAATAGAAAACAGTGGCAAACGGATGCCTAAGATGTAGCTTTAGTCAGCAACAAGCGCCTTATCAATGACAGATTCAGGAAAATTCGTCCGCCCAGCATCACGACGGCAGCCAGTACGATATCAACACCAATCTTGTCACCAATCCATGCCAGCAGCGCCGCAAGCACAGTGTTAATGATGAATCCAGTTATGAAGATGCCGTCGGTAAATTTGCCTTCAAGGGCAGCTCTGATACCGCCACAGATAGCATCCAATGCAGCTAAGACGGCAATACTTAGGTAGGGAGCGAATATTGGTGACAGTGTGTATTGGGAAAAGTACACAGCAGAGAATCCAAATGTGACCCCAATGAGTGGAAACCAGATTTGACTTTTCATTTCTTTCCACCATCCCTAATTACCGATTGTGGGTCCTGAACAGCCTTATCTCCAAGTCGCTCAGCATGTTCGCTTCGTTGCTGCGCTTCATTCGCTTTTACTTCATTGGCAACTTTTGCGTACCGTAGCGTCGTGGAACCAGCATAAGCTGGAAGTGTAATAGACTTGACCTTGTCGATTGAGACCATGGTGGGATCAACATCCCGAAAGGCATCCAAAACACCTTTCGTCATCAACATCCCAGACAACAATGCATCGGGATCACCAATAGCTCGGACAACCACTGGAGAACCAGCTGTCCTGACATCATTAACCATCACAACCGGACCTACACACCGTATAGGGGTGAGTCCTGTGACGCGTTGATCGTTAACGCTGATTGCTTCAGCTCCAGAGGCCCTAAGTTCGTTAACCACATCACGAATGTCCCGGTCATGAATGTAGTATTCTTCAGAGAGGTCACGCCAGTCGGCTTCTGAAATATCATTTGGTTTGCGCTCAGCCAACTTTGAGTCACGTAAAGTGACGGCAACTCCAGAACCGCTAACGGAAACAGTTCCTGCGAGGACATTCGCAAGCATTAAATCCTGGGATAACAGCTTTGTCTTCTCACTATCCGATCCCGTTTGCAGCTGATACTCACGCAGTCGCTTTTGCAGATCTAAAACTTGTCGACGAAGTGATGTAGCATCTTCTCGCAGTTCAACAAACGCACGAGCCAGTCGCCCCTGCCGTACATCGGGGAGCTGATCTTTTAGCATTCTGTCCTGAGTTTTTAGCGACAACGCAACCAGCCCTCCCATGATGACTGACAGAACTGATATTTGTATTGTCCAGGACCTTGCGTGCTCCATGTGTAACCTACTTAAACCTATGGTACGGCGGATTTTACTGATGATTCGGAGCGAATAACCAAAGCTGGATATTCATCTGAGAACAGGTTGACAGCAGAGTACTTGCGAGAAGTTAAGAGGTCTGGTCTTTTTTCGACAAGAATTGCAAGTGAGTCTAGTTTTTCACGTAATCTTCTTGGTGTACCAAGTAGCACATTCACCTTAGATTTACTGATCACAAACGCAAGGTGATTGTCCTTAATATTTATTGATGTAGCAGAAACATCAGGATGATCACTCAGCCATTTTGTTATTGTCTGGATTCCTGCCACTTGTGCTTGCTCTGCAACACAAACACCAAAATTAGGCTTGAAGTTTTCAGATTGCAAGACTAATGTCGGGAGTAGATCATCACCCTCATCCGCATTCCTAAATGGAACAAGCTCGCCATCAAGGACACATTCTCCCATCGAACCTAAGTCAGACACTAAAGAGGCCTGTCGGTCCACAACAACCACGTTAAGCTTGTTTGGAAAACCTATTGTAATGTTGGCTGTTTTTACGGCTGGTATGTTGCCAAGCGCATCGCTCCATCGTGATGTAGGAAGCCGCATGATGCTCTTTGGTAGTTCAGGCTGAATCAAGTTTCTTATTTCTGATTCAGTACACAGCGGAGATGCTTTGACGAATAATGATTCTGACGACACTGCAAAAATTGGCGATAAGTACAGTGCAGAAGCACCTTGAACAAGCAGCAGTGTAATCAGTCCTACAACAACAGTCTTGGATAAATCACGGCTACGTTTTTTTGTCCTGAGTCTTGCTGCACTCAGATTACTTGAAATACGATCTTGACGGACCACAACCTTTGCCATAACCTAGTCCCCTAGGGCCAGCTGAACTATCCGTTCAACGAGTGCATCAAACGACATTCCGATGGCTCCAGCAGCCTTTGGAAGAAGACTTGTTTCCGTCATCCCAGGGAGAGTATTAGTTTCCAGCACATAGAATCCATGCTCACTGAGGATCATATCAGTGCGGCTGTAGCCATGACACCCAAGACTAGCATGGCACTCCAATGCCAGACTGGCAGCCTCCTCAGCCTCACTAGCTTCGAGGTCAGCTGGAACAATTTCCTGTGCCGCACCCTCATCGGTACCATACTTACTGTTGTAGTCAAAAAATCCTGACTTGGTTATGATTTCAACAATCGGTAATGTCGCTACGGTACTGGATCCGATACAGGCAACAGTCATTTCACGTCCAGGGATGAACTCTTCAACCATAATATCGGAATCATATTTGGATGCTAGCCTAAGAGCTCTTGGTAAATCGCCCACATCGTTGACGACTGATGTACCAAATGAGCTTCCCTGTTTGACTGGCTTCACGACACAGGGTAAGCCTAAATCCTGTTCTATTTTTCGTATACAAGAGCGAAGGCGGATGTCGTCTCGGTTGAACACTAAATGAGCAGCCACTGGAATACCAGATGCAGCAAACATCGTTTTTGCTCTGACTTTGTCCATAGCAAGCGAGCTAGCCAAGACTTTAGAACCTGTGTATGCAATTCCAAGCACTTCCAAAAATCCCTGAACCGTGCCATCTTCACCATCTGGTCCATGCAACGCAATAAAGACGACATCAGGATATAGGTCTGAGCGCCCGGCTACATCTACGAGCGATCTCGTAGTTGCAGACCCTGGAGCTTCAATTAGGTCCTTTTTTACATCCCACCATTCAACAACGTGTCCCAGGCGCACCAACGCCGCGTAGACCTGACGTCCGCTTTGAAGAGATACTGGCCGTTCAGCACTCGTTCCTCCGGCTAAAACTGCTATTTTCAAGGACTTCCTACTTCTCCATACCAATGTTACGGACTGGTTTACGACGCGAAAGTGCCGCAACTACTCCAAGTGCCGCTAATGTCAGCACCAAACTCGTTCCACCGTAACTGACCAAAGGCAATGGAATACCAGTTGCCGGGACGATACCCGTGACGACAGCCGTATTTAGGAGCGCTTGGCCAACAATGGATGACGTTATGCCCGCAATTGCGTAGCGTGAAAATGGGTCCGTAGATCGTACGCTAAGGTTAATCCCGACAATCAGCAGCCAAAGATATAGTGCAAGCATACTAAGCGTTCCGACAAGGCCGACTTCTTCGCCAACAACTGCAAAAATAAAGTCTGTACGTTGCATCGGCACACCGCCACGCCGCTTCTCACGACTTTGGCCAAGTCCAAGACCAGTGGCACCACCATTTGCGAGTGCGACCATACTTCGCCAGTTTTGCATCCCAGCGCCATCTTTATCTTTAGCTGGATTAGCAACAGCAGCAAATCGACCAGAGCGATAGTCATGCCCGCCCTGAGGCGCAAACACAAGAAACCCTACTCCACACGCTCCAACTAGGAGGAGTGCAATGATTTGACTACGATGAATGTTGGCGACGAAAAGGGTCGCCACAACACCAATAGCAATACAGAGGGCTGTACCAAGGTCGGGTTGACGTTCCGTCATATAAATCAGCAACCCAACAGCGCCAATCTGGACCCAGTGTTGCAACATACTTTTCACACGGCGGCGATCACTTGCAAGTATCGCAGCCAGCCAGATGACAGCCGTAAATTTTACAATCTCGGATGGCTGGAGTTGAATAGGACCCAAGTACAACCATCGCTTTGCCCCTAACGCTGCACGTCCAATGAAAGGAACTGCTAGCAGGAGGAGCGCAGACAATCCAAAGGCATAAGGTGCGAAGCGACGAATAAAGGATGCTGGAAGATTGCTGATGATGAAAAAACAGACAACACCAAGGGCCGCCGACCCCAGCTGTTTACGAGTAAAGAACCAAGCATCGTCGTGCACAGAGAGCGCCATGGCAAACGATGATGACGTAACTGCCAAAATTCCAGCGATGACTAGGGCGACCACCACGGCCATGAATCTGCCATCAAGGGATGTCCATGAGGAACATATCTCGAGTGCCCGATCGAATGTCGAACGTTTTGTAACTACTGCAGGTCCCGTCATTCCCTTAGTCTCCCGTCTCATCCCAGACCAAACATCAGCGATAAAAATGAACATAGAGTTGTGAACACAACAAAAATGATAACAACTTGCACTTCATGAAAACCACATTCTTCAAAATGGTGATGAAGAGGTGCCCGGCGAAACACCCTATTTTCACGTGCGTAATCGATACCGAAACGTATCCGCCTGTACTTAAAGACGTACCGTTGTAGCATCATCGAACCGATTTCTAGGAGGAAGATGACACCACATGTGACAAGGGCCCAGACCTGACCAGACAATAAAGCAGCAGCAGGAAAGAACATTCCTAACCCAAGGGAGCCAGTATCACCCATGAAAATCCGCGCCGGATACGCATTCCAAACCAAGAATCCAAGTGTTGCGCCTCCAACTACACCATAAATGCCAATCAAAATAGGTATCGACGGAGCCATCATCAACAAAACACCAAGCGTAAGTGCGACTACAGTGCTGACCCCTGCGAGCAGACTATCAAGGCCATCCGTGAAGTTCACAGCATTACAAAAACCCGTTATGAATACAATCGCTAGACCATCAGCAAAAACGACAGGAAATCCTGGCACGAGTGATTGCACGGGATGCCCCATTAATCGACAACCAACAACGAAAAGACAAGCTACAGCAATCTGTAAGAGAAGTTTTACACGTTCAGACAACCCCGCTTTATTGTTAGCCCCCAACACCTTGCCAACGTCATCGATACCGCCGATGAGGCCGCCAAGAAATGTAACCAGCAACAACAAAGCCAGCAGTTTCCATTCTGATTTAGATGGAAGCATCAGGATCATGATGGTGCCAGCGACAAGAATTGAAAGGATAATACTTATCCCACCCATCGTAGGTGTGCCGTGTTTCAGTCGGTGCTTTTCTGGTGCATTTTCACTGATTGGCTGGACGGTCGATTTTTTCAGGAGAAAGTTGCGTACAGGCCATGTGATACCTGCAGAAAGCAGACTACCGGCAACGACACCTACGCCTAGAAATGCATATTGTGTCATAAAGCACCGCCGAATAGCGTATCAACAATCACCTCTAGTCCAGCCGCACGACTACCTTTAATAAGGACAATGTCGCGATCGCCAATGACTTGATGCAACACAGCTGCTGCGCTGCTTGAAGATTCAAAGAAGTGAACCTGGTCAGGATTCATCCCCGCTGCGATTGCTCCAGTCCGGTAATCGGTCGCAGCGGCTCCAACCACAACAAGATGCTGAACTCCAGATGTGGTTACCGCCTCTCCGATCGCTAAGTGCCATTGCTTCGTTTCCACTCCAAGTTCCCGCATCTCACCAAGAACAGCCCACGAGTTTCCCGGCGTCTGGCTCCCTAGTTCTGCCAAAACAGAAATGGCTGCGAGCATCGCTTCGGGGGCAGCATTGTAAGCATCTGAGAGCACCACCGCGCCATTAGGCATTGTCCGAGGACGCATCCGTCCTTCACTCGGACGCCAGTTAGCCAACCCTGCAACACAACTTGGCAACGTCATCCCAGTTGAAAGTCCCGTTCCAACAGCTAGAGCCCCATTGATGGCTGCAAATCTAGCTGGAGATGAAACCATCGCATGGACAGTCTCTCCGTTGTAAGAAAGGTCAAAGGTAGTCTCAAGTCGCCCGAGCTGGATATTCGAAACTGTCAAATCACACGTTTCAGACTCACCAACAATCAAACGCCGACAGTGCGCTGCACTGGCATCAACCAAATTTTTAAAGTCAATAGCATCCGAGTACACGGCTGTTGCATCTGACGAAAGTCCCCTGAAAAGCTCGGTTTTCGCGGTCGCAATTGCATCCCGAGTCCCAAGCAGCTCAATATGTGCGCTTCCAATATTCGTAATGACACCAATAGTTGGCTCAGCAATCCGCACCAGCTCAGCGATCTGCCCAGGACCACGCATCCCCATCTCGAGAACCAGCGAATTCACATCATCAGGAGCCGAGAGGATCGTAAGAGGAAGACCGATTTCTGTATTAAAGTTTCCAATAGTAGCGTGGCATGACTTTTCATATCCATGAACACACGACACCATATCTTTCGTCGTGGTCTTACCGTAGCTGCCAGTCACTCCAATGACAGTTGGATTGCGCTGTTTGCGAAACCAGTTAGCCAACACACCCAACGCATCGACTGTGTTCGTGACACAAATTTGCGGCAGGTCTACAGACGGATTGATTGTCTCCACGATGGCGCCACATGCACCGCGCTCCATAGCCGTGAAGAGGTAATCATGGCCATCGACTTTGGTGCCTCGTATTGCTGCAAACAAGGCACCCTTGATCAGCGTACGCGTGTCAATAGAGACACCGCTGATGGCTGATTTATCGTCAACTGACTGGCCAAGAACTCGGCCTACAGCCTCAAGTGTCAGGAGCACGCTGAAAGCTCCTCAGAAGCAACCACGCGATCATCGAACGGAATGACCTCATCCTGGACAATCTGATAGGTTTCATGTCCCTTGCCCGCGATGACGACAACGTCATTGGCACTGCAAGAGTTTATGGCCTTGGCAATGGCCGAGCGACGATCGGATTCCCTATATACATGGCACTTGTTTGACATCCCAGCAATGATTTCATCAATAATCGCTTCAGCATTTTCTGTTCTTGGATTGTCAGAGGTCACAATCACCTGATCACAGTACTTCTCCGCGATGGCCCCCATCAGAGGTCGTTTGGTGCGATCCCGATCTCCACCACACCCAAACACGCAAATGAGTTTACCAACGCACAGCTCCCTGGCTGTTGCTAGCACATTTTCAAGACCATCCGGTGTGTGTGCATAGTCGACTACAACATCAAACGCATGTTTGCTAGGCACGATTTCAAAACGTCCCGGAATCTGCGGACACGTACGAAGGAGTTCGACTCCGGCAGCTAACGAACCACCAACGGAGACAAACCATGCAAGCGCTGCAAGTGCATTTTGTATCTGAAACGCTCCAGCAATAGGCAAAGCCGCCCGGAACACTTGATTGTTATAGAGCAACTCGAATTCAGTAGACGACACAGACAAACATATGTTTGTTGCAAGGAAATCAGCAGATCTACCGGTCGCGACTGAGTAGGTACAAAAGGGATAAGATTCCATCATTGTACAGAGACGCGCACCCCACTCCGTATCAATCCCAATCACAGCAAACGGCTGTTTACCGCAATCATGACTTGTACCAAAGTGTGTCGTAAACAGCCGTGCTTTCGCTTCGAAATAGCTCTCCATGCTTCCATGGAAATCAAGATGATCCTGAGTCAGATTCGTGAAAATTGCAGCGTTAAACAAACATCCGTTTACCCTGCCGTGCATTAGTGCATGAGAGGCAACTTCGATTGCCACTACATCTACAGAATTGCTTTGCATTCTCGAAAGCATCTTCTGAAGGTCCGGCGCCTCAGGAGTGGTCCTCTGTCCTGGCACTGAAACTCCACTAGAGAAAGCTCCCAGAGTACCGATGATTCCCACTTGCTGAAATAGTCCCTTGGCCAAGTGTGCAATGATATGCGTGGTGCTGGTTTTACCGTTTGTTCCCGTGACACCAACGACATGCATGTGCTCTGTTGGGTGGTTATAAACGATGTCGGCAACGAAACCCATTACTTGGCGTGGATCGCCTACGGACCAACCAGGAATATTCGAATCTACCAATAACGATTGGCGAGACTGATCGACAATTACAGCCGCTGCTCCCATTGATATAGCATCAGCAATAAAGTCGTGGCCATCGTGGCTAGCACCGCACACAGCAACATAAATGTCCCCCGGTGTGATGTTCCGGCTGTCATGCGTAACTCCAGTAATCGCGCTCGATGGCTGCCATACCGGAGGACCGAGTAGGTCAATAAGCTCGCTCAACATTTCAAGATACTAATCACCCTTGCTGGCAGAATCTAATCGATGGTTCGCCTGACGCTTTACACGTGTTGGTTGGATGTCATATCTGACCATCGCGCGTTCCATGACTTCTTTGAAAACTGGACCTGCGACAGTGCCTCCGTAGTGGTCACCCTGTGGTGCAGCGATCGTGACAGCAACGATAAACTTTGGCTCTTTGATTGGGGCTAAGCCAACAAACGATGCCATATACTTCCCGCTATATCGGCCATCTTCGACCATTTGTGCGGTACCAGTCTTTCCACCAGCATCATGAAGTGCGAGCTGAGCCTTTTCACCGGTTCCAGATTCAATAACATCTTTTAGCAAAAAACGCATTTGTGTTGCTGTTTGTGACGAGAACACACGGACTGCATCACTCCGCTTAGTCACCTTGACATCTCCACTAACTTGATCGCGCACTGCATGAATGAGCGTCGGATGCCTAAATCGACCATCAACAAATGTGCCATAAGCGCTCGCCAGATGAAGCGGGCTTATGGCAGGACCTTGACCAAAGGAAAGTGTTGCCAACCCAATTTTTGATTCACTTTCAGGGAACGCACCCCGAGTTGCTCCGTTGAGCCCGATCTGCAATCGTTTACCGCAGCCAACAGCATGCAGTGTGGAAGTTAACCGATTCCATCCAATACGGGAAGCAATCTCAGCAGTCGCAACATTACAGGAATACTTAATGACTCCACTTACATCCTGGGTTGCATGTCCGTTTTGAAAGGCACCATGCGGTGCACAGTGAACCGCGCGCTTTCCTATACGCCGTTCACCACTGCAGAAAAAGCTGGAATTTGTCGTGATGACTCCAGCATCTAATGCTGATGCAATCGTGAATGACTTAAACGTTGAACCAGGCTCATTGGCACCTTCGACAGCCCAGTTCTTCGTTAATAAAAGCTTCTGGATACCTTTCGGCGAGCTCTTTAGCGTTTCTAGCCCCGTCGCATTGGCCATGACCAATACATCACCCGTCTTGGCATCGAGCACAACAACGGACCCATATTGCGCATGGCTGTTGTTTACAGCACTTCGTACGAGTGACTCAGCTTCTGATTGAAGTACAGAATCAATCGTAAGGACGACATCGTTTCCATGCTTTACTTTGGAAACAACTTCTTCAGTACCTGGAATAATTCCATCCAAGTCTTTAGCCAAGTATCTTTGACCGGGCACACCAAGAAGGTGCTCATTCATCGCCAGTTCCATACCGGAAAGTGGGTTTGCATCCCTTCCCAATACGCCTACGACACTTGCGGCGATATCACCGGATGCTAAGGAACGTTTGGTCGTTTTCGCGATGCCAATACCAGGGAGTGTCCGCAGCAGTTTCAAGTCCAAGTTCGCAAGATCCAGATCACGCACAAGCTCGACAGGCTGAAATCTAGGACGCGCATTGTTTCGGCGTAATAAAATGTCAGTCGATGACACCAACATGGAAGTTAGGTCAAGTCCAGGGAGTGCTTCCTGAAGCCCAATTCGGGTTTCACGCAACAGATTCTCGGGGTCACCGCTTTCCTTCACAATTATGTTTGCATCGAAAACAATCGTAACCGCGGGAACATTCATCACCAATGCGCGACCATTTCGATCAACAATCATCCCACGCCGAGGTACATCATTAATGTGGCGAATCCGTGAGACCGATGACTGACCAGCATACACGTCGCGTTGAACCAACTGAATTAGCGTCAACTTGCCTGCAATAAGCGCAAATGATAATCCACCAATCCAAAGAACAATCCCCATCCTGCCGCGCTCATCCTTACGAGCACGGTTTACTGCTTGGAGATTAGGAGCTGGCATTTGCACCAATTGACTTGGCGGAGCAGGAACGCGACCAGGACTGTGGTTACGATAATCTTTCATCCTTAGTTACCACCGATCGAAATGCGCTCAGGTGTGCTGAATTCTGAAAGTCCGATTTTTTTAGCTGATTCTTGATTGGCTACCAAATTATCCAAAGCCATTTGTAATCGTGAATTTCGTTCCCTTTGGTTTACACACTCAACCTTTGCTAGTTGAAGCTTGTAACTAATTGATGTAGCGACGGTATGTAGAGTAAAGCTGGTCAACAAGCTGGACGCGATCACTAGAAAGGTCAATGTCACGACCCGTCGTCCGTAGCCGGCAAGTATATGTTTGGGTTTTTGTCTACCAGACGTTGATGCTATTTTGACAAGCCCGGATGTAACCTTTGTTTGTGCAGGGATTGACGTACGCATTTGATTCCAATCAAAGTCCAACATGTTAAACTCCCATCCCTTGTAACGTCCCGTTTCCGATTCGTTCTGCAATTCGCAGCTTTGCACTTCTGCATCGCGGATTCAGTCGTTGCTCGGTATCCGAAGGTCCCATCCCTTTTCGTGTGATCAACTCGAGAAATTTCGGGACATCAGTTACTGTCCAGCCATCAGATGCCATTGATTTGCCAGCAGCTTCTGAGAGAATCCGCTTTACGACCCTGTCTTCGAGCGAGTGGTAAGACATCACGACAATGCGCCCACCAACGGCAAGACCATTCACCGCCGCACCAATGGCCTTTGGTAACACGCCAAGCTCATCA
>Ga0114981_10001255_pt1 | contig 16580 bp, 6 predicted proteins | sample S_140806_MF_Meta_FD_87028 | JGI IMG/M metagenome (GOLD analysis project Ga0114981, IMG submission 87028) | Freshwater microbial communities from Lake Simoncouche, Canada to study carbon cycling - S_140806_MF_MetaG | ecosystem: Environmental > Aquatic > Freshwater > Lake | place: Lake...
ACGAATTGGGTTTAATACCATGTCAGAAAGCAACAGACGGCGTTATTAGAAGTCTATATACTTTAAATATAGATAATCTTCCTAAAATACCATCTGGAATAACATTAAAAATTAAAGGTCCTATTGTTAGTGTAATGGACGTTATACAAGAAGTTTGTAATAAAGCTAATTATGACTTTTTTATCGATTTTAGACCACGAGATCCAAATACTAGCAGTACAGATAAGACTACTAATCAAATATATGTTAGAACACTTGAGCGAAAATCACAACCGCCAAATAATTATATACAGCAAATTATTGGGTCTGCTAGTAGTGGATCAGTTTTAACCAGTTATGATTATGGTATAGAATTGAATGATAGCGCAACAACGCGATCATTATATATAGGAGCAAAACAAAAAAGGTTATTACAAGTACAATCATCTATTTTATCTAGACGTAATAATGGATTAATTTATGATCCATATGAAGACAATAGTAACGGCTCATTAATTAATGATGATATTAATCATGTTATAAATGCTTGTCGTATTCCGAATCATTGTTCTGTTAGAAATTCTAACTATGGATATTACAACGAGTTATTCAACGCTACTATTGGTGGTAGCGGAACAGGCTCGATAATCTGGGAATATGTTCAAGACTGGGGAGGCGATAATCATTGTGGATTGGGAAATTATCTTAAACAATTACAATTTATAGGGACTGGTCCAACAACATACGCAGCTACTAATGACCATTCTGATATTTTTAGAGATCTTGGATATATTATGTATTCGAGTGGTTTATACTTGCACAGATCTGATCCCACTGAACCTATTTCAAAACCAGATATACCGGTACAGTCAACTTATACTGCTATAACGTCAACAACTAACGGCGTAAATAGATACTATAATTATCCTTTATGGGAAGATTTTATTTGTCCTTACTTTGGCTCAGATATTGATGGAAATGCTAGAAAAGTTTTTTATGATCCTGGAATGAGACAGATTCAGGTTCTTTGTAGTGTCGGGGATTTGCAGAATCTTTTAGGGTTCGCCCTCACATCTGGCGTAAAATTTGCTGATACTAAAATTTCTCCGTGGACAGCAGATCCAACCTTTAATCAACAAAATAATCAGGTTGAATACGGAGCAAATGATGTAAGAGGTACTGGCCAGCTAGTTGGTAAAACCGCATACCAAGCAGGAGGAACCAGAGAACAAAGAAATTATACGTGGAATATTGATAGACGAGATTATTATGAATATAATACAAAGTTTTTATTGACAGAAAACGAAATTCGTGCAGCTATGGCGGGATTTGATTCTTGGGCCGAATATACATTTAATAAAACATTTACTACTGATTTAGGTCAAATATTACGAATGACTATATTTGCTAATAGTGGTCAGGTAGTACAAGAAAGGAACGCTGACCAAAATGCTACCTCAGAAGTAGCAAGAATAAATATGGGTTTGGACTATCCATTAGTTATGGTTTATCATGGCCCAGACATGCACCTGGTCAACGCCCCTGCTTCACAGAATCCTTCTGTATCAAAATGGGGAATGCTTACAGAAAAAGTAAAAGCTGTATTAGAAACTGCACATCAATATGTTGCAAATATTGGTAATACATATTATGGTAAACAGTTTATGATTAAAGTTCCTGGTTTGTCATATACTAAGGATAGGCCAGTGCTACCAACTGGTGATTTGACAATAACTAAAAATTCAAAAATATTATCATCAGGAGCATATGAAGGCGCTAGTATATATTATGCAAACTATAAACCTTCTACAGATGGGGCTTGGGAAGAACCGGGTAATGTTATTGATGATACTATAGTTGTAGGATCTTTAAGCGGTGATTTTTTTAGAACAGATGATGGTAAAATATCTGCAATTTTAGGATATAGAGCATCATATGAGTATCTTAAAGATACCATACCGGATAACGAAATTGAAAAATATCCTTCGCCAGATACCGCTGCTGAAAATGCCAATTCAGCTGCTGGTCAGGCCGTTACTATTTTGAATAACAATAAAGAAACTAATTATACATCAACGCCAACAACAAACAAACCGGGCGGGGAGGCATATCCCACTTTACTAAATTCATCTGTTAATAGAACTCCAATAACTACACAAACAGAGGAAATAGCCAAACTACCTCCGTCACCAGCAATAATTTTATCACAAGTATCTCAACCAGCTAGTGGATCGAATATTGTTCCTAATGAATGGTATCCATCTGTAATTACTGAATTAGCTTCTGAAGAATATTTATTTTATACATATCCAAACGCCGGTAGTACAGCAGATATATTTAGTAATATTACCAGTTTTATTGGTCCTGTTGGTATGACAAGCTCTACGCATGGACGCTCTATACCAGAACATTTAAAATATAAACTATATGCTAAAGCATCAATAGAAAGCGATTTTCAATTTGTGAACTGCTTTACAAACAATAGCGAGGTCAATACGTCTGGTGCTCAAGCCAGGGTTGGTGGCAGAGAATTGAGAGCGATATTAACTCTTGGGAACTCTATCAATTTGAATCCAGTACATTTAGTGGATAAATATCTTATTCACTGTTTGACCTTAGATAGTATGTTATTTAAAGGCGATAAGCCTAGCATACCAGATGAAATAAAATTATCTGATAGCGATATAACTATTCACAAAGGATTTTCTAGTTTTAGTGGAGGATTTGGAATAGGTAGTGAGCATATTACATTATCAACAGATCATTTAATTAACTCTATTAATTCATCAAGCCGAACCGCATCCTCAGACAAAGCAAATACCATGCCAATAGCTCCTAGAGCCGCTATGCCAGGATTTGCTGCTGTTCCACTTGAAAGCCAAGGGTCAGTTTACGGACCATGGACTAATCATCCGTATCTATTAAGAAGAGATATTTTTACCGATCCAGATATATATAATAATACATCGGCACTACAAGATGCTATAGAAAATCTTGTTGGTGGACTCAAAGTGGATGTTGATACAGAATTAGCTCCGTGGAAATACGGAGGCATGAGAGCTTTAGACGAGAATGTTATTGCCCGTATTCAAAATGATGCTAATTATCAATTATCTATAGAATATGGAACAATGGACATCCCTGGCGCACCAAAATATAAACTGGGAGATTTTCTAGACAAGTCTGGACAAGTTGCTGGCGGACCAATTATCAATAGTATATCCTCAAATATTGATAAAGGAGGAATTTCTACAAAATATAATTTTAGAACATTCACGAAAAAATTTGGTCTTTATAATAAGGAAAGCGCAGATAGATTAGCTAAGATTAGCTCAGAATCTTTATCAAGAAAGAGACAGATAGCGGTACAATCAGCTAGAAGCAACAACTCCATAGTGTCAACCTTAAAGAAACAAAATCTTAACAATGCTCAATCCGCTGCTTATGTAAATCCGCCAATAGCAGCATCATGGCGTAGTGATAGCGAGTTATTAGTCGGCCATAATGAGATTACATTTAGGGCTCAGGCTACTGGTACTGTCAGTAAACACGATGCTATTTCTGGTATTATTAATAAATTTGATTATGATTATAACTGGGGTTTTCATCCTATATGCCTTAAACATCCTAGTGGTGGAATATATAATGTGCTAGATTATCCAAAATTTGTTGGACAATCTAAGATTATGGATAGTAGAGAAATACCAAAAACTTTAGCTGGCGATTATGAAACAACCTCTATGATGAGTTTAGATGGTATTTTATCTCCAATATCTTTTTATCCAACAGAAAATTTTAGAACATACCATATTACTAAATATCCAAGAAATAGTTGTAGATTTTGTTTAGGTGTTGGTAAAATAGCATATAGCTCAAATCAACAAAGTATAGCAAAAATTGTTGATATCACATCAATTACGGGTTTTTCACACACGGGAACTTGTGAAAGATCAGTGGTCAATATAGACTGTCCATTCTGCGAAGATATGACTAGTAAAGCTAAAAAGTTAATTATAAGTGGAAATAGAGGACGTGTAACACCTCCGTATATATTGACTAGTGGTAATGACGTTATAAGTACTGGTACAGGTACGACCGTTTATAATACGGTTGGCACCACTATTAATTATAGTACATTAAATCCTGTAGTTTTATCTTTTGGAGAATTTAGCGTATTTCAAAATAGACAGGAAAAAGATTTTACAGGACATTCTATAAAAATGGTGGCACAAGGTTCTGTTCCGCCAGATAGAGCAAACGACACGTTAAATCAGCAGTATTGCCCTAATGACAGATTATTTAAAAGCTTTTTAGAGTATGATCAATTATATTTAGATAAAATATTAGAATTAAGAGCAATTCCAGAGGATAAACGCACAGATACAATTACAAATATATTGTCTCGTATTCCTGATCCTCCAAGGCATTTTGAAAATAACAGTAGATACTTTGGTTTTAGAGGACCAATGATGCTACATGGATGGGGTTATGATACTGATGGATATCCGGTTCCCAATGCTTCGGGAGATTTACAATATACTGATTCTATAACAGATACTACAATGAGAACTCCAATATTTTGTAAATTAGTAGAAACAATTCCTGGCGGTCCGACTGGTACGTATGTATATAAAAATCAATTATTTGTTGAGGCAGCTAACGGTTCTCCACAAGCTCAAGGTAAAACATTAGTAAATTATAATAACAAGGTAGGATACTGGACAGACCCATTTAAAGAATCAACATTTGCTATGGGTTGGGCGCAAACCCCATCGACATGGCCTGTTGGCCCAATAGACTTGAGATGGGACGAAAGGGCCAGGGTATGGACAATGCCTAGTACATATAAAAATGTATATATTTTATTAGAAGAAGATCTTAGTATAAATAATATAGCTCGCGGTCAAATTATAGATAACAATAGTGCTGGAGCTAGTGGTAATAATTCTTTATTGCCTCTTGGATATAGAAAAACAGTATATGTCAAAGATACTGTCGGCATATATAGAGCGCCAAGATCTGCAGTTATATATTGTGAATATAATACAGAGGGTGGTTTCTATCAGCCAGTATCTCAGAGCATATTTACAACATCTGGAACAATTGTATCTCAAAATTCTGTTTCTGTGTATAAAATATTCCAAAGTCAATTAAGAGCCTTGGGGAATACCTCTGCGGCTACTAATGAGCCATTAACCTATGTTGCATCATTTAAAAATCCATTAGGATTAAATGTATCTGCAGGAAATCTTGTTTTGTTAACATACCTTTATGATGGATGGATAGTACAGGCGGCTAGGGGATAATTTATGAGTAGTTGTAATTTATTTAATGATTCTTTGATTAATATTGTCGGTGGAATATCTGGATTTAGCATAAACAAAACATGGCTACAATCTCTAATACCGGCATTTAATGCAGATACTAGTGGGATATGGTATCCCATTTTTATTAATCACACATCAAGCAAGTCTGAATATGGCGGTCTATTATCTAATCCACAGAAAATAAATGATAGCATAACTGATTCTTGTAATTGTCAATCTGTTGGCAGAAGGTTAGCCAGAAATACAATATTAGCATATAACGATTTTTCGGAAGATCCTGAGAATGGAGTTTTGTGCGATTATTGTCAAAAATTATATGGCGATACTACTACTGGAGTAATGAATTGTAAAGTTAATGTTAATTATAGACCAATAGATATACTTGGAGAAGATTCTACTATACAATGGCCATTAGCATCTTTGTCACCAGTGCCTATTGGAAGTGGTGAAGATTATAGTGTTACTTGTTGTTCTGGTGGCTGTGATACTAGAATGTTGACAGATGATATTGTTCCTAAAATACCATATTTATCAAATTCGTATATTAATAAATTTTTTGACTTTAAACATCTTCAACAATTTCCTTCTATCGAAAATCCAGGATTGGGTATCGAAAGATTCGGGTCATATACCGGACCAACAGATAGGCTCACACTGTCTAATGCCACAGTTCATTTCGACTGGATTCTAAAACCAAGACTCGGAGAATTACCGCCATCTAAAAATGATACATATCATACAAATCCATACGTACATGAAAAATCATATAGTAGATATTTATTAAATAATAAAACCTGTGGTAATTTTATTCTTAAAAAGCTCAATGCTCCAACACCAATTACGATGTGGCAATCTGGACATATGCCAGCACTTTCTGGTTCTCCGCTGTTGAGTGGGTTGGTAGATCATAGAATTGCTATAAATAATCTAATACCAACTACTGATCAGTTTGCTATGCCATATGGTATCACAAACGATACTCATTATAATATCTTTTTAAAGTCTCCAGATTCAAAACAGGGTGGTTTTTGGAAATGGAATTTTACCTCTGGAGTTTTATGCTGGTATAGATATTATGATCAAAACAGAGCAAATGATAAGAGAGTTATTCCAGGAGTAGATTTATATATATCTCCTGGTGATGTATTCTATGCGAAAAATGATGGTCCAGAACCATTAGCTAAAGTAACGGGAGATCCAGAACCCTGTAAGCATCGTGTTTGTCCGTCTGGTTTAAAGATGACAAAATATCAAACTACTAGCACAACTGGTACTGTAACAATAGTTCCTAGTGGATCCGAGTTTCTTTATATTTCAAACAATCTATATCCGCATGTAAGAGCATTAAGTGAATTTTTAATTGAATTTTTAAAAAATGAACCAAATACACCTTCAGCCTTAACCTATGGAGATGTCTTAGATACAGCAGCCATTCTTGCCACAGGACCGCTATATAGTGAAATTACAATCGATTTATTCAAATTTCCTTCTGGATATAGTCCGAATATTGACATTCCAGAGTATGTAAATATTCTTAATGTAAAAGGACAAGATAACTATAAATACTTTACGTCTGGAGATGTTAGTACATGGTTTAGTGATCCTGGTAATGTAGATAAAGTTAGAGATCAATATTATCGTTTAAAAAATCTAGATAAAAGATTAACTAATAAACTAATGCCATCATATAATAATTTAAATATGATAGTTAGTACAGGTGATCTGGTTAACACTCTAGTGGATAAATATGGCTTATATTTATGGGTTCCGCCAGACACAAACGCTTCGATCACATTAAATACGCCAATTTACCCTCATGCATATTTCGATATAGATTTTGAACCGGTAGTCAAACTTAGAGATACAAGATGTTCGATATCATCGTCTGTCGGACAACCAAAAAATTGTAACTTACAATTGCGAGGTCGTACCAAAATTTTTGGCTATGACCAAGAATTTGAAATTGGAGAATCTAAATTAAAAGCAACTATTTTAGATGACAATCTTGTATATGCGGCAGAATACATTGGAAATCCGCCCGTAAGAACTATAACTGACGTATCTGCTACAATGTCAACATATTTTCGAGGTAAGCAAATATACTCAACAGCATTTGGTTCATATCAAACATCAATAGCTAATATTTATTCCAGATTCCCATCTGTATCATCTAGTTTAGATACAACGTTTAGTAATTTAGCGGATGAACAAGATGGTTTTGGAGATATTGGAGTCTTTTTTCTTGAAAACGATGCTCAATATAGATTCAATAGAAAGTATGATGGATTTTGCGCTCATCCTAATATTAATTTAGCTGGTTTTCACGAAGATGGAGGATTTTATTATGAAAGTACACTTTTAAGTAGAACGAGCGATGCGGGTACCGTAGGTTTTCAAAAAAATTGGAGACCACCACGAGCTAGAAATAATCCTATAATTAAATTTACTACATATGATTTGGGTATTAAATTATATAGTATAGATATAAATAGGCTACGTAACGTTACGAACACTAATTGTAAAACTTTTCCATTACAACAAAGTTGTGGTTGTTGGGGAATTAATAAAGTCACTAATTTCCCATTTAAATGTGGAGATACTGTAGTCTACGAAACATCAGATTTGTTCACACCTTTCCTGTCAACACAAAATGTTCCAATGATGGCATATGGGGGTTTTGACGAAGATAAAGTAAATTCTTATTTAGGAGATTTTAGGATACCTAATCATCCTAATATTGGATCTAATCTACCATCTATTAATAAGGTTATCGATCCAGCAAATGTTAATGGGTGTACCTCAACTGCCAGTATATCTCTTCCAAACTACGTTTCTAGTGAATGGAAGCTAGAAATTCCTAATTTTAATACCACCGGAGCATCAATATGGGTTAAATTGAATGACTCATTTAGTTTTGCAACAGATAGGACGCAGAATAAAGTTGTTATTAATGGTCAAGAAATATTCCCCAATGAACAAAAACCTTTAGAGACCAGTAGTAATACTCTCAATATATCTATACATAATCAATTTTTATCTAATGTAGCTGATGGTAATTTATATCATCCAGATATGTATTCTTGCTCTTTGGATAAGACTGACCCCTATGTTTATACTCCAAAATATAAAAAACCTTCCAATATAACGCTAACATTTGGCAGAGTTCCTAATGCTACAGTACTTGGATTAAAAATGCCAGGTATTCAACCTATGGGCAGACTTACAAAAACTTTTTTTGATCCAAATATAGGTCTACAATCCTCATATTCCAGAGGTTCTGCACTAAGTATAGATAAATTTAATGGTTTATTTAATTTTGATTATGGACAGAGATTATTCCAACAAAACAATACTTATTCTGCAGTATCTCCAAATGATATATCTTTGAGCGGATCTATGCCAGTAAGTAGTCTTGGTAAGCTATTAGCATTTATTAATACCAAAAATGATACAAAAAAATTAAGACTTTATTTAAAGATAAATAACAAGTGGTATGAATATGAGGATCATCATACATTTGGATATTTTAATACGCAAGAACAACAACAATATCATTCATGGCCAACATTTTTTACCGAATGTCACTTACAAACAGACCAAGCGCTTGGACCATTTATACCAGCCATACCTAAGGTTCCATTAGAGCATATTTATTGCACGAATGCTCAAACATGGCAAAATATTGTTTATAGAGGAGATGCTCCATATCCATATTTTGATCATAAATTTATTAGGAGTCCTATTGATAACAAAAAAATACTAATTAAAGGAAGCAGGGCTTGGTTTCTATTTCCAAATATGAGTGGTTTAACTCAAGATCAAAAAAATAATCAATATTTATTCAATGTAATAAATGAAGAAAAGTTTGGATATAGAGATGTTACAAACCAAACACGATCAATCACCTACGCATGGCCAGTGGAGCCAACCACCATTTACTCTATATCTCAACTTGATATTGATAAATATAGAGCAGACGCTTCTAAGAGAGCAAATATTTCCGATAATTTCAATTTACCTGCTGAAGTTAGGCCCAATAAAATTGTTTCTAAACGTATACTACGAAATATAGAGATATATGCTACAGGAGATAAAAATCAATCATTAGTAGATGCATATAATAATATATACACTGAGTTCACATTGGAGCAAGACCATCCCCATAGCGAAGGATATATCTATTTGCTCAAGAGTGGCGAAATGCCAATTACAAATTTGACCATACTGCCAACAACAAGAGCTTTTAATGTTCCTAATTCGGAACTAATAAGATTTAGTGACGACCCAAATAATAGAAATGTTTTTAGTAATAAATGGGGCGATTTAATATATTACAATAATACAACAGATATTTTAAATAATAAACCTTACTACGATAGTATTAATGATGTTTATGGACCATTTTTATATGACAGTACATTAAATTACATTATAGCTAATAATTTTATGTATAGTCATCAGATTCCAACTAGTAGTGGTACCGTTAATAGTCAATTCCCATTAAATCTATATGTACAGAATACTGGCTCATCTGGTTTAGTAAGCTTTAATAATCCCAAGCTCCATTACTATGTGCATCAACCATTTAGTCTAGGAAATCCTGTAGATAGGTATGAAAGATCTTCTAGTAGATACAATCTTTTTAAAAACCAAAATCCAGTTATGGATATCAATATTTATGAAACTGGATCAGCTTCCGACAGGGCGTTTGTAAAAGCAAGCATACAGGAATATGATCCTACAGGTATAGGAATGACCGGAATATTATTTATTAGCGGCATATATAGACCAACTTACGAATCTACAAAATTAATATCTGATAATTTTAATTTTTTTATCAACCTTAATAATCATTTTTATCTTAAACCAACCCCCGTAACAGATAGTGGACTTATCGCTAAGTCATTAGTTATTACAGATACATATACTACTCTAGACACAATACTTCTTAATAGTACAATACAATCAGTAACAAATAGAAATTGTACTAATATAGTTATTCCAAGTATAGGTACAACAATAGCATCTCCCAATAGCGTTTTTGATTGGACAAATTTTGCTAAAACTTCAACAACGGGCGCTGTATATGCTAATTATCCCATACTTTGCGATTCTGATATTGGTGGCGAATGTGGATCTGCCACTGTTTGTTCATTATCTATCATTGGAAATCTAGCAGTATCTTCAAAGTATAATAATTATAAGTATAAATATAAAAATCTTAATGATATTACTTCTGACGATATAGAATATTCTATATCAGTAGATGCTGGATTATATTGTCCATTAAGAACTAGTGGAGATATGCCGTATATAGTAAGATCAGAAATAGCTGGGTATAGCGCAGCGTTTCCAACTCGTTCATTAGATGGAACTTCTTCGTGCGTTGATGGTAATGCATATCCACCCCTTGGCGCAGGCTTATCCGTATGGGATGATAATTTTCAATTTGATGTGTCTAGTAATATTGTAGATAATAGGCCCGTAGATCATTGGGCTAATGAGGTATTATTTCGTTCTATACACGGGTCTACTCAAAATATTAATCTAGCCGATATTTCTTCTGCCGGTTCTGCAAGCGCTATTAAAAATTATGGAGATATTCTACAAACACTAATTAGTAATCCAAATGATACTTTATCAGTACTATATGATAGTATTCCATATGATTATGATACTAGTGCTACAGCTCCTAATTTCAAACTACAAGGAGCTATTAGAATATATGGGCCAGCAGCTATAGGAGATAAAATATCTATTACATTTAATGACATAACATATAATATTAGCATTAAAGATAATGGTAATGATGTTTATGTTGAGTGTCCTGAGCTGGAAGCAACAGGCCTTATAATTGAAAAGAGTATAGAGTCTAGAACAATTTATGTAAGAGAACAAGGTACAGTATCTTCTTTTCCTGGAGCTAGTGAACGAGTAATAACTACATGTCATAGCCCATCATCGTATGGTGTAGGAGTAGCCTGTATTAATCCTGGCGATAAATCGTTTACTGCAAGTAGGATAGAATATTATTCAGCAAGTCGTTGCTTTACAACTTTTTGTAAAGGTGATACTCCAGTTGTTCAGCCGGGTGCTGCATTTAATAGTCCTCAAATAAGTAATCCTGTATCATGTTCGGCTTTTCCTAAAGATACAGCTAGTTCATCATCGGCTTCTCCGTTAGATAGTTTCTTTACTAAATACGGAGCATCTTTAGGCATATTAGGAGGTCAGGGGTTAGCAGGAACCCCTCTAGAATGTATAGGTTATAATATTAATACGTGTAGAGTTAAAGAAGGCTGTTGTGATGGAGAAACGCAAAATATTAAAACAGTATCATATCGTATAAAAGATTGTCATTACGATTTTACTATGTATGGATTAGTTACTAAATCTATAAATAATATAGGACAATTAGTTAATAATAATACAGCAACCATACCGTGTGCAACTCCATTTTCTGATGCTGCTGGCTCTTACGATGCTGAGTTAGCATACATTAATGAAATAGCACCCAAATGTTGCGACTGTACATCTGGGGGCGATTATGAAAAATATCCGAAACCAGACGATTGTCCTGGTCTTAGACTATATTGCTGTAAGGATTATTGTAATGGTGAATTAAACATAAAACAGGACGATAATTGTAATAAGATATCTATTGAATGTAGTGAAACATATCGTGTCCAGGCATCATACTCTCCTTCTGTTACTTATGAGGTAGTAGAAGCAATATCAACCAATACATCAAATTCTAATTTATATGATCCTAATGTTATTAGAACAATATGTACATTCATATTCGATAACAATGAAATTAAATTATATGCTGGGATAGCTCAGACTAGAAATGGTGTCGAGGTTTATAATGGGGGAAATTGCTCGTCTACAACCACATCATCCTGTCCTTCGATTAAAATCTCGCTACCCAATTCTAGTTATGGTATCGATGATACAGTGTCGTCGTCGTGTCAAAATTGTTCCAATCAAAGTGAAAAAATTAAAATTTTAGAAAATCCAAGATGGGAATCTCAAATCGATAATGTATATTGTTTATTGGGATCGTCAATAATAGGAGGTTCTAAAAATGGACCAGATTATACACTTGGTTTTGGATGTACGCCGATAACACCAGAAAATAGGGATGCTTGGTATTCTATTTGGGAAACTTATGACCGTGGTAGATCGTGTGGACAACCAGTAAATAGGTCGTGTACTCCGTGGCACCATTTTGCTTCTAATCCAGCATTAGGCACCGATTCTGTTCCATTTTCCAAGTGTGGTGAAAGCGTTGTTGTAGAAAATGCATACTATGTAAACTTTCCGGATTGGACAACAAGTTCAGAAGCTACAGAGGTCTTTACAGGTAGTTTTAAAGCTAGAATGGAAGAAATATATCGTAATCAACACTACTGTACTAATAGTTATGAGTATTCTGAAGATCAATTGATTGAGGGAGTTATTCCTGGTTCTTGTTCCTTAGAATTTGCTAATATAACTTGGCCAGGAATAGCTGTTAAATTATGTGCCAGTGCTGGTGGAAACGATGTTACAGCAGAGGTAACTGAAGAGGAAATCTCTATAAAGGTTATAATAGCATATATGAAATACAAATATAAACATCCTCTTAATATATTCGATAAAATTATTGATGAGCAAGGAGCTGTTTCATCTTCTGATTGTAGAGTATATTTTAGCGCTGGTGGAGCTACAGGATGTAGGAAAAAATATTTCGGAAATATGAAAGAAGAGCTTAAGAGTACAGAAAGAAGAAGTAATAATTGCACATCTTCTCCAAATTGTTATGATAAAACTAGGCCATGCGATCCTAATAATGGCTGTTGTGGAATAGACGTAAATGGTATCAATTATTTAATTTAAAGAGGATATTAATTATGCATATGTATTGTGAATTTGAAGACACTAATACGTTATTCAATAATAAACCAATTTATCGATGTCCTTATTGTGGTATTAAATTACTATTAGATGATCCACAAAATGCAAAAATAATGTGTTTTGGTAAAAGAAATGAATTAAATGAAATTGTACTAGGTAAAGAAAATACAAATTTTACAGATGGTCTGACCTCGCCCGAGCAACTTAAAACCGAAGCTATTAATAGAGCTATTAAGCCAGATAGTTCTAGTCCAGCAAATACAGGAGACTTCTCCAGTATGATTGCTGCTATCAAAAGCTCTAAGAGTGCTAATATGTGTTCGGATGAACAGATTAGCGAGAGACTTAAAATATGTAACAGCTGTGAATACTATAAAGACAATTCATGTATGCTGTGTGGATGTGTTGTAATAAGAGATGCCAATTATACAAATAAATTAGCCCATAAAGACCAAAATTGTCCAATTATGAAATGGCAAGCAATTACCAATTAATTTTTATCTTTTTCTTTCTGCCACTTGTGCCAGCCACGATTTGGTAGATAAACATTGTTATCGTCTTTACGCCTCGGGAAAAGTGTTCCACCCTTCTTATGCTGACCAAATGCTAGAACTGCACCACAATCGGTGCATCTTAGTTCAAAATAATCATTTCCATCAACATTCCTAACAACAAATCGCAGATTGGTTTTACCACATAGTCCGCAACTTTCTTCTCCAAAAATTTCTTGTATAATAGCAAGCTCTTTAAACACTTCCTTTTGTCCTGAACCCTCTAGTTCAAATTCTAGCTTGTCATTAACTCTATACTTCAACTTCATACATCACCCCGTTTTCCAGTTTTCTTGGTATGGCTTAATATCTTCTGAAATATCTTCAACATTCTGTTGATGTTTGGATAATTCTCTTATTATAGAAACAGCATTATCATGAGTCAAGGTCTTAATATTTTTATCTAGAGACATTGAGGATAATAGTTTAATAACATCGATATTTAATCTCTTAGACATAACATCAATAAAACTAATCTGATTGGAACTAATTTTACCAACGCTATCTCCGGTAACATCGTCCTCTACATTGGCCGCAATTTCTTCAGCAGCAACTACCTTTCGTAGCTTAAGTGCTCTTCTTAAGGCCCTACCTTCCGCTCGGGTTTCTGCTACTGCTACTGGATGGTTACGATATATTTTGTCGCAATTTCCCCAATAAACATCAGCAGAACCACTTACTGAGCGCACCTCATTATAATTAGGGCTGCCATCCTTCGTATTATTTAAAGCATAGGCTAGGTTGTGAACTACGGTGGCTCTTTTTTCATTCTGTGGGTCGGGACTTTGAACAACATCGCTGGTAGAATTGATAACGGTACAACTCAATGCTATTTCAAATATACGTCTTAGACCATCGGTAGTAGGATTCCCATCTATCTTTTCATCATCAGATAAAAGGCTTAATACGTGATCGCTCCACTCAAGGTCGTTTGGTGTTAGTTTCTTATCACTCATAATTCATTGTCTCCTATTTTAATTTCTCTATTTCCTGGTCCTGGGAATTTATTGGCAATATCCTTAATTTTAACTAGCAGTTTATCATAGACTAATTTAGCTCTAGTTTTAGAAAAATCCATTTCTTGTTTAATCCTAATTAACACTAATCCTTTACCTAATATCAATCCTGTTTTCTTATTGTCATAATTGATATTCTTATTCAGAACATCTTTACCCCACACCTCTTTAAAGTGAGAAGGTCCGTCTATTTCTATGGCTACGTTCATAGTAGGTAGAAACAGGTCTATTTGCAACTTGGTATTTGACAGGATTTGTTCCTTATGGAAATCCACTTTGTATCCATCTTTAAGTAGCTGCTCATGCAAATATTTTTCTAATTTGGATCCTGTTTTACTAGTTTGTCTGACGGCACTATTAGCTGCTTTAAGTATTTGTTCTTTTTCATCTTCTGACAAATTTTGCCAATTTTTTTTAGCCTTTTCTTGTCTTGCTGCTTTTTCGTCATCAGATAGATTTTCCCAAGTTTTTAAAACCCCATATCCAATTTTAGACTTGGTATCATCATCTCTTTCAGTTCCTTTTGTAGGATGCTTATGTCTGCCAGACTTGAGAGCATTCTTTTGTGCTTTGCTCTTATCTCTTAATCGTATATCAAATTTACTAGCATCTCTACGCAACTTATTAGCATAAGTATGTAGCTTTTTAGCTATATCAGCCAAACTCAGCTGTTGCTCAATATACATCTTGAACAAGATGTCTTTTTTCTGCTGTTCATTTAGCTGAGAATACACTATCGATGACATTTACAAAATCCTCTGATGTTAATCCATTACTCATATTAATTAGTGGTTTTTTAAAACATATGTTATATAAGTCATATATTTTAGAATCATAAGTCACAATATCTATGTCATTCATAATAAGATCATACGATACTTTGGCTGGGTAAGTTTTGTTTTGCCAAAATATATCTGATGTTACAAAGATTTTTTTATAAGGAGCTGGGAAATGATCAATAATAGCTAAAGAATTTATATCAAACGCAAATAAAATTCCATAAAAATATTTAGACTGATTACAGTGCAATACACTAAATCTTCTTGGTTCTTGATCTATAAAATCATATTGACTATTAAATAGAATAGTATTATATTTACTAGAAATATTATTCAGTATCTTAACAAGATTCTGACTTACTTCTGTATTAGATACTAGTGGAATATAAAATGCTACCTGATTATTCATATTACTAATTTCTCATTATAAGTTTTGAGGCTATAAACTCACCAGCATCTTCTATCTCTACAGAGATAGTGGACGGTTGTGCAGTATCTAGGGTTTCTAATTCTTGAATATTATATTTAGGAATTCCACACACAGATATCTCTGCATCATACGCTTCTGTTAAATCTATAACAGAACCGTAAGAATTTAACGCTGTACAAAGATCGTCATCTAACATTAGACCTATATTTTGATCATGTACAATTTCTGGATTATTAATCATAACTATAGGTATTTTAGATGCTGGATACAAAAATTTTTCTAATTTAGAGACACAGCTTTTGTCTGATGATAGAATACAAAGTATCTTATCGCTTCTAGTTAGATTCTTATTAAGAAATACATATCTGTTTATGAGATTATTATAGGAAATAAAATTATCTGTATTCATATCCTTGGTCTGTGCATATTCGATAAATGCTTTTGGAGCAATGGCTTTAATATTACTTGATCTTATTTGTTCTAAAATTTTAATATAGGTATCAAAATTTACCTTATTATTATCAATGGATAGAAAAATATTGTCTAGAGTGATAGAAGCATCATTAACAAAAGTATGAAATTCATTACTATATTCCTCT
>Ga0114981_10001261_pt1 | contig 16527 bp, 14 predicted proteins | sample S_140806_MF_Meta_FD_87028 | JGI IMG/M metagenome (GOLD analysis project Ga0114981, IMG submission 87028) | Freshwater microbial communities from Lake Simoncouche, Canada to study carbon cycling - S_140806_MF_MetaG | ecosystem: Environmental > Aquatic > Freshwater > Lake | place: Lake...
TACGTCGAAAACGATGTCGTATGGAAAACATCGGATTAAACCTCCAAAGCGGCTTCCAGTGACCGCCCGACCTTTTACCTCCCCCATGCTTTCCATCCTCTCCAAAGCCCTATTCTGGCGTCTCGTGGTCATCGTGTGGGGCGCTGTGCTCTACATGCTCTCCGCGCAGCCGGGCATCGCGCTTCCCGGCGGCTTTCCGGGCATCGACAAAGTCGAGCATGCCACCTACTTCACGCTGGGCGGGATGTGCTTTCTGCTGGGGTTGCGGCTCGCTGGCCTCGCGCAGGGCAAGACGGCCGCCATCGTGCTCGCGGTGCTGTTTTGCTCTCTCGTGGGCGTTTTGGACGAGTGGCATCAAACCTTCACGCCTGGCCGCAGCGGCAATGATGTCTGGGACTGGCTGGCGGACACACTTGGCGGCTTTTTGGGTGCCCACGCCGCGTTTTGGGTGGAGAAGAAGCTTACTTCTGCGTCCACCAAAGGATCAGGGCGGTGAGGAAGACGTTCGCGAGGGCGAGCTCGAAGAAGATTTTCCAGCCGAGGGCCATCAACTGGTCAAAGCGGAAGCGGGGCAGCGTCCAGCGGATGGCAATGAAGAAGAGGATGAAGGCGAAGACCTTGGCGAAGAAGGTGGCGATGTGCAGCAGACCGAGCCACCAGGGGGTGTTTCCGGCTTCAAAGGCCAGGCCGAGATAGGGCGCGAAGGGAATGCTCCAGCCGCCGAGGAAGAGCGTCACAGCCATGCCGGAGCCGATGATCATGGCGGCATACTCACCCATGAAGAAGAGGGCGAATTTCATCGAGCTGTACTCGGTGTGATAACCGGCGACGAGTTCGGTCTCGCACTCCGCGAGGTCGAAGGGCAGGCGGTTCGTCTCGGCAAACATGGAGACGGTGAAGATGCAAAAGCTGATGACGATGGGGATCATGAGCGCCCAGCGCTGGAAGCTGAGGCCCTCGCCCCAGAAGGGCAGCAGGAGCCAGCCGTTCGCGTCCTGGTAGGCGGCCATCTTGCCGAGATTCAGATCGCCGAAGATCATGAAGACAGGGATGATCGAGAGGCCGAGGGAGATCTCATACGAGATCATCTGGGCGCTAGAGCGCACCCCGCCGAGGAAGGGGTATTTGGAGTTCGATGCCCATCCGGCGAGCACGATGCCATACACGCCGATGGAGGCGATGGCGAAGGTGAAGAGCGGCCCGACGCTGAGATCAGCGATGACGAGCTTCACCGGCTCGGTAAAGCCGCTGCCGCCGAAAATCGAGGTCACGATGGGATTGAGGAAGCTCAGATCGATCTCGCTGCCGAAGGGCAACACCGCGCAGGTGAGCAGGGCGGGCACCACGACGAGGCAGGGAGCCATCCAGTAGTAAACCTTTCGCACATGGGCAGGCACGAAGTCCTCCTTCAGGATGAACTTCAATCCATCCGCCGCCGCTTGGGCGAGTCCGCCGATACCGAGGGGCTGCCAGTCCTTCTTGAAGCCGAAGAGCGTGAGTGGCACGCCGACGCGGTTCGGACCCACGCGGTCCTGGATCACGGCAGACAGACGACGCTCGAAATACACCGAGATCGACACAAGCGGCAGAATGACCAGAAAGCAGAGGAAAACGATCTTCCCGACCGAGACGGCGAGGGAGAGCAGGTCAATGGCAGCAAAGGGCAGCGAGGGGGTCATCTGGGGCCGATTATCCGGTCGAGGGAGGGAGGGGCAACCCGATTTTGTGAAAAATTTCACAAAGTCGCCTTCGAGGCATCGCCAGACAGACGAAATCGCCTCGGTCAAAGACAACCAAGGAAAATCGGTTCATCCGGGAAGTTGGCGACTTCTCCGGGCGGCAGATTGTTCAACGTCCCCTCACCTAACCTCTCCCCGGACCATGCCGTGCAGTCATCGGCTACCGCTCGCGGGGAGAGGGACCGGAATGCCCGCGTCAGCTTCTGCCCAGTGAATGTAAAGCAGCCAAAAATCAGCCCGCGCACTTTTCAGTCCCTCTCCCCGCTGGGCGTATCCGCCTGCTTTTTGGGAGGATGGCGGGGAGAGGTTAGGTGAGGGGCGCCGCCAGAAGACCATGATCGAGGAATGCATCCATTTTCCGGATGAGTCGGAAAGGAGCTTTGAGGCATTCCTTGGTTATTTCACGGCATGCTTACTTCAAACACGCCGCGATGAAGGCGGCGATGTCAGCGTGCATCTTTTTCATGTCCGGCTGATTGGTGTACATCATGTGGTCGGCGTCGTATTCGGCGGTGTGGATGTTTTTCTGAAGCTCGGCCGGGATGGCGAGGTGGCGGAGGCTGTGGACCATGTTGTCCGGCGGAGTCACGAGATCGGCCCAGCCCATCAAGGTGAGCACATGGAGGTGAGGATTGCCCTTCATGGCCTTGGCGAGGTCGTGGTTCACGCTGGTGTAGTGATTGCCTTCGCCGTGATTCCAGCCGGGCTGGGGCTTCAGTGCCTCGTAGGGTAGATCACGCTCAAATTTCAGCTCCTCGCGCAGGTAGGCATTCATGCTGGCCGCCGCGATGCCGCCGACGACGTTCATGAAGGGATCGATCTCGGGAAAATTCTCCGAGACATCGGCATCGCGGCCGGTGACGCGGGCATCGTAGGCACCTAGCACGAGTCCCTGATCCCGCAGCAGGTGCTCGCGGAAAAGTCCGCCGCTGATGAGCATGTTGTGGTCGTCGATGAGCTTCTCCGGCAGGCCGGTGAGGCGGGCGAGCTTCTTCACCACCGTGGCACGTTCAGCTTTGGGCAAGGCATGCGCCATGTGCAGGGCGTGCGAGTAGTCGCGATACACAAAGTCACGCGCCTCGGCGATGGCCTTGTCACGCGGGGCGTTTTGGAGATCGGCAGGCAGGCGCTTGTGGTAATGCGCCACGGCCGCGAGGGCGGGCACCAGCACCATGTTTGGCAGGTCATTGATGGTCGTGCCGATGAGCGTGTCGTAGTCCAGCAGGCCGGAGACGATGATCAGACCATTTAAATAGATGCGATGACGGGACGCGAGATGCTCCGCCAGACCGCCGCCGCGAATGCCGCCGTAGCTTTCACCGGCGAGGAACTTCGGCGAGGACCAGCGCTTCTCGCGGGTGATCCACAGTCGGATGAATTCAGCCACCGCGGTGATGTCCTCCTTCACGCCGAGGAATTCATTCACCTTCTGCGGATCGGTGGCCGTGCTGAAGCCGGTATTCACCGGGTCGATGAAGACGAGATCCGTATCACTCAGCAGGGAGAATTCATTTGGCACGAGACCGCCCGGCGGCTTCGGCGGCGTGAGCCCATCCGCAGGCAAATCCACCCGCCGCGGCCCGAAGGCCCCGAGATGCAGCCACACGCTGCTGCTGCCGGGGCCGCCATTGAAGCAAAACGTCACCGGGCGTGTCTTCGCATCCGCGCCTTCCTTCGTGTAGGCGATGTGAAACACCTGCGCCGAGGGGTTGCCATCCGCTTTCAGGATCGGCAGCATCGCTGCCGTGGCTTTGTACTTCACTTCCTTGCCGCCAATGGTCACGGAGCCATGCGTGACAGACGATTCTTCCTTTTTGTCGTCCTTCTTTGGCTCCTCCTTTTTCTCGGCGGGTTTCGCCTCCGGCTTGGGCGGATCTTTTTTAGCTTCATCGGCTAGCGCGACGAGGCTGCATGATAGAGCAAATAGGACGGGAAGGCTGGAGCGGAACATCCCGCCAAGCTACGCGAAGACCGAATGAGGCGTCAACCGGCATAGAGGTGGATTTGGCGTCTCAGGTCATGCCAAAATCCCCGTTGCTACCTCGCCGCCCACGTTCGTGAGGCGGAAATTCCGGCCGCCGTGGTTGTAGGTGAGCTTCGTGTGGTCGAGGCCGAGGAGGTGCAGCATCGTCGCGTGCCAATCGTGGATGTGCATGCGGTTCTCCACAGCGCGGTAGCCGATCTCATCGGTGGAGCCGTAGCGCAGGCCGCCTTTTACACCGCCGCCAGCCATCCAGATGCTGTAGCCTTTGTGATTGTGATCACGACCGTCGCCACTCTGCGCATACGGCGTGCGGCCAAATTCGCCTGCCCAGACCACCAGCGTATCCTTGAGCATGCCGCGTGCTTTCAGATCGGTCAAAAGCGCCGCGATGGGCTGATCGGTGGCGGCACAATTCGTCGCGAGTTGCTCACGCAGGCGATTGTGATGATCCCAGTTCCCCGGCGAGGCGATCTCGATGAAGCGCACGCCCGCCTCCGCCAAACGTCGCGCCAGTAGGCACTGCCGCGCAAATTGATCTTTGCCCACGCCGATGCCGTAGAGCTGGCGGATGTGCTCCGGCTCGCCGCGCAGGTCCAGCACATCGGGCACCTCGCTCTGCATGCGGAAGGCCAGCTCAAAGGATTCGATCGCCCCTTCGATCTCGGGGTGATGGCCGTCACGCGCCATCTTCCGTTCATTCAGGCCGCGAATGAGATCGATCTGCGCACGTTGAAGATCACGCGGCACATTCTTGTTCTCGATGTTCTTCATCGGCGGTCCTGGGGCCACGTCCTTGTTCAAAAGCGCCGCGTAGAGGTCCGGGAGCTGCGATCCGCCGATCTTCGTGCCTTGGCAGATCGCGGGCAGGAACGCGCTGCCGTAGTTCTGCGCCCCACCGTTGTCCGCCGGTGGATTTAGCGTGATGAAGCCGGGCAAATTTTCATTCTCTGTGCCAAGCCCGTACAGCGTCCAAGCGCCGATGGAGGGCCGCACAAACTGAAACGAGCCTGTGTGCATCTGCCCAAAGGCCTGCGCATGATTCGGCAGATCCGTGTGCATCGAGTTGATGATGCAAAGTTCGTCCGCGTGCTTCGCGAGGTGCGGATAAAGGCTGGTGATCCATTGGCCGGATTGACCATGCTGACGCAGCTCATGCACGGGGGCATACAGCTTCGCTCCCGCTGAGTCACGGCCAAGGTCCGCTGTCTTGCCATCGCGCTTTGTCAGCTCTGGCTTGTAGTCAAAAAGGTCCACATGGGACGGGCCGCCGCGCATGGTGAGGAAGATCACCCGCTTTGCCCGAGCGGCCAAATGCGGTGTCTTCGATGCCAGCCCACCCTTCGCCTGAGCCAACGCCGAAAACGCCAGCCAGCCGATGCCGGAGGAGGTGGTTTGGAGGAAGTGGCGGCGTGCGTTCATGTTCGTCGTTCGGCCTTTAGGCCGTCGGGTTGTTGTTACGTGTGCTTTTCATCAAAGATGGGCGGGCTGAAGCCCGAACTACGAACTTAATCAGAAAAACGAAACTCCGCGCTGCAAAGCAGGGATTGGCAAAAGGCGGTAAAGAGCTTCGATTCGTCGGCGTGAGGGGTTTGGAGAAATTTCTCGGCTAGAGCCACTTCGTGCGCGTCCGGGCTGCGGTTGAAGCAAAGCTCGAAAGCCTGCTCAACTCGATTTGGAGCCTTCTCGATGCGTCTCGCGAGTGCAGCGGCCATTTCCTGCACAAAGGGACCATTGAGCAGGTACAGGCCTTGCAGCGGCACATTGGTCACATCGCGGTCACCGGTGACGAGGTTTGGATTGGCCACGTCGAACTGCTCCAGCACATCGGGAAGGTGATCACGGATCACCGGTAGGTAAATCGAGCGACGGTGGGAGCCATCGAGGTCCTTTGGCAGCTTGTTGTTGAAGTCGATGAGGGAGACGGATTGCCCATCCAGCTCCGCCGCGAGTGATCCGGGACGGCGTGAGGTGTCAAGCAAACCGGAAACGGCCAGCATGGAATCGCGAATGACCTCGGCATCGAGTCGGCGCTTGTTGGTGTGCGAGAGTAGGCGGTTGTCGGGATCTTTGTAGAACGGGTTTTCCAACCCGTTCGCTGAACGAGTTGGAAAACTCGTTCTACGATACGTCTCCGACATCAAGATCTCCTTGATCAGGTTCTTCACCGACCAGCCGCCATCCATGAACTTCACGGCGAGGTAATCCAGCAACTCCCGGTGACTCGGAGCTTCACCGGTGACGCCGAAGTCATCCATCGTTCGCACCAAGCCCGCGCCGAAAAGATGCCGCCAGATGCGATTCACCATCACGCGGGCGGTGAGCGGGTTTTGCCGACTGGTGAGCCATCTCGCCAGTTCGAGGCGTCCGCTTTGATCCTTCGGCAGGCTCATTTCGATACCCAGGAGCTTTGGAAAGCGCCTCGGAACCGTGTCACGCGGCTGCGTTAGCTCACCGCGTTCGTAGAGCGGTGAATCGACGATCTTCGTATCCTTCACGCCCATGCAGAGTGGGAGAGCGCGGCCTTTGTCATCTACCGCTTCGAGAGCGCCCTCCACACCACCACGCGTCCACAGGATACGCAGCGCATTGGTGAGCAGCTTATGGAACTCGCTGCTGATGTCCCGCTTCTCAGCCTGGGCTTTGGCGATGTAGGCCTGCTGTTCTTTTTCGTCGGCGTTGAGTTTAGCCAGATCGGCCTGGAGCTGCTTCACACGAGACTCAGGCAGTGATTTGCCAACGATCGTCTGGCTGGGTAGCTCAGGAAGGCGGATGAGGTGGCCGTGGTTGCCGTTTTCGCTGTCGATCCAGTTGCCGTAGAAGGTTTGCGTGCTCTTGAAGATGCCCACGAGGCCGTAGTAGTCCTCCATGGAGAAGGGATCAGTCTTGTGATCATGACAGCGAGCACAGGCGATGCTGCTGGCGAGCACCGCACGAGTCACCGCATCGAGCTGCTCGTCCGCCACATCGGCGGCGAACTGCGCGGGGTTCATTTCGTTGAGCCCCTTCGCCCCGATGGCGAGGAAGCCGGTGGCGATGAGAAGACGCGCCCGCTCGGCGTCGTCTTTAGCGGGCAAAAGATCACCCGCGAGCTGCTCGGTGATAAAGCGGTCATAGGGCGCATCCGCGTTCACGGCGTCGATGATGTAGTCGCGGTAGCGCCACGCATGGGGGAAGGTCAGGTTCGACTCACGGCCATTCGATTCGGCATAGCGGGCCACGTCCAGCCAGTGGCGGCCCCAGCGTTCACCGAAGCGCGGATTTTGGAGGAGGTGGTCGATGTAGGATGGATCGGTCGGATCAGACTGATCGGATGGATCAGGTGGGAGGCCGAGAAGATCGAAATGAAGCCTTTTTCGCAGCACACGCGCCTCAGCAGGTCCAGCGGGCTTCAAACCTGCCGCGGTGAGTTTTTCACGAATGAAGCCGTCGATGCTGCCTGGAGCCTGCACCGGTGCCTTATGGCTCCAATGCGGCTCCTTCGCGCTGGCGAGCATGATGCAGCAGCAAAAGAGCAGGGCTGTTTTCATGCGAGGATGGGCCGGAGGACGTCACCATACACATCCGTGAGACGGAAGTCACGCCCCGCGTAGCGGTAAGTCAGCTCCTCATGGTTGATGCCCATGAGATGAAGGATCGTCGCATGCAGATCATGCACGCTGGTGGGGTTTTCCTGAGCGGCGAAGCCGAACTCATCGGTGCTGCCATGCACGGTGCCGCCCTTGATGCCGCCGCCCGCCATCCACATGCTAAAGCCGTAGTGATTGTGATCGCGGCCCAGTTTGGATTTGCCGCCACTGAGTTCCACCGTGGGCGTGCGGCCGAATTCACCACCCCAGATGACCAGCGTGTCCTCCAGCATGCCGCGTTGTTTGAGATCACTCAAAAGCGCCGCGATGGGCTGGTCGATGTCGTTCGAGAGCTTGCGGTGATTTGTTTCGATGTTGTCGTGGTTGTCCCAGGGCTGCCCCGCGCCATGCCAGAGCTGCACCATGCGCACACCGCGCTCCAGGAGACGCCTCGCGATGAGCGTCTGGCGTGCGTGAACGCCCTGACCGTAGAGCTTTCGGATGTGCTCAGGCTCTTTCGTGACATCAAACGCGTCCGCCGCCTCGATCTGCATCCGAAAGGCTAGCTCGAAGCTCTGAATGCGAGCCTCCAACCGTGAATCACTGCGCTCCGCCTTGTGCGCTGCATTGATCCGACGCAGCAGCTCGAGCTGGCGAAGCTGCACGCTCGTGTCCGCATGCGGGCTGCGGATGTTTTCGATCAGGCGATCCACCGTCTCGTGCTTCGAATCGACATACGTCCCCTGAAACGCCCCCGGCAAAAACGCCGATTGCCAATTCTCCGCGCCTTTGATCGGCATGCCGCCGGGGCACATCGCGATGAAGCCCGGCAGGTTCTCGTTCGCACTGCCGAGGCCATACGTCAGCCAGGCACCCATGCTCGGGCGAGCTTGGATCGAATCCCCGCAGTTCATGAGCATCAGGGATGGCTCGTGGTTCGGCACCTGCGCCTGCATCGAGCGGATCACCGCGATGTCGTCGATGTGTGCCGCCGTTTTCGCGAAAAGCTCGCTCACCTCGATCCCACTCTGCCCATAGCGCTGAAACGTGAACGGCGAAGGAAACGCCGCGCCCGTCTTCCGCTCCGTGATGCGATGACTCGGCACTGGCTTCCCCGCGTAGCGTGCCAGCGCCGGCTTCGGATCAAACGTATCCACATGCGACGGCCCGCCATTGAGGAAGAAATGAATCACTCGCTTCGCCTTCGGTGCGAAGTGCGGCTTTGCAGCCTGCAAGTCCGCCAAACCCAGCGCCGCCAGTCCCATACCGGAGCGGCGCAGGAAATCTCGGCGGGTGAGAGGGAGTGGCATGGTATCCATGATACGGCCTGAGCCAGCTCCTCCTTCGCAGGCATTCGATGGAATGCATCAGGCGATCATGGCATGGGAACTTCCCACACCGCCACGCCCATGTGGTAGCGCTGATGATTCTCACTGGCTTTGGAATACCAGGCGGTGACGAGTTTGCCATCGGAACGCTGCACGGTGCTGGGGTAGCCGCAGTCGGATTCGAGTGTGTTCGCGAGGCGCACGGGCTCGGTCCAGGTTTTGCCTTCGTCGGCGGTGATCTTGGCGAGGACACCCGTTTGGCCTTTGATGCGGCTACCGTGGCTGAGAAGGATACGTCCATCCTTCAAGCGGACAAGATGGCCGTTGATCTCGTTTTTGGAGGTGACTCGGTTGGGCTCGCCCCAAGTGGCTCCATCGTCTTCGGAGATGAAGAGGTCCATGCCGGTCTCGCGGGCGGCGGCCAACCAGCGCTTGCCGCCGAGATGAAGAATGGTGGTCTCATTGCTCTTCGGGCCGATGGTGCCGGTGAGCTTCCAGGTCTTGCCATCGTCATCGCTGCGGAAGTGCCAGGAGCGATAGCCTTTGGTTTTGGTGCTCTTTGTGGGATCGGTGAATTCGCCGCCATAGCAGGAGACGTGTAATGCGCCGTCGTCGCCTTGTTTGATGTCGCCAAAGGGAATGTAATTCGTCCAGCCAGTGTCGGGTGCGGGGAAGTCTTTGAGCTGCGACCACGTTTTGCCGCCATCACTACTGCGGCAGACCCAGAGAGATAGGATGTCATCACGAAAGTCAGCCTGCTTGGGCCGCTGAGATTGCTTCACATCCGTCCAACCGGAGCAGAGCACGAGGAGATTGCCATTCTTCGCGATGCCTGCCGCGTGGTTCATGCGGTTGGTGTGCGGCTCGTTCGGTGCGGGAATGCCGCGCTTCTGCCAAAACTCACCGTTGAGGCTGTTCCAGACCTCGACAGCGCCTTCCATCTGCCCATGGCTGGGTTTGCCAAAGATCGTGGCATTGATGCTGCCATCCGGCAGCACGGTGAGCGCCGGCCAAGCGCACACGTTGTCGATGGCGACGAAGCGCTGGATGTCCTGCGCGAAGAGCGAAGAGCAAAGGACAAAGAATAGAGTGAAGAGAAGTTTCATGTCACCTCTCCCTACGTTGTCAGCCCAGGCATTGTCTCCGCCCACGATGCCAAAGTCACGCCTTGAGCTTCGCGAGAGATGCCGCGTTCGCTTCAAACACGCCGTGCTCAGTGATCAAGGCGGTGACGAGAGCTGCGGGTGTCACATCAAACCCGTCATTGCGAGCCTGAGTGCCCGCAGGAGTGATGAGCACTTCTTCGCGCACGCCTTCGGCATTCAATCCGGGCATGTGGGTGACTTCGCGAGCGCTGCGTTGCTCGATGGGGATGTCGCGGATGCCATCGGTGATGGTCCAGTCGATGGTGCTCACGGGCAGGGCGACGTAGAAGGGCACATCATGCGCTTTGGCGGCGAGTGCTTTGAGATAGGTGCCGATCTTGTTCGCCACATCGCCCTGCGCGGTGACGCGATCTGCGCCCACAATGACGAGATCGACAAGGCCACGCTGGAGCAAGTGCCCGGCGTTGTTATCGACGATCAAGGTGTGCGGCACGCCGTGCTCCCGCAGCTCCCAGGCCGTGAGCGAGGCTCCTTGGCCGCGGGGTCGCGTCTCGCTGACCCAGACGTGGACGTTTAGGCCCGCATCATGTGCCTGATAGATGGGCGAGATGGCCGTGCCCCAGTCCACACAGGCGATCCAGCCCGCGTTGCAATGCGTCATGACATTCAGCGGGGCCGAGGGATCGGCTTTCTTGGCCTGGATGGCTCGAAACAGCTCTAGCGCATGTCGGCCGATAGCGTGGTTGGTTTGCACATCTTCATCGCAGATGCTCAAAGCCTCGCACCAGGCCGCGTCGGCCCGTTTTTCGACGGCGAGCGGTAAAACGACCCGCCTCACACGATCCAGCGCCCAGCGCAGATTGATCGCCGTGGGCCGCGTGGCATGCAGCGTATCGTAAGCATGCTGCAAAGCCGAGTCTGTAGCATCATCCCGCAGCGCAAAGAACAGCCCAAATGCCGCTGTCGCCCCGATGAGCGGCGCACCGCGAACCCGCATGACTTGGATCGCCTCCGCCGCGTCCTCCATCGTCTCCAGCTCCCGCCACGCGACCTGATGCGGCAGAAAGGTCTGATCGACGATGCGTGCGATGCGTCGAGTGTGATCGGCTTCAATAGAGCGGTGCGGCTGGCCGTGGATATTCATGCGAGGGTGATTTCGGCGAAGGAGGTGAGGGCTGGATGCCCGCTCTCCGGCTGCGGTTTGTTGCCGGGGCGGATGGCGAGGGCGGTCATCAGGCCGGCGGATTGGGCGGCGTTCAATTCATCGACGAGGTCGCTGATGAAAAGGATGTCCTTTGGCGGCAGACCGCAATCGGCGGCGATGGCGGTGTAGCTGGCGGGTTCGCGTTTGGAGCCGGTGGTGGTGTCGTAGTAGCCGGAGAGGCGCGGGGTGAGATCGCCAGCGGTGGTGTGGGCGAAGAAAAGGCGCTGCGCGTGGATGCTGCCGGAGGAGTAGATGCGGATTTCGCGGTCGTTTTCGCGCCAGTGGTCGAGTGCAGGCACGACATCGTCGAAGAGGGTGCTGCGCAGGTCGCCGGTGCGGAAGCCCTGTTCCCAGATGAGGCCCTGGAGCTGCTTGAGGCCAGTGACTTTGGCATCGGCGTCCATGAGGCGATGCACGGCGGCTTCGGCATCGAGCGCGTTGAGAAAGGAGGTCACGCCAGCATCGCGGGCAAGCTGGGCGATGACCTCATGGCCCCAGTGCGCCCCGAGCCAGGCGGCGGCATGCTTTCGTGCATACGGAAACATCACGTCATGCACAAAGGCGAGCGGCGAGACGGTGCCCTCGATGTCGAGCAGGATGAGTTTGCCGCGAAACTCGATCATGCGGTGAGGGTGACGGCTTGCTCGATGTGGATGCCTTTGCCAGCGAGGTAGTTCGGCCCAAAGCAAAGCGGCTGATAGCTGCTGGCGATGCCGTCGCCCGTGTAGAGCGGCGTCCACCCGGCTTTCTCTTTGAAGAGGCGGATGGCGCGGATGCTGCGATCGGCGCAGAGGTCAAACCAGTGCTTCGTGCCGGCGGGGACATTGATGAGATCGCCCTCCTGCACCTCGATGGAATAGACGGGATCACCGTTTTCAGGATTGATGTAGAAGATGCCACTGCCTTTGACGATGAAGCGCACCTCGTCCTCGGCGTGGCGATGCTCTTGGTTAAATTTGTCGAGCATCTCCTGGAGGTTCGGCACGTCGGGTGTGACGTTGACGACATCGGCGGTGATGTAGCCACCACGTTCCTTCAATGCAGTGACTTCGGGTTCATACGCGGCGAGAATTTCCTCCTGTGAGGCATCGCGGTCGATGCGGCCCGCGACGGCCCAGCGGTCGTAGTGAATGCCATGCGGCAGGAGGAAGCTGCGGATCGCGTCCACGTCATCAATGACGCGGTCTTCAGAGGGAATGCGGAGGAGGGCCATGAGCGTGAGTGCGATTCAAAACGAGCCGGTGAGCAAGCGCTTCTGCGTGACGACTTCGAAAAGAAACTCCAGCGCCTCGATCTGCCTGCGTGCGGCGGCGAGGTTCTTGCCCCAGGTGTAGAGGCCGTGGCCGGCCATGAGAAAGCCGTGGCGAAGTGGGTTCACCGCATCAGCGAGCCTGGATTCGATCACGCTGGCGAGGCTGGCGATGTCTTGGGTATTTGGGTAGATCTCGATCACGGCCTCCGCTTCGTGCGTGGTGATGCCGGAGAGGCCTTTGAGCATTTCGTAACCGCAGATGTGCAAAGCGCCGTCCTTCAAAAAATGCTCACTGAGCACCGTGGCGGCCACGGAGTGGGTGTGGAGCACGGCCCCGGCGCCGTGTTTGGCCAAAGCGGTATGCAGCAGAGCCTCAGCGCTGGGTTTGAGCGTCGTTTCGCCCACCGCGGCGGCGTTTTCATCGACGAGGAGGAACTGCTCGGGCTGGAGCCTGCCTTTGTCGAATCCGCTGCCGGTCATGAGCAACGTGAGTGGCTCGCGACTGACAACGACGCTGTAGTTGCTGCTCGTGCCGAGCGACCAGCCCCGGCGATGGAAATCGCGACCGGTCTCGATGAGATCGGTGATTTCAGCAGCAGAGTCGGAATGCATGAGCCTTTGATGCACAAGGCGGGACGGAATGCGAGACTTGAAACGGTGACGGATTCGTCTCAAAAGACATCACTCCGCAAAGCGAAGCGCATACAAATCCGCGTCCTTCATCGTGACACGCAGCGTGATGGTCTTCCCATTGAGTTTGGAGACATCGAGGACGTTCGCTTCGAACTCATCGCCGTAGATTTCGGCGGATTTGGCAGCCACGGCACCGGTTTCATCGAGGGCTTCGATGACGAGTGAGCCCGTGGCGGAGGTGGCGGAGTTGAGGAGGAGCTTGGAGCCGGTGACTTTGAGCGGCTTGGTGGTGAAGCTGCCGCCTTTGGCATCGGCGTGCATGGAGGCGAAACCTTGCTTGCGCACGGTGAGGCGACGGATGCGATGATCGGGATGCCGGTAGTGCTCGGAAATATAGAGCGACCATTCGCCATCGCCGGGATCGTAGATGCCGCAGGCGGTCATGTTGCTGCGCTCGGTCCAGTTTTGAAGGTCGGGGCCAGGGCGCACCCAGGCTTCGAGGAAGGGACGATCCCAGTGCGTGCCATCGCGGCTGGACATGAAGACGGCATCGCTCACGCCTTTGCCGCCGATGTGACCTTTCACCTTCTCCCGCGAGGTGGCGAAACGTTTGGGGAAGGAGAGGAAGAGATGCGGCGCGGTCGGGCAGGGGACGGTGGCGCTGGTGTAGAAGTGCTCGAAGGGCACGTCCTTGGCGTATTGATGCGCCACGCCATCACCCCAGCTCAAAAAGTCCGTGGAGGTCATGCTCTGGATGGCGCGGACCTTGTTGGTGAAGATGCGGCTGAAACTCGCGTAGCGATTCCGTGTCACGTCCCAAAAAGCGAGGTTTTGCGAGTCAAAGGCGCCTTTGGTGATCACTGGCGTGTCCTGCATCTTTCTCCAATGAATGCCGTCCGGCGAGGCGAAGGCATACAGGCCGCCCGGCGTCTCGCCTTGGTGCCAATTCTTGCCCGGCTGCTTCACGCCGCCGAGCGCCTTGTAGCGCTCCGAGGGCTTTGCGTTTGGATTCGTATCGAGAAACGGCGCGAAGTTGTGCGACTCGACCCCGCGCCAGATCACGTTGTTGTCCTTCGTGCCACCTGCTTCGATCAAGCCGAGCTTCGGACGCGTGAAATGGATGCCGTCCTCGCTTTCCACGAAGCAGGTGACCTGCGCATCGCTGTGATCGCTGCCGCCAGCGGAGCCTCGGTAGTAAAGACGCACCTTTTTGCCATCCTGAATGGCGGAGAAGTAGCCGCAGGTCGGTCCTTCCCAAGGTTGGTCCGTCGTCAGCACGATTTCGCGCCGCACGGGTTCATGAAGTTTCAAAGCGAGACCGTCTTTCTTGGCGACGAGGTAGTCATCGACAAACAACTCCCAGCGTGTGCCGAGATCGAGGGGCGTGGCGGCGGAGGCGAGCAGGGGGCACAGGAAGGAGAGAAGGAGAAGTCTCATGCCCACCTAAACGCCGTCACGCTCCACTTCTCCCGTGGTCTCGCGGGCAAACCAGCCGAGCCAAGGCGGGCAAGAGTGCCCGCTTCACTTACTCAGCGGTAAATCAGCGGCTTTTGCTGTGTCTCTGGCTCGGCGAGCGTCATCTGCGGCGTGACCTTGATGCCCATGCGCTGGTAGAAATCGAGCATCTCCTCTGTGACGAGGCGGCTGGCCTCCAAACCAAGACGCACCATCTCGTGCGTGCCAGTGACGACGGGCTGTTCCATGAGGCGGTTGGTATTCATGAGGTCGTGGAGGTCTTCGATGCGGTGGGACGTGTCGTTCGCGATCTGGCGATGCGGCGGCTCGGAGTTGTCCCACAGGACCCACTCGTCTGCAAGAGACACATAATCCTCCACGAAGTGCTTCCGGCTGCGGTCAAAGCGACGGCGCACATCCGCCTCCGGCACATGATGGCCGCCGTGTGTCACCCTCAGAGCCACGCGATTCACTGCCTGGGAGCCCGAGTCGATCATGATGTCGTGCAGCACGAAGAGATAACCCCGCTCCTTTGCCTCGCGAATCATGCTCAAATAGGTGCGACCATTCAAAGTGGACTCGATGGCAAAGCTGGAGTCTGCCGCGATCAGCTCGCGGGCTTCCTCAATGAGCAGACGACCCGCTTTGAAGGCCGCGATAGATAGATCGACGGGCGACAGGCCTTTCGCGATCTCATCGGCGTTGAGGAAACGGCGGATGCCAAGCAGTGGAAGCAGCTCACGTGCGAGCGTGCTTTTGCCAGCGCCGTTGCAGCCGCCGAGAATGCAGAGGGTCGGTTTCATGAGATTGCAGGCTCACAACTCCCTCAAAACATCCGCGATGTAAACACGCGTTCCGCCCTGCTCGCGGCTGCGGATGCCGGCGATGATCACGGCCATGAGCTCGACGGTTTCATCGAAGGGCAGGGGACGCTGGCCGGTGCGGAGCATGTCGATGAAGGCCACGAGCTGGCCGCGGAAGGCGTGATAGGTATCCGTGAGTTTCACGGCGAGATCGCCTTTCGTGCCGTAGAGATGCACGGCTCCGAAACTGCCGAACGCGTCATGCAGCGCACCGAGGGTGACTTTGACGCCGCTGCGGTGCGTGAGGTGCATGACATCGCCACCGGCATCGGTGTGTGCCTGCACAGTGAGGAAACCGGGACCGAGCAGCGGCTCGACGGCCTCCAGCGCATGGATGCCATAGCGTTCCCAAGTCTTGCAGGTGAAGCTGGTGATCCAGCGAAGGTCGCCGAGCGATGAAAAGTCCGCTCGCATCTCGGGTGCATACCTCATGCCGCTGGTGGAGAGGATGATTTTGTCTTCGCGATGCCATTCGACGAACTGGCGCAGCTCGGGGATGGTCGTGGCCATCGGCTTGTCGATGAAGACAGGCAATCCAGCCTCAATGAAAGGCCGCGCACGGCGAACATGATCGGCTCCATCATCGGTGGCGATCACCGCGGCATCGACCTGGCCGATGACGTCCTCCGGCTTTTCGACGACGTGCTCGATCAAACTCGCGGCAGCTACTTTCGGCGCATCGGCGGGATCATCGCACCAAATATGCGTCACGCGGGCACCGGGGATGCGCACGGACTCGAGCGGCTGCTTGCCCATGTAGATGGGAATGCCGGCATATGGGCACTTCGCCATCTCGGCGGGGTTGTAGCCATTGATGATGCCGCTCCAGGAATACGGATGGCCGTTTCCTTCGATCATGCCGAGCATGGCAAGCTTGAGTTCGCGATTCATGGGTCGATGGCAGTGCCGGTGTCGGAGGAGCGGAGGGCGGCGAGGTTGAAGCGAAGGGTCTGTACGGCCTCCTCAAAGGTGCAGAGCGGATTCGGCAGGCCTTCCAAGCCATTGAGGAAGGCGTTTGCTTGCGCGATGAAGAGGTCGTCACGCTCCAGCGGAGGTGTGACATGCCACGTCCAGTCTTTGTCGCCATGCATGAGGACGCCCCAGCGCTGGAGATGGCCCTCGATCTTCACGCTGCCGTGCTCGCCGTGGATGTGGATCGTGTTTTCGTTCGGTGCTTGGAATTGCGTCATCGCATAGCTCACCATCACGCTGCCATGACGGGCGGTGACGTTCACGGTGTCCTCGATGGTGACTCCTCCGAGCGCCTGATGCGCGGCATCGCAATACACCCGCGTGCATGGCCCCAGCAGCCACTCGACGGCATTGGCGACATGCGTGAGCGCATCCTGAATCACACCGCCGCCGGTCTCACGGCGTGTGTAATAGATCTCGCGATA
>Ga0114981_10001262_pt1 | contig 16525 bp, 12 predicted proteins | sample S_140806_MF_Meta_FD_87028 | JGI IMG/M metagenome (GOLD analysis project Ga0114981, IMG submission 87028) | Freshwater microbial communities from Lake Simoncouche, Canada to study carbon cycling - S_140806_MF_MetaG | ecosystem: Environmental > Aquatic > Freshwater > Lake | place: Lake...
AGCACAAAGGTCTGGTACAGGCTGATAGGCAGTTCCAGCAGGCCGTTGATCAGCACAAAAGCGACAAGCAATGCCAATTGCTGCCCCATCTCGTCCGACATCAGCCACGTCGACAAGACCTGGTTCAACAGACCCAAACCACCCAACAGTGTCCATCCCACGACAATCACGGCTGCCCAGCTTGCTTCCAGCAGGCCCAGACGCGCCTTGGCAATGGTGTAGTCGGCCGCCTTCTGGTGGGATGCTAAGTTGATGGTCCCCGCAAAGGCCAGGGGCACCTGCCTGCGATGATGCGCCACGTGCCGAATTTGGCGCGACATCAGCCACAGCCGGACCAGAAGCCCCAAGACCAACATGGCTGCAAAGGCCATCGTGAGTGCCAGGGACAATGTGCTTGCTGAAGATGTGACTTGCATGGCTTTGGAGTTTAGGGCATCAGCGACAATGAGGTCATGGACAAGCCGACTCATCTGCCCCCAGTGGAACAATTAGCCAAATCAGACCAGAACCTGGTGTGGCTTGACTGCGAGATGACTGGACTGGACCCCGAGGTGGACCGGATCATCGAAATCGCCGTTGTGGTGACCGGTCCTGGGCTGGAGCCCCGGATCGAGGGCCCCGTGCTGGTGATCCATCAAAACGATGAGCAGCTGGGCAGGATGGACGCATGGAACCGGGGAACGCACACCAAAAGCGGTTTGGTTGACAAGGTCAAAGCGTCCACCATGACCGAGGACCAGGCACAGGCGCTGTTACTGGCCTTCGTGGGTCGGTTTATCCCGAAAAAAGGCAGCCCCCTGTGCGGCAACAGCATTGGGCAAGATCGTCGATTTCTGGTGAAGTACATGCCTCAGCTGGACGCTTTTTTCCACTACCGGAATCTGGATGTCAGCACGCTCAAGGAACTCGCCAAACGCTGGCGCCCCGAGGTCTACAGCGGATTCAAAAAACAGCAGCGGCATACAGCGCTGGCTGATGTCCACGAGTCGATCGATGAACTGGTGCACTACCGTACCCATTTTTTGAAGGTCGACGCCCAGCCAAGCAGTTGATTACGTGCCATAATATGGGCCGGCAACGCATTGCGTGGCCTTGTTGCGCATCTCCCCTCATTCACGCGGCCCACGGTGGCTCCCCTTCAGGGGTGGAAACCAGATCAGGCCCACTTCCAGCCCGGCACCATTGGGTCTGGTCAGTATCCGTTTGATGGTTGATGTCTTTTAACCATTGACGGAGCAACTACCCATTTGGGTGGTACTCGCGTGTGAGTAATTCTATGACTGACGCTTTCGATGCGGCTGGTGATTTTTCATCATCCGAAACCTTCTCCAACTCTGATTCGGGCGTTGCGCTCGCTCCTGATCAAGGTGGCCTGCCAGTGAGCCCAGCCCCCAACGGCTTTCTGCCATTCGGTCTGGCACCCGAGTTGATCCGCGCGGTGGAAGACTTGGGCTTCACTGAGCCGACAACGGTGCAAAAACGCACCATCCCGCTGGCAATGACGGGCGTTGACGGTGGGCAAGGCAAGATGCGTTTTGTTGACCTGATGGTCTCCAGTCAGACCGGTAGCGGCAAGACGGCTGCATTTTTGCTGCCGGTGCTGCACACGCTTTTGACTCAGCAGAATGAAGCCATAGAAGCCGAGAAAAATGCCTATGAACAAGCTGTCGCCGAGGCCGCCGCCAAGGGTGAACCGGCGCCCAAGCGCGCCAAGCGCAAGGACCCGACCAATCCGCGCAACTTCTCGGCAGTGGCGCCCGGCGCGCTGATCGTTTGCCCGACCCGCGAGCTGGCCCAACAGGTCGCGCACGATGCGATTGAGCTGGTCCAGCATTGCCGAGGCCTTCGGATCGCGAATATCGTCGGCGGCATGCCCTACCAGTTGCAGATTGCCAAGCTGCAAAATGCCAATCTTGTCGTTGCCACCCCAGGCCGTTTGCTGGACCTTCAGCGGTCCATGCAAATCAAGCTCGATCAGGTCCAATTCCTGGTGGTTGATGAGGCAGATCGCATGTTGGACCTTGGCTTTTCCGATGATCTGGCCGAAATCAATCAACTGACGGTACAGCGCAAGCAGACCATGATGTTCAGCGCCACTTTTGCGCCGCGCATCCAGCAACTCGCGGTGCGTGTGATGCGGGAACCACAGAAAATTGCCATCGATTCGCCGCAGGACAAGCATGTCAACATCAAGCAGGCGCTCTTCTGGGCAGACAATGCGATGCACAAGCGCAAACTGCTGGACCACTGGCTGCGTGACACAACGATCAATCAAGCCATTGTTTTTGCCAGTACACAAATTGAATGTGATGGGCTGGCCAATGACCTTCAACAGGATGGATTCTCGGCAGTTGCTCTCCATGGCGCCCTGAGTCAAGGCCTGCGTAACCGCCGCCTGATGGCATTGCGTCAGGGACAGGTGCAGATTCTTGTGGCGACCGACGTTGCTGCGCGCGGCATCGATGTGCCGACCATCAGCCATGTCTTTAACTTCGGGTTACCCATGAAGGCGGAGGACTACACCCATCGCATCGGGCGGACCGGGCGTGCTGGACGTGACGGACTGGCCGTCACATTTGCCGAATTCCGTGACCGTCGGAAAATCTTCGATATCGAGTCCTACAGCCGGCAGACCTTCAAGGCGGAAGTTATCCCTGGCCTTGAGCCCCAACAACGTTTCCCAGACGCCCGTCCTGGCTCAAATTTCGGCGGCCGTGACAGCCGCGGCAGCGCAGACCATCACTCCCGCGATCGAAAATTCGGACCTTCGAGGCCTAGTGGCAATTTTGGCGGCAACCGCAGCGCGGCACCTGGCCGTCCGGGCGGTGGCTTTGGCGCTACGACCGATTTTGCGCCCCGCGGTGGCGATCGCCGGCCAGCCGGCGCAGCACGAGAAGAGACTGATGGTGGTCGAGGTTCGTTCGGCAAGCCGATGGGTATCAAACCTGCAAACAGCCGCAAAGTCTTCGTGCCTCGCGACGCCAAGAAGCGCCCAACGCGCGCAGCCTGAGGTCGGGCGGGCGCTTGCGTATCGGGGACTGAAACACGCACAGGCTGTTGAACAATGGCCCCGGAATGGTCATGAAAACGTCCCCCAAAGAAATACCGGCACGGTTGACCAGGCGCCGGTTCGTGTTTTTGACGCTTCCCAATTATTCGCTCATTGCTTTGGCGAGTGCGGTGGAAGCGTTGCGCATGGCCAATCGTGTGACCAAGCAGGACGTCTATGCGTGGACAATTGCCAGCCTGGATGGAACGCCCCAGCAAGCCAGCAATGGCTTGTCCATGTCACCCACGGAACCGATTGACCATACAGACACGCCTGACATCTTGTTCGTTTGCGGCGGCGCATTTTCAGGCTTGGAAAAAGTCATTGAAAACCGCACAGAGGCCTCAGGCATTGGTTTCAGTGCCACGGTCAAGAGTAAAAAAGAGCGCTCCCTCACGCAGGTCTTCAACGAAGTTGAACCTGAAGACTTGATCAAGTTTGGCCTGATCCCTGAGCTGGTGGGGCGCATGCCCGTGGTCGCTACGCTGACCGAGCTGACCGAAGAGGCGCTGGTGCAAATTTTGACCGAGCCCAAAAATGCCTTGGTCAAACAATTTGGCATGCTCCTGAACATGGAAGGCGTTGATCTGGAAATTCGGCCGGCCGCCTTGACCGCCATTGCCAAAAAAGCCCTGGCCCGCAAAACCGGTGCGCGCGGTTTGCGCTCTATTTTGGAGCAAGCTTTGATCAATACCATGTTTGATTTGCCCAATGAGGTCAATGTTGAAAAAGTGGTGGTGGACGAGTCCACCATCGAAGAAAACCAATCCCCCTTGTTGGTCTACCGTGAGTCGGCCAAACAAGCTTGATGCGCATTGAATTTTCCAGCCCACCCCCCCCAGCCTGTCTGATGAATAAGTCCACACCCCTAGGCCTTGAAATCAGCGTGATTGGGGCCATTTGTTCCGAATAACGATAGGGAACCCCATGTCTGGACATACACCTTTACCCGCCATTGCGCTTGATTTGCCCATGTTGCCACTGCGCGACGTTGTGGTCTTCCCGCACATGGTTATTCCGCTGTTTGTGGGTCGCCCCAAGAGCATCAAAGCGCTTGAAACCGCCATGCTCACTGACAGGCGCATCATGCTGGTGGCCCAAAAAACAGCCGCCAAAGACGAGCCGCAAGCCACCGACATGTTCGAAGTCGGTTGCATTTCCACCATTTTGCAGATGCTCAAATTGCCCGATGGCACTGTCAAAGTCTTGGTTGAAGGCCAACAGCGCGCCCAAGTGCAAACCATTGTGGATGGTGAAGTGCACTTCATCGCCACCGTCGTGCCAGTCGAAGTGGCCGCCGAGAAAGCAGTGCAAACCAGTGAAATCGAGGCCCTTCGCCGTGCGGTCATGCAGCAGTTTGATCAATACGTCAAACTGAACAAAAAAATACCGCCCGAAATTCTCACCTCGATCTCGAGCATTGACGAGCCAGGCCGCTTGGCCGACACCATTGCTGCTCATTTGCCTTTGAAGTTGGAAAACAAGCAACTGGTGCTCGATTTGGCCAGCGTGCGCGACCGTTTGGAAAATTTGTTCACTCAACTCGAGCGTGAAGTCGACATCTTGAATGTGGACAAAAAAATTCGTGGCCGCGTCAAGCGCCAAATGGAAAAAAACCAGCGCGATTTTTATTTGAACGAGCAAGTCAAGGCCATTCAAAAAGAACTCGGTGAAGGCGAAGAGGGCGCTGACATCGAAGAAATCGAGAAGAAAATCAAAGCGGCCAAAATGTCGCCCGAGGCCCGTAAAAAAGCCGATGCCGAGTTCAAGAAACTCAAACTCATGTCGCCCATGTCGGCCGAAGCTTCGGTGGTGCGCAATTACATTGAAGTTTTAACCGGATTGCCTTGGAGCAAGAAAACCAAAATCAAACACGACTTGGCCAACGCCGAAGTGGTGTTGAACGAAGACCACTTTGGCCTGGAAAAAGTCAAAGACCGCATCATGGAATACCTCGCGGTTCAGCAGCGCGTGGACAAAGTCAAAGCGCCCATCTTGTGCTTGGTGGGCCCCCCCGGCGTGGGCAAAACTTCGCTGGGCCAGTCGATCGCCAAAGCCACTGGGCGCAAATATGTGCGCATGGCCTTGGGCGGCATGCGCGACGAGGCAGAGATTCGCGGCCACCGCCGCACCTACATTGGCGCCATGCCCGGCAAAGTCTTGCAAAGCTTGAGCAAAGTGGGTACACGCAACCCTTTGTTTTTGCTCGATGAAATTGACAAACTCGGAACTGACTTCAGGGGCGACCCCTCCAGCGCTTTGCTCGAGGTCTTAGACCCCGAACAAAACCATACCTTTGGTGACCACTATGTCGAGGTCGACTTTGATCTGAGCGACGTGATGTTTGTGGCCACATCCAACTCCATGAACATCCCGCCGGCCTTGCTTGACCGCATGGAAGTGATTCGTTTGTCGGGTTACACCGAAGACGAGAAAACCAGCATCGCCATGAAATACCTGCTGCCCAAGCAGATGAAAAACAATGGTGTCAAAGACGAAGAGTTGCAAATTCAAGAATCAGCCGTGCGCGACATCGTGCGCTACTACACCCGCGAAGCCGGTGTGCGCTCTTTAGAGCGCGAACTCTCTAAGATTTGCCGCAAAGTTGTCAAAAGCCTGCAGCTCAAACAAATGCAAGCGCCCGTAGTCGTCAAGGCCGAGAATTTGAACGATTTCTTAGGCGTACAAAAGCACACTTATGGCCGTGCCGAAGCACAAAACCAAGTCGGCCAAGTTGTTGGCTTGGCATGGACCGAAGTGGGCGGCGATTTGCTCACCATTGAGGCCGCATTGATGCCGGGCAAGGGTGTGATCACCCGCACTGGCTCGCTGGGCGATGTGATGAAGGAGTCGGTCGAAGCGGCCCGCACCGTGGTGCGCAGCCGGGCCCGCATGCTGGGCATCCAAGACGATGTGTTTGAGAAAAAAGACCTGCACATCCACGTGCCTGATGGCGCCACCCCCAAGGACGGCCCCAGCGCTGGCGCAGCCATGACCACAGCCATGGTCTCGGCCATGACGGGCATCCCCGTGCGCGCCACTGTGGCCATGACCGGTGAGATCACCCTCAGGGGCGAGGTCACGGCCATCGGCGGCCTGAAAGAAAAACTTTTGGCCGCACTGCGCGGCGGCATCAAAACGGTTTTGATTCCGGAAGACAACGTCAAAGACCTGCAAGATATTCCGGAAAATGTCAAAAATGGCCTGGAAATTGTGCCGGCCAAATGGATCGACAAAGTACTCGAGGTGGCCCTTGAAAGAATGCCCCAAGCGCTTGCCGACGAGGAGCCGGCTGCTGTCATTGCCCCAGTGGATGCGCAAGTCAAAACCCAGGCTGTCAAACATTGAAGGCATCAAAATTACGCTATAATTGACTCAACGCAGTCAATTAAGCATAGAATGCTCAGTTGAGTAAAATGCGGGAATAGCTCAGTTGGTAGAGCGCAACCTTGCCAAGGTTGAGGTCGCGAGTTCGAATCTCGTTTCCCGCTCCAAACAAAGAAAGAAGTAAGAACATCTTTCAACAATCAAGGGAAGCTCCAGCTTCCCTTTTTTGTCAAACAGGTTTCTCGGTTCACGGCGCGGTAGCAAAGCGGTTATGCAGCGGATTGCAAATCCGCCCAGCCCAGTTCGACTCTGGGCCGCGCCTCCATCATTTCTCTTTGAAAATCACAGGCGCAGTGATGGACAGCTTAAATCTGATCATGGACACGATAGCCCGACATTTCTCAGTGAGCATTCTTTTTTGCTTGATGAAGAAATACAAGTTGCTTCGATTCAGGTGAGATCGTTTCTGGGTTAAACCCTCGGTGTCGATATCGCTGACGAAGTCGGCTGGCGTGACAATGGCCGGGGCAACTGAATAAGCTTTGTTTGTTCCTGTCAGGAATACCCTCAAATAATTGTCATACGGCAACGTGACAGATTGGAATTGATTGAGAAACGCCTGCGCACCTGCCCGCGACCACAAAACGCCCGTGGCCAGCATCGGAAATCGATGGGTGCAATGCAGCGTAAACGCATCTAATTTCTGGATGACAGAGGTGTATTTGTAATCTGAAGGGCCTAGATTGACTGCATAAAAGTCAATGCCCTTGAGTTGCATCAAAATTTGATTTGCAACGCCAAGCAGATCCTTTGAAATGTCTGCATCGTCTTCTAAAACAATTGCAAATTCTTCTGACTGAGACAGAAACTCTTTCAAAGCCGCTACGTGACTCAGGAAGCAACCCACTTCGCCGGGTTGAATGCTTCTTCCCATGTAGGAGCGGCAATAGGCATCGTTCGAAACGGATTGCCAATCAATTGATTTCCCGTATATGGCTGGAATTCTTGCGTAGGACGCGCCAATGTGAGTCAGGTCTAGGCTTATTTTTTCCCATCGACTCACACTGTTGTCGAGGTTGATTACATAGACTTTCAATTTGCCATCCTGATGCTTGTTGGAACGATCTTAGCATCAAGGGGGGGCATGCATTCAATGCTTTTGTGATTGTTGCCTGGCCATTCTGGCCTCAATGATGTCGCGATTTTTGGTGGCATTTTCATCGCCTTTCTTGGAAGCCTTGTTGTAGTACATCAAAGCTTTGGCGTCGTCAGCGTTCACGCCTTGACCGTGGTCGTACATGAAGCCCAGAGTTGACAGCGCGGGCGCATAGTCTTGGGCCGCTGCCAACAGGTACCAGTGCATGGCTTGCGCATAGTTTTGCACAACACTTTTCCCGTTGCTGTACATAAAACCCACTTTGGATTGGGCTTCGGCACTGCCGTGTGACGCCGCCAACTTATACCAACGCATGGCCTCGGGGAAGTTGCTTTCTACACCGTGTCCGCGGTCGTACATCACGCCAAGGTTGATCTGCGCATTGACATGGCCTTTTGCTGCGGCCAATTTGAACCAGCTCATGGCTTGCGCATAGTCTTGCTTGATGCTGTGCCCGTTGTCGTAGAGCACCCCGATTCTGTAATGCGCATCAAGATGGCCGAGTTCTGCAGCCAGCTTGTACCAGCGAACCGCTTCCATGTCATCTTGCTCAACGCTGTGGTGGTTTTCGTACATGGAGCCCAGGCCATACAGCGCATTGGCGTTGTTGTTTTTTGCAGCCAAATGGTACCAGCGCATCGCTTCTGTGTAATCCTGTTTGACACCTTGCCCACTGTCAAATAAAACGCCAAGCTTGTACTGCGCCTGTGAATGCCCTTGGGCCGCAGCCAGCTGCAGCCAATGCACTGCTTCGGCGTAGTCTTGCGCAGTCCCTTGGCCTTTCTCGGTCATGTCGCCCAGGTTGTACTGGGCGTCCGCATTGCCTTGTTCTGCTGCCAGTTTGTAGCAGGTCACCGCCTCAGCGAAGTTTTGTGCAACACCTTGACCCTTGTGGTACATGACAGCCAAGTTGTATTGCGCCTCTGACTCACCTTTCGCAGCTGATTCTTGCCCTCGTTTGTATTCGGCCGCAATTGCTGCAACAATTTCTTCTTGCTGCTTGAGCAGTTCTTCCATCCGAGTCATTGGTGATTCCTTCAAGGAGTTTTAAAACGCTCTGTGATACGTCAGTGCTTCCAGTCTAAGTCTAAAGCGCAAGGAGCGTGAGGGTCCGCAATGCTTGGCTGCTCTAGGGCGCAGCAACTTCAATCATGATCTCATTTCGGCGAAACATGGGAAGCGTCCAGGGGGGGTCGTACCTGGACAAGCGAGGCGCACCCACAATTTGCATGCCTTTGCCCTTGGCCCAACTGATGGTTTCTTCCGTGAGGTGTTGAATTTTGGCTGTGGTGTTAAAGCCCGAATATTTAAAAACTACAAAATGTTTTTCAGGAATTTGGCGCAAACTGACAGCGTCGTTTTTGGGCTTTGGAATATTTTCTAAAGTGTATTGACTGGGCATGACGAAGTGAATCAACCACTTGTTGGCAGTCTGCATGTCAAGTTCGGCGGTTTGAGGCTCAGCGGTCACCGGCGCAGTCATCGCTATTTTGGATGACTGGGGTACTGCTGTCACGGGCGCAGTCATCGCTATTTTGGCGGAACTTGCAGTTTGGGCGCTTTGGTTATTGCCAAAAATATAGTCTGCAATCAGCCGAAAGCCTTTGCTGGATGCGGCGTCCATGTCACCATCGACCAACACCTGGGCCACCATCATGGGGGCGTAATGCCGGACTTCATAGTCCCCCGCTGTGGAGACAACTTTGTATGCGGGCTCCTCTATCGCCATGGCAGCTCCCATCCAAATCAGGCCCCCAACAAGGGCAATTGTTTTAACTTTAGTGAAGTTCATAAAGAATGAAAATTAAATAGAACGTTTTGTGGGTCGCCATGGGTTTCAAGGCGGCTTTGTTTTGGACTCAAAACCCAAACAGGCTTTGCCATCTGATTTTAAAACTTGAATGCAGGGAAGCACTTGAGACTTAAAGCCAAATAACTTGCAACTGTAGGGCATTGCGGGTACCCAGCTGGTGGCAAAGTGTTTGCATTTCCAGCAGCTCAGGGCGGTGTTGGGTGGCTTGTCTGTCATCGCTGCATTATTAACTTAACAGGGTGAAAAAGAGCAGGCCAGCCGGATTCCAATGCGCAAAATGGGGATACTGTCTATCGCCTGAACAAGCCACCAATCAAGTCGCGCATCCACTGGTGCGCGGAGTCGCCGTCCGTGCTGCTGTGCCAAACCAGGTGAACTTCGTAAGTGGGGGCTTGGCTCAAGTGCCACATTTGCAAATTCATGCGCTGACTCAACTCGCGCGCGTACATTTCGGGCACGATCGAGAGCAGGTCGGTACTTTGTGCCAGATCGGCAATGGCCCCGAAGTGACGCGATCGGATCAAAATACGGTCTTGCAACTTCATCTTGGTGAGCATTTTTTCAACACTGCCGTGGGAAGTTGCCGTGGGCGCGACCACGATGAAGTTGGCTTTGGCCAGTTGCGCAGCAGTCAGCAGCTTGCTGCGCCCTGGGTTGCTGGGCCGCCAGCTCTTGGAGGCAATGGCCATGTAGCGCTCTTTGAACAGCAATTTCGTACGAATACCGCGGTGCTTGGGTTGCAATATGCCAATGGCCATGTCGATCTCGCGCGTCTCCAGCGCGCTGGCCACTTCAGCAGCCACCACGGAAATATTGGACAGACTGGCCATTGGGGCTTGGGCGCGCAGATGACTCACCAGTTGCGGCAAAAACAGCATTTCACCCAAGTCTGAAAGTGACAGTCGCCAATGCATGTTGCTGCTCAAGGGTTCAAAATCTTGTTGCCCCATCAGAAGGCTTTCCAGGGCCAGCAGTTGTTTTTGCACAGGCAGGGCAATTTGCTCACACAGTTGCGTGGGCTGCAGGCCTGAAGGGGACCGCACAAAGAGTTCATCGCCAAAGTGACTGCGCAGTCTGGCCAAGGCGTTGCTGGTGGCCGGTTGCGACAAAGACAAAACTTGCCCAGCTGCCGTGACCGAGCCCGTGCGGTGAATGGCAACCAAGACGCGCAATAAATTCAGGTCCAAATGGCGAAAGTTCATGGCAATAGGCCTTGTGCTGGAGACGGTACGTTGCTAAGGGTTACTTCCAATTATTTGATTTATGAATGTATTACATCATAAAAATCCATTTGCATGATATCGGGTCTTTGCCTAAATTCAGCCTATGCTGCACCCGCCCTTGACCCTTGTGCCCCTTGAATTGAAAGGCAATTGCCGTGGCTGAACGATCTTTCATGCAGGAAGTCCAAAAACTTCGCTTGGGCGAAGGGGAAGATTTCGGGGGCGAGGGTATTTTGGCCGTCACCAAGGCATTGCTGCAGTCGGGGGTGTCGTATGTGGCCGGTTACCAGGGCGCGCCCATCTCGCATTTGATGGACGTGCTCACCGATGCCCATGAGATCTTGGAAGAGCTTGGCGTTCATTTTGAGCACAGCGCCTCTGAAGCCACGGCCACGGCCACATTGGCCGCATCGGTCAACTACCCTTTGCGTGGCGCGGTCACATTCAAGTCAACAGTGGGCATCAACGTGGCGTCGGACGCACTGGCCAATTTGGCCTCGGGCGGCGTGATGGGCGGCGCCATGATCATCGTCGGTGAAGACTATGGTGAGGGCTCGAGCATCATGCAAGAGCGCTCGCACGCCTTTGCCATGAAATCTCAAGTCTGGCTGATTGACCCGCGCCCGAACTTGCCCAGCATCGTCAAAGCCGTGGAGATGGGGTTTGAGTTGTCTGAAGCCACGCAAACGCCCGTCATGCTGGAGCTGCGCATTCGAGCATGCCATGTGCACGGCCATTTCCAGACGCGCGCGAACGTGCGGCCTTCGTTTACCCTGAAAGATGCGATTGAAAACCCCAAGCGCGACACGGCCCGCATTGTGCTGCCGCCTGCCAGTTATGTGCATGAGCAAGAAAAAATCCAAAAACGCTGGCCGGCTGCTTTGAAATTCATCCAAGAGCAGCAGGTCAACGAGTTTTTTTCTGAGCAGGCGCAAAACTTTGGCATCGTCATGCAAGGGGGCCTGTACAACGGTGTGATGCGGGCTTTGCAGCTCTTGGGCTTGGCCGACCCCTTTGGCCAATCGCAAGTGCCCTTGTATGTGCTGAACATCACCTACCCGTTGGTCGACGATGAGTTCAAAACTTTCTGTGCTGGCAAGCTGGGGCTTTTGGTGGTGGAGGAGGGGCAACCCGACTACATTGAACAAAATATTCACGCCATTTTGCGCAAGGCCGATGTGCCAACTCGACTCCACGGGAAGGACGTTTTCCCAATGGGGGGCGAATACACCGGCGCCGTCTTGCTCCAAGGAGTCAGACAGTTCATTGAGCAATACATGCCTGAGTGGCAGATCCAAGTCCAAAGGCAGGAACTGAGCCCCTCGCCGGTGCAAGCGCTGGCAGTGGCACAGGTCCACGCACGGCCTCCTTCTTTTTGCACTGGCTGCCCTGAACGCCCCATTTTCACTGCATTGAAATTGCTTGAAAAAGAGTTGGGCCCACGCCATGTCAGTTGCGACATTGGCTGCCACTTGTTCTCCATTCTGCCGCCCTTTAACATTGGCGCGACCACCATGGGTTACGGCTTGGGCTGGGCCGGTGCTTCGGCTTTCAATTCCAATGAAACCGACCGGCGCACCTTGGCCATCATGGGCGATGGCGGGTTTTGGCACAACGGCTTGACCAGCGGCGTTGGCAATGCTGTTTTCAACCAAACCGACAACGTTTTATTGGTGGTTGACAACGGTTACTCCGCTGCCACGGGTGGCCAAGATGTGCTCTCGTCCAAGGCCATCAACCCAATTCGAAGCACCAACAATCCGATTGAAAAAGCAGTGCGCGGTGTAGGGGTCAACTGGGTCAAAACGGTCACGCACACCTACAGTTTGGATGCCATGCGGCAATCTTTGCGAGATGCCTTTAACTCCCGTGAGCGAGGCCCCAAAGTGGTGGTGGCGCAAAGCGAATGCATGCTCAACCTGCAGCGGCGTGTCAAGCCTTTGATGCTCGAGAAAATTAAAAAGGGCCAGCGCGTGGTGCGTGAGCGTTTCGGTATTGACCCTGACACCTGCACGGGAGACCACTCCTGCATCCGCCTGTCAGGTTGCCCCTCCCTGAGCATCATGAGCAACCCAGACCCATTGCGCACAGACCCCGTGGCCACTGTGATTGACAGCTGCGTTGGCTGCGGCCTGTGTGGTGAAGTGGCGCATGCAGCGGTTTTGTGCCCCTCGTTTTACCGCGCTGAAATCATCAACAACCCCACGCCATGGGACCGATTCAAAGCGCTGATCAGATCCAAAGTGATTGGCTTTTTACAGCAGCGAATTGACAAACGCCTTGAAGGCATCGCAGCCTGATGCAGACCCCATTGAACCCGTCAGACTCGCCCCTTATCACCATTGCAGTGTTGGCCATGGGCGGGGAGGGTGGAGGTGTGCTGGCCGATTGGCTGGTTGATCTGGCCCAAAACAATGGTTACTTGGCTCAATCGACATCTGTGCCGGGGGTGGCGCAGCGCACGGGCGCTACGATTTACTACATCGAGATGTTTCCCCGCTCGTCAGTGCCAGATGGAAAGTTGCCCGTGATGGCCTTGAGTCCATTTCCGGGTGCAGTTGACATCGTCATCGCCTCGGAGTTGATGGAGGCCGGACGTGCTGTGCAACGCGGCTTTGTAGATGCGCAAAAAACGACCTTCATTGCCTCCACGCACCGTGTTTACTCCATGACTGAGCGCGTTGCCATGGGTGATGGCCGAGTGGATCACGGCAAGTTGATTGAAGGCGCGCAGGCCTCGGCAAAACTCTGGCTGGGCGCTAACTTTTCCGCTGTGGCAGAGCAAGCGGGCAGCTTGATTGGCCCGGCTTTGTTCGGTGCATTGGCATTGATCGGCCGCCTGCCCTTTGATCGTCAGCAATTTGAAGACAGCATCAAGCGCAGTGGCGTGGGCGTTCAATCAAGCTTAAAGGCTTTTGCAGCTGGCTGGCAAGAGGCCAAGGCAACGCAGGCTCGAGGTAGCAAGGGGAATCTGCATTTAGAAGGCCAGGCTACACCTGGTTTGTCTGCACCACCGGCCCTTGCCCCAGTTGGCCCCCGATTGCAGGCTTTGGCGCTGCGTGCGGCGCACAGTTTGCCCGCGCCAGCCCTTGAGAACACCAGGCTGGGCTTGATGCGACTGGCAGACTACCAAAGCATCGACTACGCAGCTTTGTTCTTGGATCGCTTGATCTCGATGAGCAAGGCCCTAGAAAACTTGGGGCCTCAAGCCGCGCCGTTGATCAGCGAAACAGCCCGGCACCTGGCACTTTGGATGACTTACGAGGACAGCGTGCGTGTGGCCGATTTGAAAACGCGCAGAGCCCGTTTTGACCGGGTCGGGCGTGAGGTGCGGCAAACTGCAGACCAAGGCCTGGCGATCAATGAATTTCTGCACCCTCGTGTTGAAGAAATTGCAGACATTTTGCCTGCCCCTGTGGGGCGATGGCTGTTGTCCTCCCGCTGGGCGCGTGCCTGCTTAGCCCCATTGACCCGCAAGGGCCGCATCGTTCAAACCTGTTCTTTGCGAGGCTTTGCCTTGCTGTATGCCATTGCTTCTTTGCGCCGCTGGCGACCTGTCTCACTGCGTTACACGCAAGAGCACGAGCGCATGCAGCAATGGCTGGCGCAGGCAGTGCAACTGGCCTACCAGCAGCCTGAGTTGGCCATGCAAGTGGTCAAGGCCCAGCAGTTGATCAAGGGCTACGGAGACACCCATGCCAGAGGCTGGCGCAGTTTTGAAAAAATAATTCAAGCCTTGCCACTGCTGCAGTCGCAGGTGGATGGGCCCAAGCGCATGGCCCATTTGATCCAAGCGGCACTGGCAGATGAACACGGCAATGCATTAGACAAAGCTTTGTTTGCGCTGAACCTGCATGCGCAAAACCCGAATTGACAAGCCTCAATTCTGGTCTGACACTTCGTTCACAAAAGGAGACGTAGAAAATGAAATTTGATTTGATCTTGAAAGCCTCTCTGGCGCTCATGCTGGCGGCCGCGGCCCCTTTGTCGTGGGCCCAAGAGGTCACGCTGCGCATGGTCAGTGGGTTCGCGGAAAACGGCATTTATGTGCAAAGGTTGTTGCCCTGGGTCACCAAATTCAACGCGGAGGGCAAGGGCCTGGTGCAGATCAACTTCATTGGGGGTCCCAAAGCCATTCCTTCATTTGAGCTGGGCAATGCCGTCAAGACTGGCGTGGTCGACATGGCCTTGAACACGGGCGCTTTTTACACCAACGTGATGCCCGAGGCAGACTTCTTGAAATTGACGCAAATTTCAGTGGCAGAGCAAAGAAAAAATGGCGCCTTTGAGGCCATCAACAAAGTGTGGAATGAAAAAGGCAACATGCAGTATTTGGCGCGCATGGTTGAAAACCAGCCGTTTCACATTTACACCAACAAAAAAGTAGACAAACCCGATCTGACAGGACAAAAAATTCGCATCACACCGGTGTACCGTGATTTTTTCCAGTCGCTCAATGCGAACGTTATCACCACGCCTCCGGGCGAGGTCTACACCGCACTGGAGCGCGGTGTGGTGGACGGCTACGGTTGGCCCATTGGCGGTATTTTTGATTTCAACTGGCAAGAGAAAACCAAGTTCCGCATTGACCCGGGTTTCTACGATGCAGAAGTTTCCTTGATCATGAATTTGCCCGCTTACAAAAAGCTCACCGATGCACAGCGCAGTTACTTGCAAAAGCAACTGTTGGCATTGGAGGCGGAAAACACCTTCTGGGGCACTTACACCACCGAGGAAACTGCGCGGCAGGCCAAAGTGGGCATACAGACCATCAGTTTTGATGCGGCCACTGCCAAAGCATTTCGGGACAAAGCTTACGAAGTCGGCTGGGCTGGCGCCAGCAAGCAAAGCCCTGAGGTGGCAGCGCGCTTTAAAACGCTCTTTGCCAAGTGATCTTGCGGTGCTCTGAGCGCTATGGGCAGTTGCTGTCTGCTCTGGCCATGCTGGGCTGTATGCTGCTTTTGGCCATGATGCTGATCATCGTGGCCGATGTCGCGCTGCGCAATGTGGCGCTGCCCGGTTGGCCGCAAGGCTTGGCTTGGAGCAATGAAATTTCTGAGCTTTTTCTGTACCTGATCACCCTGTGCGTAGCCCCTTGGCTGCTGCGCCAAGGCCAGCACATTCGGGTGGACATCGTGCTGCGACCACTGCCACCTCGTTTGGCGTGGTTGCTCGAATGGGTGGGGGACGCTATTGGCTTGACCACTTGTTGGATGCTGGCTTGGTATGCCAGCGTGGCTGTATGGGCCAGCTATGGCGCCGGCTCGGTGAACATCAAGACCTTGGTGACACCGGAGTGGTGGTCTTTAGCGCCTTTGCCTGTGACCTTTTTACTGCTGTCCATTGAGATGCTGTTTCGCATGAACCGCTTGTGGCTGGGCGAGCGAGGGCCACGGCACGATGCTGTGAGTGCTGCTTGAGATTTCAGTTCATGCAACTTTCGTCATTTCTGGCCAGAGGGCTCGGGCATGTCTAGCTGGCAATTCGCTGCGTTTTTGATGCTGGGCGGCTCGACCTTGTTGTTGTTCATAGGCATGCCTGTGGCCTTGACGTTCTTGTCAGTCAATATTGTGGGGGCTTGGCTTTACATGGGCGGCGAGCCCGGTTTGGTGCAGCTTGTGCGAAGCAGTGTCAGTTCGGTGGCCGCATTTTCTCTCACGCCCATTCCTTTGTTTGTCTTGATGGGTGAGATTTTGTTTCACACCGGCTTGGCCCTTAAAGTGATCGAGGGTGTGGAGCGCTTGATCTCGCGTGTGCCGGGGCGCTTGGCGGTGGTGGCGGTGGTGGCCGGCACGGTGTTCTCGGCCATTTCAGGCTCCACCATTGCCACGACCGCCATGCTGGGCTCCCTGATGCTGCCGGTCATGCTCTCGCGTGGCTACCACCCCACGATTGCAGCAGGGCCCATCATGGCCATTGGCGCGGTCGATATGCTGATACCGCCTTCTGCGCTGACG
>Ga0114981_10001263_pt1 | contig 16521 bp, 16 predicted proteins | sample S_140806_MF_Meta_FD_87028 | JGI IMG/M metagenome (GOLD analysis project Ga0114981, IMG submission 87028) | Freshwater microbial communities from Lake Simoncouche, Canada to study carbon cycling - S_140806_MF_MetaG | ecosystem: Environmental > Aquatic > Freshwater > Lake | place: Lake...
ATCTTTGTGTCTGAGCGTTTCGCGAAATCTGTTGCTAAATTTGCATAGTAAATAGCTGAATCTTTTGCCTGAGTTTGCATGAAAAATAAAGAGCGTGAAATATAAGCTTCTGAAATAAACCTATTTTGCTTATTTTTTTTAGAAAATGCAATATGTTTCAATGAAAAAATTGAAGCTAAAGCATCTTTTTTTGTAACTAGATAGTGTATTGCTAATTGTCTTTGTAAATGATTGTCTTCAAACCTCAAAAACTTTTTATTAGCAATGTTTAATTCATAACACTTTTTGAAATATGGAATATTACCGAGCTCCAAATAGGCAGAGCCCATAGATAGAAATAATCTTCCTTTTAATTCTTCTGATTCAATTTTTAGCGCCTCCTTTTTCAAAAGATCTATTGATTCAAACCATTTTTGTCGATTAGTAGTTGAATAAAAATTATGAAGTTCTATTAATTTGTTAATTTTTAAGTTTTGAGTTTTTGAAGAACTAATTTCTCGAAGAAGTATTTCTTCCTTGTTTTGAGCAAAGTTGTAGACTGGAAGATGCAGTGCAAAAAATAAAAAAACTAATATCTGCAATCCTTTATACATGAAACTAAGTTAAGAAAAAACTTGAGTATAAGAAAGGTTGAATAAAACAATAATTAAAGGTGTAATTAAAGGTGTAATTAAAGGTGTAATTAAAGCTATAAGGAAAGCTGTAAGTAAAACTTACTTATTTTTATGAATTAAAGTCAAAAAATACAAATATCCCTGAATTATATTTAGTTTTATTTCTGAAAAAGTAATAATGATTGAAGACCGCATAATTCTTGGAATTGACCCTGGAACAACCGTCATGGGTTATGGCTTAATTCAAGTGAAAAACGGAAAATTAACAATGCTTAATTTTGGAATTATTCAGTTAAATAAACTTGCAAATCATCCTGAAAAATTAAAAAGGATTTTGGATCGCTTAAATGGCTTAATTGAGGAATTTCATCCGGATGAAATGGCAATCGAAGCTCCTTTTTTTGGTAAAAATGTACAATCAATGCTAAAATTAGGAAGGGCTCAAGGGGTTGCTATTGCTTCCTGTTTAAATCACAATATTCCTTTTGAAGAATATGCACCAAGAAGAATAAAACAAGCAATTACAGGTAATGGAAATGCTTCAAAAGAACAAGTTGCTGCTATGCTTCAAAAATTATTATCATTTGATGATATTCCAAAATATCTAGATGCTACCGATGGATTAGCCGTTGCTGTTTGTCATTATTTCTCAAAAGGAATAGGATAACACAATAAAGGAAATGGAGGGTCCTGGAAAGGATTTTTATCTCAAAATCCTAAGCGAGAAAAGAAATGAAAATCATAAATATTTATACTGATGGGTCATCAAGAGGGAATCCTGGACCGGGTGGATTTGGAGTTATTTTACAATTTGGTGCTCTAGTGAAAGAACTTTCTCAGGGTTTTCGTAGAACAACAAATAACCGAATGGAACTATTAGCGGTAATTTATGCACTTGAAAATTTAAAAACAAACAAATACCCTGTTCATATTTATTCTGATTCAAAATATGTAATTGACGCCATTTCTAAAAAATGGGTTTTTGGCTGGGAAAAGAATAACTTTAAGGGAAAAAAAAATGCCGATTTATGGCTGCGTTATTTAGAGCTTCATCCTAAATTCGAACTCAATTTTATTTGGGTAAAAGGACACGATGGACATCCAGAAAATGAAAAGTGTGATGTTCTAGCATTTAATGCTGCATCAAATAACCCTCAAAAAATAGATTTCTTTTTTGAAGAGGAAGAAAAATAATGACTTATTGATTAACTAGTGTAATATATCCTGTTTTATCAAATTCGGTTCCTCCTTTTAATAAGCCCTTTAAGCGAAAGAAATAAACACCATCACTGCAATTTTCTCCACCATTAGTCTTTCCGTTCCATAAAAATAGTGGGGCAGATGGATCCCTGTCTTTTTCAAAAACTACATTTCCCCATCTATTCAAAGCAGTAAAAACATAAGATGAAAAATAGTCAGAATCTAATTCAAAATTATCATTAAGCTCATCTCCATTTGGTGTGAATACATTTGGTAGAATAGGTACGATATCTGGATTTACATTAATTACAAGACTATAAGTACTAGAGCAGCCAAGGGCATTCTCAATTGTTAAACTAATTGTATAAGGATTTACAAGTGGAAAAGTTATTGGTGGAGGATTTTGAAGATTTGAAGTATCCCCATTTCCAAAATCCCAATACCAACTAGTAATTGGTGATACTGAGGTTGAAGATTGATTAGTAAAAGTTACTGGGGTATTAATATTAACAGGATTCGTACTTGCTGTAAAATTAGCGCTAAGACCACTCGTGTTAGTTACTATTATTTGAGGATTTATAGGATAAGGAACATTACAACCTGCAGCATCAGTTAATATTACACTAGGTGAATAAGTTCCTACACTACTATAAAAATGTTCAAAACTTAGTCCAGTCTCAGAGGTATTATCGTCTAAATCCCATAATGCAGAAGAAATATTATTTGGGTTTGTAATAAAAAAACTTGCTGTTTGAGTACAAACATCATAATCATATTGAGGAGTCCCACTAGGACCTCCAACGGTAAGATAATCATTGAATAATGTATCATCTGAACAACCATATTGATCTGTAATTGAAAGAGACAAATCATAGCTTCCAGGAAAAAAATAGGTATTTGATGGGTTTTGTAATCCAGATTGATTACCATTACCGAAGTCCCACAGCCAAGTATTTATTGTTCCATAAGAAGTTGATGCATCTAGATAATCTCCTGTTATTGGAGGGCAGGGAACAGAAGGAGGTAAATTATCTGTAAAATTAGCATTAGGGATGGAAACAGTAAAGGAAATTGAAATAGTATCTTTACATGTATTAATATCTTGAGCTACTAAAATCAAATTATGAATTGCACTTGTTTGACCAGGAGCTACATTTTGTTCAATATAAGGCTCATTTGGATTAAAATCTGTAGATAAAGTATCACCTATTGTATTATCAATATACCATTCATAGTTTACAGGAGAAACACCAACTGATAGATTATCTGTATTAAGTACCTCGCCATTACAGATAACATTATCTAATGTAAAAAAGGCAATAGGTTTTGTAAGAATTATCTCTTTGGTAGAAAAACTAGAACAGCCAAAATCATTATATGCAGTTAAGGTTGTAACATACACACCTTCACCATTAAATGTATGTTGGATTGATGTTTGAGGAGTTGCTGGAACTGTTATTGGAACAGGTAAGGTAGTAATTCCAGGTGAACCATCGGAAAAAGACCAATCAAAATGATTCATTGGATTATATGTTGGGGGTTGAACTGTCAAATTTAAAAATGTAACCAAATGAGGAGAACATCCACCCTCATCTGCTGCTGGTGTCGATATTACAGCAAAAGGAGGAGCTAAAACTCTTATAAATTGAGTGAATGAAGCTGAACAACCAACATCATTTGATGCTACTAAAGTAATAGCAAAATTTCCAGGACCAGGATACGAGTATGTCGGATTTGAACCATTATTTAAAAATTCTTGATTTCCCATGTTGTAAGCCCAAGAATCAATTGAATGAGAACTCCAAGATGAACTCGAATCGGAAAGTTGAATTTCGACTCCTTGGCAAATAGTATCATTAGGAATTGAGAAGTCGGATGTAATGCTAGAAACATAAAAAAATTGTTTGCTTGTATCGCTACATCCTGTGGTAATATTATTAATAACTTGCTGGATCTCATATGTGCCATAATTCGTATAACTATGCGATGTACTTCCTAAATTAGCGTCGTCTAGCTCAGTATCATTTAATACTGTATTTGGTGAGCCATCACCCCACTGCCAAATCATTTGAACATTGTCACTTAAGAGTCCGTGAACAGAGGTATCACTTACTATCGCCACAGCTGGCCAAATAGCAGAAACTAATGGAGTGGGATTACAAATTAGATTCGTATCAAGATCAAAGAATGCTGTTGGAGCGTTGATATAGACCATATCATTCATCACAAGTGTATCCTTACATCCTAAATAATCAACAACTAACATAACATCAAAATAACCTGAATCTGATTCAAATTGATAAGTTGGGTTTTGAATAGTATCTGTTGATGAAGATCCATCGTTAAAATCCCAAAAATAGGTAATTGGAGAGCTTGGATTTGCAGGACTCACAACTACAGTAGGGGTAAATTCAACATCCGTTTTAATACAATTAATAGGAGAATCAACAGTAAAGTTCATTGAGTTTATCTGACCTACAGTTATAAAACTATCTAAAATAGTTGTGCCTGAACAACCTGACTGAGTTGTTACACTTAGAGAAACATTATAAAAACCTAAGGTAGTATATAATTGAGCTGGTGGATTTTGACCATTAAAAACAACTTGACCATTACCAAAATTCCACGACCATGAGGTAATAGGATTTAATGGCGATGGCGAAATAGATTGATCTGTAAACTGAACAGTCAAGGGAGAGCAGCCCCCTTCAAAATCTGCAGAAAAAGATGGTGCTACATTGCTAATTGTAATAAAATCTGGAATTGAAGTACTTCCTGAACACCCGGCTGAAGTTGTTATCGTAAGAGAAACAGTGTAAGAACCATTAACATTATAAGTTTGGGCAAGAGGGTTTTCAAGAATTGAAGTTGAGCCGTTTCCAAAATTCCATAAATAAGATGATCCTGCAACAGAAGGTGTAGTATTATTTATATTAATTGATGCAGGTGCACAATTACTACTTATTGGTGCTACAAATGTAGGATTAGGAACAGCTTGAATAATTATTTGCTGAGATGCAGACGAAGTAAGCCCATTTGCAGATGTTGTAAGTAAGGTTACATTAAAAGTTCCTGCACTAGTGAAAGTATGAGTTGGACTCGTTAAAGTTGAAAAAGTACTATCTCCAAAATTCCAAAGATAGGAAAGTGGAGCAGTTCCTCCGTTAGAGGTATTTGTAAATACAGTTGTTGCTCCAATACAAGCAGTTGTTGGAAGAGCAGAAAAACTTGCTGTTGGAACTTGTGAAAAAGAAAAACAACTTATAAATAGGAAAGGAAGAGTAAATTTAAACATGCTTATCATATAAAAAATTAATTCGTAAAGATATTTAATTTAAGACTAAAAACAACCTATAAAAGTTGCAAACCAAATAAAAAAATTAATTTCCTTTTTTTAAAATTAAAGTCGTAGAATACCCCGGAACAAAATCAACGGTGTAAACTGCACCACCATAACTTCTAACTTCCTTTGTCCCTACAATGTATTTTATATTTGATGGATCATGCTCCGATGCATCATAATCTGCACCCTTGATAAGTACATCGGGCTGTATATCTTTAATCAAATCAAGAGGAGTTTCCTCATTAAAAACTAAAACTAAATCAACAAAACCCAAAGCAGCTATTAATATCATTCTGGCTTCCTCTGAATTAATCGGTCGATTATCTGCTTTATTTAATCTTCTAACTGAATCATCGCTATTTACTGCTACAATTAGACGATTTCCAAAATCTGCAGAAGCTGCTAAATAATTAACATGGCCTAAGTGTAAAATATCAAAACAACCATTTGTAAAGCAAATTTTCTCTCCTTTCAACTTCCAAGACATGATTCTTCTTTTTGCTTCTTCAATTGAAACCAATTTATTTTGAAGAAATTCAAATCGAGTCATTTTTGTTTTTTATGTTACTAGGGTTAAAACTAAATCTAATCTAATCTAATAAATTAGTTTGCTCATTTGGAAAAACAAGTGATGGCTTAAACGTTTTTGCAAGTTCAAAATCCATTAATCCATAACCAATAATTATAATTACATCGTTTACAGCTGCACGTCTTGCTGCAGGGCCATTTAAGCAAATCGTACCAGAATTTCTTTTACCTTTAATTACGTATGTTTCAAGTCGTTCGCCATTATTAATATTCACGATTTGAACTCTTTCGCCCTCGATTAAATTTGCGGCTTCCATCAACGATTCGTCTATGGTTATGGAGCCAATATAATTCAAATCCGCTTGGGTGATTTTAACCCTGTGAATTTTAGATTTTAAAACATTTATTAACATATTCTTAAAATAGCAGGCAAAAATAATTCAAATTCTCGAATTAGAGAACTATATTATCAATCAAACGAACTTTATTGCAATATGCAGCAATGCAACAAATATTTGTCGCTTGCCAATCTACAGCATTCGTAAGTGTCTTTTCATCAACAATCTCTAAATATTCTAGCTGTAAATCACCAGATTTAAAAAAAGCTGTGGCGCTTGTTTTTAAAGATTGAGGATTCATTTTTGATTTATTTTCTTTAACAAAAAGTAATGTTTTATAAATAATTAATGCCGCTTCAATATCAGATGAATTCAAGCGCATATTTCGACTACTCATCGCTAAACCTGATGGTTCTCTTAAGGTTTCGCACGAGACAATTTCAGTTGAAAAATTAAAATGAACTACCATTTTTCGAATTATTGCAAGTTGTTGAAAATCTTTTTGTCCAAAATAAGCACGATCTGCTTTTATAATTTGAAAAAAATTATGAACAACATGAACTACACCCTTGAAGTGTCCAGGACGAAATTTACCTTCCATTACAGCATCAATACCTTTCAAATCTATAGGGACAAAAAATTGATTTTGTGGATAAACTTCCGCTATTTCTGGATGAAATATGATACAATTTTTTCTGGATCCTATTAACAATAGATCTGAGTCAAGAGTTCTTGGATATTGAGCTAAATCCTCCTGATTATTAAATTGTGTAGGGTTGACAAATATACTAATCACCACCCAATCATTCTCGGACAAAGCTCTATCAATAAGAGATAAATGACCAGCATGCAAGGCCCCCATTGTTGGAACAAAACCAATTAATAATCCTTTTTCCTGCAATAAACTTAGTGCAAATCTTAAATCCCTTGAAGAAGTAAACAGTCTATTTTTTGGCATTTTAAAGTCCTAAATAATAGACAAAGCTATTGCTTTTCACGAAAGTTCATTTAAAATCCTTAAATTTGCACACTATTCATTTATAAACTAATGGAAAAAAAGAAAATTCTATTCATAACTCAAGAAATATTTCCCTTTTCACCAAAGACAGAAATATCTTCCACAGCAAGACGCTTACCTCAAGTGATTCAAGAAGCAGGAAAAGAAATACGTGTATTTACACCTCGTTTTGGATCTATTAATGAGCGAAGACATCAATTACATGAAGTTATTAGACTTTCTGGCTTAAATATTTGCATCGACGATAATGATCATCCTTTGATTATAAAAGTTGCATCAGTTTCTGCAGCAAGAATGCAAGTTTATTTCATAGATAATGAAGAATACTTTAAAAGAAAAACAAATTTACAAGACGAAAAAGGAAAATGCCACCCAGATAACGATGAAAAAGCAATGTTTTTCTGTCGTGGAGTACTAGAAACAGTAAAAAAATTAGGCTGGCAACCTGATGTTATTCACTGCCACGGTTGGATGACTGGAATTATGGCCCTTTATGTAAAACATATTTATAATAAAGACCCACATTTCAAAGACACTAAAGTAGTTTACAGTTTCTATAATGATAAATTTGATGCTCCATGGGACAAAAGATTTTCTGAAAAATTACTTTTTGAAGGCTTCCCTCAAGATCTTGCCGATAAGTTTAAAGATAGTAGTTTCTTAAATGTTTCTAAAATTATAACAGACCATTGTGATGGTGTGACTATTGCAATAGAGAACCTTCAGCCAGACTTAAAAGATATTTATGATACTTCAGAATGTCATAAGATGGCATTTACGAATGAAGAGAATCAAGCAAAAGAATTGTCGCTGTTTTTTGATAAAGTTATTGAAAATGTTTTAGTCTAACTGACAATGAAGTCAAACAAAAAACTCTTTTTCTTTCTTTTTTTTCTTGCAACTGTAATTGTTTCTGCTTGTAAAAAAAAAGATACACTTGTTGGTCAAGGAGTCTTAAATCCTGATGACTATCTTAATGGAATAACCACAGATACCTTTGATTTAGAAACCTATACAATAGAAGAAGATTCAATAATTACATCAAACCCACCAAATACTGTTTTAGGAAGTTATAAGGACCCAAAATTTGGAGATTTCGATGCTTCTTTTTACACTCAATTTCGTTTAGGAAGTTTAAATCCTGATTTTGGTGATCCAAGTCAAATTGTATTGGACTCCTTTGTTTTGGCTCTTGAGTATGCAGGGTATTATGGTGACTTAAGTGCTCAAAATTTTGAGATTTATGAATTATCAGAAAATTTATCAATTGATAGTAATTATTATTCTTTCTCAAGCAAGTCTGTTAATTCATCTAATTTAGTTCCAATTGGGAAAGGCACTATTGTACCAAAACCAAATCAAGCTTCAATAGTTGGAGGTGATTCTTTGGATGCGCAACTGAGAATCCATCTCGATACAAATTTTGCTAAAAGTATGATTTTGGAAGCAAATAATGGAGGAACAACCTTTGCATCAAATGAGACATTCCTGACTTTTTTTAAGGGTCTTTACGTAAAGACGAACAATCCTACTCAGGCAAATGGGCAAGGTGCAGCATTGTACTTTAATTTAAATGATGCAGCCTCAAAACTCACAATTTATTATAAATTAGCTACTATTAAAAAAACATTTGACTTCTTAATTAATTCATCATGTGCAGATTTCACACATTTGGAAATAAATAATTTTGGGACTAATATTGCTGCTATTTTACAAAATCCATCATTAGGGAATAGTGAATTTTATGCTCAAGCATTCAAACATAGGGCTGTTGTAAAAATTAAACATATCAATAAGTTGCCAGATAATACAATTATTCATAAAGCTAGCCTAACACTACCAATTCAATATCAAACAAATTATCGCCTTAGCCCAGGAGTAAGTGTTTCAGTAGCCACAAAATTAAAAAGTGCAGACAATTACTACACGAGTTTAGGAATATTTGGAGGATTTGAAGAGTATTCTAAACACTTTAGAATTGATTTAAGAGATTATATTCAAGCTGTATTAAATCGTAGTATTGACAATACAGGTCTAATTATTTCTCCTCGATTTTTTATTAACTCCGCTGAAAGAATTATTTTTAATGGAAAAAATACTTCTAACAAGAAGAAACCACAATTAATTGTTACTTATACTACCTTCTAAACCATGTGTGGAATCGTTGCATATATTGGAAAAAAACAAGCTTTTCCTATTATACTCAAAGGATTAAAGCGTTTAGAATACCGCGGGTATGATAGCGCAGGTATTGCTTTAATAAACCAAGATCAACTAAACGTATTTAAAAAAGCCGGAAAGGTTAGTAATTTGGAGGAGTTTATGCTTCACCAAGACCATAATGGGAATTCAGGCATAGGTCATACTCGTTGGGCCACACACGGAGCGCCAACTGACACGAATGCTCATCCCCATGTTTCTATGGATGGTTCAATAGCACTTATCCATAATGGAATAATTGAAAACTACAATGCTTTAAAGCAAGAGTTAATAAGACAAGGCTATGTGTTTAAAAGCGAAACAGATACGGAAGTACTTGTTCATTTAGTTGATTTCATCAGCAAGAAAGAAAATGTGTGGTTTGGAGAAGCCTTACGTTTAGCACTTTTAAACGTTGTGGGGGCCTATGCAATTGTAGCTATTTCAAAAAACTTTCCTGGTCAAATGGTTGCAGCTCGAAAGAGTAGCCCGCTTGTGGTAGGAATTGGAGAAAATGGAGATTTTTATTTAGCATCAGATGCCACTCCAATTGTAGAATATACAAAGCGAGTTGTGTATTTAGAAGATGAGGAAATAGCGGTTATTAAGCTAGGTGAGGAATTAAAAATTTACAACATCTCCGACCAAGAAAAAACACCATACATTCAACAGCTAGAACTTGAGTTGGAAGCCCTAGAAAAAGGTGGCTACGACCATTTTATGCTGAAGGAAATTCACGAGCAGCCTCGATCAATTCATGATTGTTTCCGTGGAAGATTAAATTCAAGCGAAGGTTGGGTTTCATTAGGTGGCTTAAAAGAGTATGAACAAAAGATGATACAAGCAAAACGTCTTGTTATTGTCGCTTGTGGAACTTCGTGGCATGCAGGGCTTGTTGGCGAGTATTTAATTGAGGAATTGGCTCGAATAAATGTAGAAGTAGAATATGCTAGCGAATTTCGTTATCGCAACCCAATTATTAGTGAAGAAGATGTTGTTATTGCAATCTCACAATCAGGAGAAACTGCAGATACATTGGCTGCACTTGAATTGGCAAAGTCAAAAGGGGCTACTATTTTAGGAATTTGCAATGTTGTTGGCTCATCTATTTCGCGTATTACAGATGCGGGTTCTTACACTCATGCTGGACCTGAAATTGGAGTTGCTTCTACTAAAGCATTTACTGCCCAAGTAACTATTTTAAGTTTACTTGCTCTTTCCTTAGCTCATAAAAAAGGAACAATTAGTGAATCTGAATTCCGAATATTAATAGCTGAATTGGAAGCTATTCCTGAAAAAGTACAGCGTGTCTTAGAAAATAATGCTCATATTGAGAAAATTGCCTTAGAATTTAAAGATGTAACGAATGCACTTTATTTAGGAAGAGGGAGTTTATTTCCTGTCGCTCTTGAGGGTGCTTTAAAATTAAAAGAAATTTCATACATTCATGCAGAAGGTTATCCTGCCGCAGAAATGAAGCACGGTCCGATTGCTCTGATTGACGAAAATATGCCAATTTTTGTAATTGCAACTCAGGGGAATTCATACGAGAAAGTTGTATCAAATATTCAAGAAGTTAAAGCTAGAAAAGGGAAAATTATAGCCATCGTAACAGAAGGAGATGAACATTTAAAAGAAATTGCTGATTATCATATTGAAATTCCAAAATCACATGAGTTTTTTGTGCCTATTCTTGCAACTATCCCATTCCAGCTTATTTCCTATCATATTGCCGTAATGAGGGATTGTAATGTTGACCAGCCAAGAAATTTAGCTAAGTCTGTTACGGTGGAATGATTTAATAAAAATATCTATCTAAACTAAAAAAAATGGAGGAATTACTTAATTATCTCGGGGTTTCATTCACAATAAGTAAATTTTTACCTTATTTACTTACTATTTTAATTGGAATTGTTTCCTCAATACTCATACACAAGCATATTTCAGCTTCTAAATATATACGCATTATAGTTATTATACTAATTACGGCATTGCCTTTTGGAATTTATTTTTCAATTTATCCTATTTTTGAAGGCGATATAAATAGTGAAGGAGTTATTATTAGAAAAAACTTAGACTTACCAAAGAACAAAGATTTATTAATTATTGCCTTGGCCGATTGCCCCTTCTGTAATCAATCTCAAAAAACCATAAAAATTATTCATCAAAAAAATAAGAGAATTAAAGCCGAATATATAATTGTAAATGGAACCAAGCAAGACTCTATTAGATATGCGCGCATGTTGAACGGTTTTGCTAGCTGTAGAACTGTAAAAAATAGTGTTCCCTTAACTCAAACTATACAAGGTAAATTCCCATCATTTATTTTAGTTCAGAAAGGAAGATTAAAAAAAGTTTGGAATAATAATAATTTTAGCGTCAGAGCTTGGGACGAAGTTGTTTCATGTATCGAATGATTTTTTTTCTAATTTTTAGTGAATTCAGGTAATTGATTTTTCAAAATGTTACTTTTGTGGTATGTCTGAAAAAATTGGGATTGCCATTCTTGGATCAACTGGGTCAATTGGAACGCAAGCATTAGAAGTGATAGAAAATCACCCTGATTATTTTGACTTACAAGTTCTTACTGCAGGAAAAAATGCAGAGTTATTAATTGAGCAAGCAAAAAAATATCAGCCTAATACAGTTGTTATTGGTGATGAGGATTCCTACCAGAAAGTAAAAGATGCTCTTTGGGGAGAAAATATTCATGTTTATTGCGGAGAAGAGGCTTTGTGTCAAGTTGTTGAAGCAACAAATGTGCATACAGTTCTTACTGCACTCGTAGGTTACGCTGGATTAAAACCAACAATTCATGCTATCGAAGCAGGAAAAACCATTGCTTTAGCAAATAAAGAAACTTTAGTTGTAGCTGGAGAATTTATTACAAAATTAGCAAGAAAAAAAGGCGTAAATATTTACCCTGTAGATTCTGAGCATTCAGCTATTTTTCAATGCCTAGTTGGCGAGTTTCACAATCCAATAGAAAAAATATATTTGACGGCTTCTGGTGGTCCTTTTCGAGGATTTTCTATTTCAGACTTACAAAAAGTAACTTTAGAACAAGCTCTAAAACATCCTAACTGGTCAATGGGAGCTAAAATAACAATTGATTCTGCTTCATTAATGAACAAAGGATTAGAGGTTATCGAGGCAAAATGGCTTTTTAATTTAAAGCCTGAGCAAATTGACGTAATCGTTCACCCGCAATCGATTGTACATTCGTTAATTCAATTCCAAGATGGAAGTATGAAGGCTCAAATGGGCTTGCCTGACATGAAACTACCAATTCAATATGCCTTGAGTTACCCAAATCGTTTAGCGACAAATTTTCCGCGCTTTAATTTTATGGATTATCCTAACTTAACTTTTGAAGCACCAAATCGTGAGGTATTTAAAAACTTAGACCTTGCATATCGCGTTATGGATGAGTTAGGGACAAGTGCATGCGCATTAAATGCCGCAAATGAAATTGCAGTAGAAGCTTTTTTAAATAAAAAAATTAGCTTCTTGGAAATTGGAGAGCTCAATGAAACAGTTGTAAATGAAACAAATAATATTTTAAATCCTAGCTACCAAGATTACGTTAACTCCGACCAAAATGCGAGAGAAAAAGCACTGCAATTACTCCGCAAATAATACATATGAAATTAATTCAATTCATAGTAATTCTTATATTTTTTAGCTCTTGTAATAGCCAAAAATTAGCCATACATGTTGAGAAATGGAAACCCTATTGCGGAGGTGCTAAACCAACAGAAGAAATGTCAAAAGGTTTAAAAACTCCTTTTTCAGGCGAAAAATTTAAACTGTATTTTAAAGGTGAAACAGCTTCAGATAAAATTATATCGCTTGACAAAAATGGAAATTGGAAAGGAAAAATACCAAAGAATGTAAGTTGTGAAATTTATCGATTAGATAAAACAATAAGTCTTGATGAACTTCTCAAAAAATACACAAAAGAAATAGGGAAATTTTATACTGTAATTGAAGATAAAGAAATATTTCTTTGGCAAAATCAAGCTGACTTTATTATTCCAATTGTTACAAAAAAACCAGTCAGTTTTGACATTCAAGACAAATGTTTTGTTGGATTAAATCCATGCATCAGATACATTGGTCCCTTTCCTCAATAGAATTAATTTTCAAACTTCAATTCTTGAGTAGTGAAAAATTCGAAAAGAATTAGAATGAGCTTCATTTTTTTCTTGGTAACCAATTTCAGTTTTAGACCAATTTAAAGCATCAAACTCTGGAAAAAAGGTGTCTGCACCAAATATACCATCAATATGGGTAATAAACATTTCTTTTAAAACAGTTGAAGTTAAAGCCATACTGTAAATTTCACCACCACCAATTATAAAAATAGTTTTGTCGACTTCATTTTTAAAATGTTCTAAACACGTTTCAAAAGAATGAAAAACAAGGCAATTATCAGCAGTAAAATTTTTATTGCGTGTCAGAATAACATTCAACCGGTTTGGAAGAGGTCGGTATTTTTCAGGGATTGAATCAAAATTTTTTCTTCCCATTACTACAATTTGATTTTTAGTTGTTTCCTTGAAAAACTTCATGTCTGAGGGCAAATGCCACATAAGGTCATTGTTTTTTCCAATTCCACCTTCTAAATCAATAGCAACAATTAATGAAACTTTCATTTTAAATGGCTACTGCCGCTTTAATGTGTGGATGAGGGTCATAATTTTCTAATTCAAAATCCTCGTATTTGAAAGCAAAAATATCTTTGACTTCAGGATTTATTTTCATTTTTGGAAGTTTTCTAAAATCACGTGTCAATTGTAAATTTGCTTGTTCTATGTGATTTGAATACAAATGAGCATCTCCCAAAGTATGAATAAAGTCGCCGGGTTTTAAATTACAGACCTGAGCAACCATTAAGGTCAATAAGGCATATGAAGCAATATTAAAAGGAACACCCAAAAATGTATCAGCACTTCTTTGGTATAACTGACAACTTAATTTTCCATCGGCAACATAAAATTGAAAAAAAGCATGACAAGGAGGAAGCGCCATATTCTCAATTTCGGCAACATTCCAAGCAGAAACAATAATTCGTCTTGAATCGGGATTGGTTTTTAACTGAGAAATAATATTGGTAATTTGATCAATGTGCCGACCGTCTGCACAAGGCCATGAACGCCACTGAGAACCATATACCGGACCTAAATTTCCATTTTCATCAGCCCACTCATCCCAAATTGAAACATTGTTCTCTTTTAAATACTGGATATTTGTTTCTCCCTTTAAAAACCAAAGTAACTCGTGAATAATAGACCTCATGTGCACTTTTTTAGTTGTTAAACAGGGAAATCCCTCGTTTAAATCAAAGCGCATCTGGTAACCAAAAACTGAAATTGTTCCTGTTCCTGTTCGATCTTCTTTTTTTGCTCCCTTGTCTAAAATATGCCGAAGTAAATCGTGATATTGTTTCATAAAATTATTGAATTCTCAGAGACTAAATTACTTTAAAATCTTTTACTAAATAAACTGATTTAACACCTTTTTCTAACAAGTTACTAACTTTAATTTTAAAATAAATATGTTCTATAATCATTATAGATATTAGGAAAATTGACATTTTTTTTATTTTATTTTAAAAAATAGTTCATTTTGTTTAATCTTTTTAATAAAACATTAAACATTATTGTTTAACTTTACAACATAAATGTTAAACAAAACTATTTATTATGTCAACTTTAGAATTTAACGATGCCTTAATTGGAATTGAAAACAACCTAAAATCATTTGCTTTAAGTTTTACGCGCAATAAAGAAGATGCTTCAGATTTGACCCAAGAAACGATGTTAAAAGCAATTGTTTATCGTAATTATTACACGCCTCAAACAAATTTTAAAGCATGGGTTTTTACCATCATGCGTAATCTTTTTATTAATCAATACCGTAGAAAGTCAAAATCAAAAACAATTTTTGATAACTCTAAAGATTTATTTTTAATTTCAAATTCTGCAGGACATGAAGAAACTGCTTTAGAAATTATTTCTGAAAAAGAAATTAAAAGTAAAATTCGTACTTTAGGCGATGAATATAAAGCTCCATTTGAAATGCATTTTCAAGGTTTTAAATACAAAGAAATTGCTGATGAGCTGAATATTCCAATTGGCACAGTAAAAAGCAGAATTTTCATTGCACGCAAAAAATTAAGTGATTTACTTCCAGATTACTCGTTTTCTGAAAATTAAATGGCAAAAAAAATTACTATTCTCGGTGCCGGTATTTCTAGTTTATCTAGCGCATGTTTTTTAGCCAAAGAAGGTTATGACGTGACTATTCTTGAAAAGAATGCAACTATCGGCGGAAGGGGAAGACAATTTTCTGAAAATGGTTTTACCTTTGATATGGGTCCAAGTTGGTATTGGATGCCTGATGTTTTTGAACGATTTTATCAGCAATTTAACCACACCTCATCAGATTTTTACGAGTTAAAACGACTTGATCCTTCCTACAGAGTTTATTGGTCAGATCAAAGCTATACAGATGTTCCAGCCAACATGAAAGAAATTGAAAATTGGTTTGAATCTTTAGAACCTGGAAGCTCTAAAAAGCTTCAGCTATTTTTAAAAGATGCTAAGTACAAATATGAAGTTGGTATGCAGGACTTAGTTCACAAGCCAAGTTTGAGCATCTTTGAGTTTGCAGACAAAAGAATTTTAAAGGGTTTAATGAACATGCATTTGTTTTCTTCCTTTTCAAAATATATCCGAAAATATTTTAAGCATCCTAAAATCCTCTCACTACTTGAATTCCCTGTTCTTTTTTTAGGTGCTATGCCCAACGAAACACCTGCGCTTTATTCTTTGATGAATTATGCTGATATTTCACTTGGAACTTGGTACCCAAAAGGAGGCATGTACAAATTTGTAGAAGCTTTTGAAAAAATAGCGAAAGAACAAGGTGTCAAAATTCGAACAAATGCAGAAGTCACTGGCTTTGAAATTGAAAATAATAAAATTATTGCTGCAAAAGTTGGGGAGGAATTTGTTGGAGGAGATATCTTTATTTCCGGAGCCGATTACCAACATACTGATGAAAAATTATTAAAAGAAAATGCAAACTATTCTGATAAATATTGGGACAAAAGAACCATGGCACCTTCGTGTTTATTGTTTTATGTTGGAATTAATAAAAGAGTGACAAATCTTCAACATCACAACTTATTTTTTGATGAATCACTTGATTTTCATGGCAAAGAAATTTACAAGGATCCAAAATGGCCAACAGCTCCGTTATTTTATCTTTGTG
>Ga0114981_10001264_pt1 | contig 16509 bp, 13 predicted proteins | sample S_140806_MF_Meta_FD_87028 | JGI IMG/M metagenome (GOLD analysis project Ga0114981, IMG submission 87028) | Freshwater microbial communities from Lake Simoncouche, Canada to study carbon cycling - S_140806_MF_MetaG | ecosystem: Environmental > Aquatic > Freshwater > Lake | place: Lake...
GCGGTGGAATCGAGGTTCAACGAATCACGCAGCGCCCACGCAGCCGTGGAGCGCACACTGCGCACGGGATCATCCAGCAGCGGTTCAATTTGCGAGCGGATGGCACCACTCGGAGCCATGGCCTCCAGCGCATGCACGGCGCTTTGACGCACGAGAGGATGCACATGCTGCAACTGCGCCGTCACCGCGCTTTGCACCGCCGGTTCGCCAATCCAACGCTCCAGCAGCACGCTCGCGCTGGCTTTCCAGTAAGGAATCTCATCACTCGAAAGCAGCGCCACGAGGCCGTCACGGGCGGAATCATCGCCTTGGCGTGCTTTGGCGATCAAATCAGCACGCACACGAGTTTTGCGCTTCTCCATTTTCGGGCCCCACCACTTGTTCGAGGCCTCCAGCGCCCAATCGGTTGTTTTGTCCGTGTGGCATTTGTTGCAGGCATTTGGCACGCCGTGCTCCTTCGTGAGCCACGGATCGGGAATGGTGAACCCGTGATCATGACGCGGGTGACGCTGCATGTAAACCGTCTGCGGCATGTGGCAGTTGATGCACTGATTGCCCGTGCTCTCGACGCCGTGGAAGCTGTGCGCCTCCGGCATGATGGGCGGGGCATTGGGAAAGCCTCCCGGCGTGTGGCAGCGCATGCAGAGCTGGTTGCCCGGCAGGATGGTCTTCATGCTGTGCATGTCATGGCAATCCATGCAACGCACCCCGGCGTGATACATGCGACTGCTCACAAAGCTGGCGAACTCGTAGTTCTCATCGCGGATCTGCCCGTCTGGATGGTAGGTGTCGCTGTGATCGACGATGGTGAGGTGATAGTGGTCCCAGAACGACTCGCCCGGCACGAAATCGCCCGTGATTTCGCCCCGCCGGGCGTGGCAGCCTGCGCAGTTTTCGATCTGCTGGTCACGCGACCATTTGGCGAGCGTGGGATCGCCCTTCTTGCCCGGATTGGCCAGCTGCCAATCGTGATGGCTTTTCATCGGCCCGTGGCAGGCCTCGCAACTGACCGTCATCTCCGCCATCGAGGTGTGGTAACTGTCCTTGGCCACATCGTAGTTCTTCCGCAGCCTTGTGTTGTGGCATGACGCACACATTTGATTCCACACCATGCCTCGACCGGTCCAATGGCCCCACTCGCCGGGCTTGCGATCCTCGTCGCCATACACGTTGAACCAGTCGCCCTTATGCGGATCGAAGCAGGCCTCCATCGTCTGGAGCCTGCCACTGCCACCATCGACCAGGAACTGCCGCAGCGGATCATGCCCGATCACGCGTTCGACTTTGTATGGTGCGATCTTGTCTCCAAATCCCAACGCTGTGAGCACATACTCCGCCTCCTTCTTTGCCGCCTCGGTGGTCTGCGAGCCATGTTTGAAGGTCTGCGCTGGCGCAAACGCTGCCTCATCGAGCTTCGCGTCCGGCTTCCGCTCCGCCAGCCCGTGATGCGACTCCTTCCACTTCGCGAACTGCTCTGGATGACATCCCGCACAACTCATCCCACCAGCATACTGAGCGAAGACCGCTTTTTCATCTGGCATCACATAAGGCGCGGGAGCCTTCTTCACCACTGCCACGGCCACCTCGGTGTATTCTTTGCCGCAGCTCGACAGCATCATGGCCATTCCGAAGCAAAAAATGTTCTTCCACCAAAGCTGGCTGGGTGAGTGTGAAAGGATTCGGGGCATTAGTGAGCGAAGCTAGCGGCAGGGCGGAATCACTTCAAGACATTGACGGAAGACTTTGCAAAGATATGGCTGAATAAAAGAGCCATGTGTCCCGTTTTCAGGCGTCATGCGCCCCTTCGCTTTCCTTTTTCTCGTCTCGTCCGCTTTTGCCGCCGAATTGCCTGATCCGGCGGCGGTCACTGATGCCATGAAAAAGGCCGTGACCTATGCTCACACGCATCTGGCTCGTGAAGGCGGCTATGCCTCGTCGTATGACAAGGATGGCAAAATCGGCGAGGTGGAGCACGGCGAATCTCCCACGATCATCTCGATCCAACCTCCCGGAACGACGACGATGGGTCTGGCGATGCTGCGTGCCTACCGGGCCAGCGGCGATGAGCTTTTTCTCCAAGCGGCTCGTGATGCTGCGGGTACCTTGATGAAGTGCCAGCTGGCCTCGGGAGGTTGGGGCAGTGATTTCGACTTCGAGCCGGAGAAGGCCAAACGCTTTCACCTGCGAAGCCAGTGGGAGGCGGGTGATACGGAGACTGGTAAGCGCAAAAAGACCTCCACGCTGGATGACAACAAGACGCAATCCGCCCTCCTGCTGATGCTCGAAATCTCGAATGAAGCGGCTTTCAAAAACGATGAGCCTTTGCAGAAAGCGAAGAAGACGGCCTTCGATGCGCTGCTGGCCGCGCAGGCACCTTGCGGAGCCTGGCCGCAGCAGTTCGACGGGCCTGCCGATGCCTCCGCGCCGGTGAAAAAAGCCAGCTATCCCGGGACCTGGAGCCGCACCTTCCCAAAGGAAAACTACACCAGCTACTACACGCTCAATGATGGCAACCTCAGTGAGATCGCCAAGGTACTCACGCGTGGTTACGAGTTGGAAAAAGACGAGCGTTATCTGGCAGCGCTGAAGAAGCTGGGGGACTTTCTCATCCTGGCGCAAATGCCTGAGCCGCAACCCGTCTGGGCCATGCAATACAACCGTGACATGCATCCCGCTTGGGCGCGGAAGTTTGAGCCGCCCTCCGTCACGGCCTTCGAGAGCCTGGAGGCCATGGAGACGCTGCACGATCTCTGGGTGCTCACCGGCGAGGACAAATACATCGCCCCGATGCAGGCGGCGCTGGCTTGGTATGAACGCTCAAAGCTGCCGGATGGCACTCACGCCCGCTTTTACGAGCTGAAGACGAACAAGCCGCTCTTCTTCGTGAAGGACACCTACGAGTTGACCTACGACGATGGCAATCTCCCCACGCATTACTCCTTCAAAGACGAGCGCCAGGATGATGTGGAAAAGTTTAAGGAGCGTCTCGCCCAGCCTCGCGAGAAGCTACTCGTCAAGCTCGCTGGTCCGCAGTCGCCAAAGGAATGGATGAGCAAGGCCAAAGGTGTCGCTGACAAGGCACGCCGGGCGCTGGAGGCACTCGATAGCGAGGGCCGATGGCTGAAGGACGACCGCATCGATGGCACGGAGTTCACCAAGAACCTCAATGCTTTGGCTTATTACCTCGATGCAGCTCGACAGTCCGCCAAGTAACTGGCGGCTCAGAGCGTGATGCCCGTGCCGGGATGCGTGCGGACGGCTTCCTCGGTGATCTTGATGGCCTGATCCTGCAACTCCTCGCCCAAATTTTGCTGCTGAAATTGCACGCGGCATTTTTTGCCATTCGCCTCGAAGCTCAGCCAGAAATCCGTGGACTTGATGCGCTCGGAAGCGGCCTTCAGATCGTCCCAGCGGTAGTTGTTCGTGCCAGTGCGCTGGATTTCAGTAAGGCCGCTGGCACTCAGGATGACGGAATAGCCCAGATTTCCCCAGCCGATCACGCCGAGCAGCAGACCGCCGCCAGCCAACAGCGCCCCGAGAACGATGTAATGCAGCACGGCCTTGATGCGGCCCCAGCCGGTGCCGTAGCCATATTCGAGAGCGAAGTATTTTACCCGGCCGTACATCACGGAAACGAGCACGACACCTGCGAGGATGAGCAGCGGCCCCGCCGCGAGAAAGCCCGTGGTGTAGACGGGGCTCACGGTGAGGGTGATCTCGGCACCCATGGCCTTTCCGACCGTCAAGAATTCGGTGGGCGTGGGCAGCAAATCGGCGAGCAGGGGATGAAACGGAGGCATGAGCAGAAAAAACGGGATGCCGGGAGGCCATCCGCAGCTAGCATGGCCCGGATTTCCCCTTCGACAACCCTCCATCCAAGCATGTTTCAGACCGGCCAGAAAGTTGTGTGCATCAATGACGAGTTCGCCCCTTGGGTGTTCGACCTCTACCGTGCCCTCCCCAAAAAGGATCACACCTACACTGTCCGCGCCATCGCCGTGGGCCGCTCGAATCCCAAGTTTGAGGTCAATGACGACGCCGAGATCAAGATGAAGGACGCGGATTTCGACATGCTCGTGCTCCTCGAAGAGCTCATCAATCCCGAGGACCCGCACTCCAGTGTGCGCCAGGAACTCGGCTTCCGCGCCGAACGCTTCGCCCCCATGCTCACGGAAGATGTCGAAGAGGAAGCGGAGGCATGGGTCGATCCTCCCCGCCGCCGGGAGAAGGAGTTGGTGGAGATTTAAGGTCCGGAGATGGGCGCAAAGTTCCGCAAAGCCAGCCAATCATGGACCGTTTGTTCCAGCGTGAAGCTACCACTCCTCGCGTTCTCGTTTTTTACCGGTCCCAGCCTACTGTTTGCGGTCGATTTTGCCCGTGAAGTGCAGCCGCTGCTGGCGGAGCATTGCCTCGAATGCCATGGGCCGGATGATTCCAAAGGCGGCCTGGTGCTCACCAGCCGGGAGTTGGCTTTGAAGGCACTCAAAAGCGGAGCCCATGGCATCGTGCCGGGCAAGCCGGACGAGAGCGAGATGATCACCCGACTGCTCTCCACCGATCCCGATGAGCAAATGCCACCGCCGAAGCATCGCGAGAAGCATCCGGTCAAAACGCGTGACATCGAGGTGCTGAAAAAGTGGATCGCGGAAGGCGCCAAGTTTGAGCTGCACTGGGCTTACAAGCCGATCACGCGTCCGAAAGGCGATGGCATCGATAGCTTCATTCGCACCAAGCTGGCTGAAAACGGCCTTTCACCCTCTCCCGAAGCCGATCCGCTCACGCTGATCAAACGGGCCACCTACGATCTGCATGGTCTTCCGCCCTCACTGTCCGACTTGGCCGCCGCGTCCGACTGGTCCGACCAAAAATACGAAGCACTCATCGATCGCCTTCTTGCCTCCGAACGCTTCGGGGAGCGCTGGGGGAGGCATTGGCTCGATATGGCACGCTATGCGGACAGCGATGGCTACGAGAAAGACCGCCCGCGGCCGGACGCGTGGCGTTTTCGCGATTGGGTGATCCGAGCAATCAATGACGACATGCCGTTCGATCAGTACACCATTGAGCAGCTCGCCGGAGATCTGCTGCCCGAGGCCACGCCGGAGCAGATCGTGGCCACGGCATTCAATCGCCAAACGCTCACGAACACCGAAGGCGGCACGGATCAAGAGCAGTTTCGCATCGAGGCATGCATGGATCGCACCGAGACACTCGGCACGGTGTGGCTCGGCCTCACCGTCGGCTGCGCCCGCTGCCACACGCACAAGTATGACCAGATCACGCAGATCGAGTACTATCAGCTCTTCTCCTACTTTAACAATGGCGACGAAGTGAACCGCCAAGTGCCCACCTCACCCAATGAATGGGCGGCGTATGAATCGAAGAACGGTGATGCGGTGAAGAGGCTCATTCCGCTGCGCAAAGCCCTCGACGCCGCAAAAGCAGAACTGCCGGTGAAGCTGCCGGAGTGGGAAAAAGCCGTCAAAGAGCGCCTGACGAAGGCCACGGCGGCCAAAGCCGCGCAGAAGTTTGAATCGCTGCCCATCGCGGAAATGAAGGCCAAAGTCGCGAAACTCAAAAAGCAGTCCGATGGCTCTCTGCTGGCCGAAAACAAGGCCCCGAAGACCGATAGCTACACCTTGAGCGTCCGCAGCCACGCGAAGCCGATCAGTGCCTTGCAGCTCGAAGTGCTACCCGATGCCACACTCCCCTCTCAAGGCCCCGGTCAGAACAAAAACGGCAACTTCGTGCTCACCAAGCTGTCGGCCTCTGTTGAGCAGAACAAGGTTCGCCGTGAGATCATCCTTCACTCGGCGAAAGCGGACTTTGAGCAGAAGACCTTCACCGCCGATAAAGTGCTCGATGAGGATGATCAAACCGGCTGGGCCATCTCCGGCAGCACCGGCAAGCAGCACACGCTCACGCTGCAACTGGCTGAACCCCTCACGTTGAAAGCCGATGAGACGCTCGTGATCGAGCTGGAGCAGAATTACAAGCAGCTCGGCCATACCCTTGGCCACCTGCGCTTGCTCGCCGCATCCGAGGAGACGGAGAATAGCATCGTGCCGGAGGCCGTCAGGAAGATCCTCAGTGAGGAACCGAAGCGCCGAAATCCCGTCGTGATCCAGCCGCTGTGGGATTGGCTGGCCAAGGTCGATCCTGAAGTCGTCGCAGCAGACACCGCCTTGAAGCTGGCGGAGGCGAAACTGCCGAAACCGCCGCTCATGGACGTGCGAGTGATCGCCCAGCGCACCAACAACCCACGCAAAACGAATCTGCTGCATCGCGGTGATTTCCTGCAACCTGCCGATGAGGTCACTCCAGGGGCGCTTTCGACGCTTCCTCCACTGAAGGGTTCCTCGCGTCTCGATCTCGCCAAATGGCTCGTGAGTCAAAACAACCCGCTCACACCCCGCGTGACCGTGAACCACTTCTGGACGCGGCTCTTCGGCGAAGGCCTCGTGCATACTGTGGCGGATTTCGGCGTGCGTGGCGATGCTCCGACGCATCCCGAGCTGCTCGATTGGCTGGCCGATGAGTTCATGAAGAAAGGCTGGAGCCGGAAAAAGATCCTCAAGACGATCCTGATGTCGGCGACGTATCGCCAGAGTTCTGAGTTTGTAGTTTGGCCTTCAGGCCGTTCGAACGGGCTAAAGCCCGAACGACGAACAGCTGTGATGGAGATTGATCCGAAGAACTACCTCCTCTGGCGTCAAAACCGCCTCCGCGTGGATGGCGAGATCGTGCGTGATCTTCACCTCGGTGCCAGCGGTCTGCTCTCGGCGAAGATCGGCGGCCCGAGCGTGTATCCGCCGATCCCGGAGGGCATCGATGCGCTCAGCTATGCCGGGAATTTCAAATGGATCACGAGCAAGGGGGAGGACCGCTACCGCCGCGGCATGTACACCTTCTTCAAACGCACCGCCCCGCATCCTGACCTCACCACCTTTGACTGCCCGGATGCCAACACCACCAACGTGCGCCGCACCGTGAGCAATACCCCTCTTCAAGCTCTCACCACGCTCAATGCCGAAGCCTTCTCCGAGGCTGCTCAAGCCCTCGCCAAGCGCATCTTGAGTGATGCAAGCCTCAAAGACGATGCTTCACGCCTCACGCAGGCCTTTCGTTACTGCGTGGCTCGTGGACCGAAGACGCAGGAAGTCTCCGCCCTGCAAAAGCTGCTCGAAGAGTCCCGCTACACTTACCAAAACACCTCCGCTGACGAAGCAAAAGCCGCCATCGGCACTCACGCGGTGCCCAGTGTCCCCGCCGCCGAAAACGCCGCATGGGTGGCGGTGACTCGCATCCTGCTGAATCTGGATGAGCTGATCACGCGGGAATAGCGCTGCCTAGGCCGTGTTTGAAAACCATCTGGAGCACTCGAATGATGCGGCAGCAGAGTAGCCATCTCGCTCCGTCGAACCGACCGAAGGAAGATAGCCAGCCGTGGGCTGCCCGGAGGGTGGAGCGAAGCGATAGCAAATGAGCAAAAGGCTTTCGCTAACATGAAGGATGCTTGAAAAGCTTGAACCGGTGAGCTGGCCAATCGTCCCGCTCATCTCGCGGAGCGAGATGGCCACCTTGCTTGGCATGATCGCCGCCGGCAGTTTTTCAAACACGGCCTAGTGCTCAGTTGGACATTCGCCAGAGGTCATTGCACAAACAGGAACTGCGCCCCGGTGATCAACGCGTGGAGAACATCGCCGACGGCTTTTTCGCCGCGTTCGGAGCTGACTTGCTTCAAAACGGCTTTTTCGTCAGTAGAGGGCGCACGGCTCAGGAGAGTCTCGTAAACCGTTTCGAGCTTCTCTTCCGTCGTGGAGACGGTTTGCAGGCTTTCGGAGAGCTTTGAAGCAGGGCTCGTGAGGGCATCGAGAACGGGGCCGTTGATGAGGGCAAGGGCCTGGGGCACGGAGGCATCGGTGCTGGCGTTTTCGATGAGCTCGCGATCACTCTGGCCAAAGGTGCGGAGGAAGGTGCCGGCCTTCGCCGGGCTCTGCTGCTCGGAGGCGCGGGAGGCGAGGCTGAGGCCGTCTTTGCCACCACCGGCCTTCGCGGCGTTTTTGATGAGCTCGCGGCGCTGCTCCTTGGTCATGCTGGCGAGAAGCTTCGGATCGATTTGCGGACGCTTCGGAGTGTCCTGCTTGGCTTTGTAGCCTTGGCGGAGGTCGGCAGCGCGATCCTCCCCGACGAGGGCGATGAGAAAATCCCGCTCCGTCTCGCGGCGGAGCTGCTGGGCCTCGCGGCTGATGGCTTTCACGTCGATGCTACTTTCCGTGCCGTTCTTTTTCGCCTCAGCGAGCTGCTTTTGCATGTTGGCCAGCTTCTCGCGATTCGCCGTGAGGCGGTCGGCGTTTTGGCGGGCGATCTCGACGATGCCTGCCGAGCCTTTGTCACGCAGGGTGCCGAGGAACATGGATAGATCGTCGAGATACTGATGAAGGCGGATGTTTTCGTCATCGACGGCGTCGTCCATGTTTCCCCGCGTGAGAGTGACAAGGCTGTCCCATATCTGCTCGGCGCTCATGCGGCGGAGGATGGGGCCGGTGAAGTGGTACAACTCACCCGCAGGCACCTCCTGCGTGGTGGCGGCACGTTGGTAAGCATCGGTGTTGTAGAGCACGCGGAGGAAATCCTTCAGCGCGTACTTCTTCTCGATCATGAGCTGCGTGAGGTAATCCATCAGCGCGGGATTGGCGGCCACGGTGCTGTCCGTCATTTGATCCACCGGCTCGATGAGACCGAGGCCAAAGGCCTTCTTCCACATGCGATTGGCGATGACGGTGGTGAAGCGCGGATTCTCCGGGCTGGTCATCCATCCGGCGAAGGTGGCGATGGTGCTCTGGCCTTCCTTCGCCGGTGCGGCGGGACCAAACATGGCCTTCGGCTCCACTTTATCGCCGGGCTTGGCGTTGGTGTATTTGTAGTCATGCGGCAGCGCGGGCAGCTTTCCCTCCTCCCACTGGGCGCTGGTGTAGCGCAGCGGCTTCATCACATCCTGCATGGCCTGCTTGACCTTTTGCAGGTCTTCCCGGCTCACCTCGGACTCGGCGTACTTTTTGCCCGCCTGGAGCTTCGCGAGGTATTCCTTGCGCTCTTTTTTGTCCATGGCCTTGAGAGCGGCTTTGTTAATCTCGGGTGCCCTCGATTTCTTGATCACTTCAAAGCCCCGGCTCTTGGTATCCATACCCCAGGTGAAGGCGGCCATGTGGTAGTAATCCATCTGCGTCCACTTATCGAAGGGATGGTCATGGCATTGAGCGCAGACGATGCTGGTGCCAAGGAAGACCTGCACGGTGTAGGCGAGGTGATCGAGCTTGTTCTCATCCCGCTGCCAGAAGCCGATGCTGCCGCTGTCCCACACACCGCCATCGGTGGTGAGGAGATTGCGCACCATCTGATCGTAAGGCGTGTTCGCGTGGAGCTGCTTTTTGAGCCACTCCTCGTAAGCCTCGGCGGTGAGGCGGCCCTTCACGTTATCGGAGAGGCGGAGCACATCGGCCCAGTAGTTGAACATGTGGCTGGTGTGGCCGGTGGAGTCCAGGAGGCTGTCGATGAGCTTCGAGCGCTTTTCGGGGTCGCTGGATTTCACATACGCCTGCGTCTCCTCGACGCTGGGGATGCGCCCGACGATATCGAGGTAAAGGCGGCGCACGAGGACCTCCTCGCTGGCGGCGGGATTCGGCTGCACGCCGGCCTTCTGCCAGCCTTGGGCGAGCAATTCATCAATCTTCCGGCTCTCCGGCAAGGACGCCGCCTGAAGGCTGGCGAAACCAAGGGCAAATAACAGGGCGGAACTGAGGCGAAACGCGTTCATGCCCGCCGAAACGAAGGCATGAAGCGCTTCTTGCTGGAAGTTGGCAATGCCTGTGAGCCGGAGGCCCGCGAGAGGCTAGCCGGTGGTGCAACGACCGGAACGCCCGACGCAGAATCTGGCGCTCCGGCAGGAGCGCGAGAAGCATGCGAAACCAGGCCTCGCTCCCGAAGGAGGTGAAGTCCACTTCTCGTCCCCTTTCAGGGAGCAAATCCTCGAAACGTGTGAGAACCTTTTGTCCGGTGGTTTCACCACCGGCTATGTTCCGTCGAGCCTGCGGCTCGGGGATCAATCGACTCCGAAAACTGAGTTCAAAGCGCCCCGCTAAAGCTCGATGCCCTTCTGAAGGAAAAGCACCCAAATCAGCAGGCCAGCCAGCGCAAAAGTCGTCAGGATGCCAAACAGTCCAATCAACACCTCGAAGAGCTTCCACCTCCAACCCAGTTCCCGCCATTCGGCTTTCTTTTTTGATCGGTAGTCTGGGCTAAAAACATAGCGCCAGCCAGCCGTCATGGCTTCGGCGATGTCGGCTCCGGTGATGAGGTCGTCGAGAGGCATGATTCAAAGCAGAGCGCATTGGTTTACCACGAGGCAACTTCGAGAATCCAAGCCTGCCAGGCCACAAGCACGAAGGGCACCGCCAGCCAACGCAGCGGCAACTCAAGACGAATGAAGGCAAAGGCAAACAATAGACAGACCGGAAAGACAATCAGGCCGTAACTGCCAAGGAAGCTAACAAGGGCCAACGGGACGACCGATGCGGTGAATAAGAAGCCCATACAAAAAGGACCTGTCTCTGTCTGCCTCGAATAATCGAGCAAGTAGCCAATCGCCCCGCCAAGGCTGCAAGAAATGCAGAAACAAGCCATGCGACCAAAAACAGTCCGAGCAGCCGATTGGAAGGCTTCCAACGGGCTGCTCGGCGTGGACATCGGGGTGTCTCGTTAAAGGTTAGACATGAATCGGATGCCCCTTGGCGACTTCGGTGGCCTCTTTGACCATCTCGCTGAGGGTGGGATGGGCGTGGATGGTGGCTTCGATTTCGTCCCAGGTGGCTTCGAGGTTCATGGCGAGGCCGATTTCGGCGATCATCTCGGTGCTTTCGCTGCCGATGATGTGGGCGCCGAGAATTTCACCGTGTGGCTCGCCGTAGAGGATCTTGACGAAGCCTTCGGGCTCGGCGGCGGCGAGAGCCTTGCCGCTGGCGACGTAGGGGAACTTGCCGATCTTGAATTTGAGGCCCTTTTCCTTCGCGGCACGCTCGGTGAGACCGATGCTGGCCACCTGCGGATGGCAGTAGGTGCAGCCTGGGAAGATGGTGACTTTCTTCGGCTTGTGCTTGGTGAACATGCCTTCCACGCACTGCACGGCCTCGTAGCTGGCCACATGGGCGAGCCAGGGCGGCCCGATGATGTCGCCCGCGCCGTAGATGCCTTTGACGGAGGTTTCATAGCGGTCGTTGGTGTCGAGCCAGCCGCGATCGCTGAGCTTCAATTCGATGCCGCCGGGCAGCACGGGGGCCACGCCGATGGCGACGAGAGCCACATCGGCCTCCAGCGTCTCGGTGGCGGCACCTTCAACGGTGATTTTCACGCCTTTGCCGTCCTCGGAGGTGCCAGTGACCTTCGTGTTGGTGAGGATGCGGATGCCGGCCTTCGTGAGGCTCTTTTCCAAAGTCTGGCTCACCTCGGTGTCTTCCACCGGGAGGATGTTGGGCAGCATTTCGACAACGGTGACCTTCGTGCCGTAGGCGTTGAAGAAGTAGGCGAACTCAATGCCGATGGCACCCGCGCCGATGACGATGACGCTCTTTGGCTGGGTGGCCATGGTCATGGCTTCCTTGCTGCCGATGACGGTGGTGCCGTTGAAGGGGAAACCGGGCATCGGGCGGCTCTTGGCACCGGTGGCGATGAGGATGTTCGCGGCGTCGTGAGTGGCCTTGGTGCCGTCAGCAGCGGTGACTTCCACTTTGCCCGCGGCGGGGATGCTGGCGGTGCCTTTGAGGTAATCGACCTTGTTCTTCTTGAAGAGGAACTCGATGCCCTTGTTGAGCTTGTCGCTCACGCCACGGCTGCGGCCGATCACTTTGGACCAGTCATACTCGACGCTGCCGATCTTCAGGCCAAATTCCGCCGCACGGTGGGTGAGGGTGTGATACAGCTCGGCGTTTTTGAGGAGCGCCTTCGTCGGGATGCAGCCCCAGTTCAGGCAGGTGCCACCCGCGCGGTCGTTTTCGACGCAGGCGACTTTTTTACCGAGTTGAGCGCCGCGGATGGCGGCGACGTAGCCCGCAGGGCCGCCGCCGATGACGATGAGGTCGTAGTTCATGTAAGGAGAATGTTTGGGGGGAGGTGAAGGGCGAGAGAAGCGCGGCCCCGCCTCGTATTCAACCGCAGATTTCCCCACTCGTGTGCTGGATTGACCAGCGGGCGACGTTTCGCTAGTCTCCGCCACGCGCATGCCCCACTTCGTCCCCCGTTTTCTTCGGCTCACCGCCACGCTCCTCGTGGCGCTGACCAGCGTGGCTGAGGCAGCGGAGCAAAACGACCTCGCCAGCCTGCTGCGCATCCAGGCGGAGGTGCAAAAACGCCTGCCGCAGGTGCGTCCCTCCCTCGTGGCGATCCAAACCGGCGGCGGCACGGCCAGCGGCGTCATCATTTCCTCCACCGGCCTCATTTTGACCGCTGCGCACGTCGTGGACAAGCCGGGCCGCGACATCCGCGTGGTGCTCGATGATGGCAGCGTCACCACCGCAAAGTCCCTCGGCCTCGATCAGGCCACGGATGCGGCGCTGGCGCAGCTCAAAGACCGCGGCAAACCCTGGCCGAGCGTGAATCTCAGCCGCGAGGTGGTCAAAGCGCAGCCCGGCGAGTGGTGCTTCGCGCTGGGACATCCCGGCGGCTTCGACAAAGCACGCGGCGCCGTGCTTCGCGTGGGAAAGATCGTCAAACAAACCGCCAACAGCCTCCACACCGATTGCGTGCTCATGGGTGGCGACTCCGGCGGGCCGCTCTTCAATCTCGCTGGCGAGGTCATCGGCATTCACAGCCAGATCTGGGAGAACCGCGATCAAAACGTCCACGTCTCCATGGCTCCCTTCCTCCGCTCGTGGGAGGCCATGCAGGCCTCGCAAGTCATCAAAACCTGGGGCGTGGGTGCTGGTGGCTATCTCGGCGTGGCCACTCGCATGAGCGATGCGGTCGAACTCGAAGTGGCGGATGTGATCGACGGCTCTCCCGCGCAAAAAGCCGGTGTCCGCGTCGGCGATGTGATCCTCGGCGTGAACAGCGATGCCATGACCGATCAGCAGCAATTCACCGCCACCATCAAAACCAAAGCCGCCGGTGATTTGGTCACCCTTCTGCTGCGCACGGATGGCAAAGAACGCAAAGTGCCCGTGACGCTGGCCCAAAGGCCCCGTGAAGGGGAATGACGAAGGACGAATTCCGAATGACGAAAGAAATCTCAATGCCGAATGCCCAAACCAGCCCTCGAGCCTCTCGCTGGCTCCTTTCGGCATTCGCCATTCTGCATTCGTCATTCTCTCTCCTCGCCGAATCCCCACGTCCCACCTTGCCGCCGGAGCAGCGCACGAATGGAAAGCAAACCCTCGTGGCGGTGGGAAAGGTCGCCCAGCCGGTGCTGGCCTGCTCGGCTCGCATCGAGAGCCTGCTGGGGCGTCCCGTGTGTGCGGCGACGATTGTCGGCATCGACGGCTACATCCTCACCAAGGCCAGCGAAGCGCCCGATCTCGAAAAAGTGCGCCTGAAGCTCACGGAGGGCCGCACGGCGGAACTTCGTGAAATTCATCGTGATGTGCGTTTTGACCTCGTTTTGGCTCAGGCCGTCGGTTTGAGCAAACTGCGGGCCGCGAACTTCGGTGCCACGCGATCGCTTTCTCATGGTCAGTGGCTTTGCAGCAGCTCGGGAGCATCCCGGGAGCCACGCATCGGCATCATCAGTGCGAATCACCGCCAAATTCCTGGCAATGGCGCGGCGCTGGGCATCCGCATGGATGAAAAAGCGCCGAAGGAGGCGCAGGGCGTGCGCATCATCGGCATCGCCACCGATAGCCCGGCGGAAGCGGCGGGCTTGCAGGCGGAAGACGTGATCCTTTCCATCGCCGATGAGCCAGTGGCGCAGTTCAAACGCGTGCATGAGATCGTGAACAAACGCCAGCCGGGCGAATACGTCGAGGTGCGCTACCTGCGTGAAGGCAAGGAGGAAAGCTGCCGCGTGCGTCTCGCCAGCCGCACCAAGGTCATTCAAAACTGGGAGGGCGAGGACTTTGCCAATGGCGGCATCTCCCTCCGCACGGACGGCTTTCCCGATGCTCTCCAGCATGACATTCCACTCGCTCCCTCGGACATGGGCGGCCCGCTCGCCACGCTCGATGGCAAGATCGTGGGCATCAACATCGCCCGCGTGGATCGCGTGACGACCTTTGCTTTGCCGGTGGAGAGTTTTTGGACCGAGATCCAGCAGTGGATCAATGCCGATCGCCATCCGCCGAAAGCGCAAGCGGCGGAGTGAGATGAATCACTTTCCATTTTTCCGAGGGCTGGTAGAGGAAGACGCTTGAGCATGTCCCGTGACCATTCTTCCACGCTGCGATCCCGCGTCCTCTGGGCGGCGGTGGTCCTCGTGGCGGTCTCGGCGGTGCTTTATGCCATGTTTGTCTCCGTGGACTACCGGTGGAACTGGGCGGGCGTGTGGAAATACCGCACTCAATTCGCCCTCGGATGGCTGACGACGCTGGGGCTATCCGTCGCCGCGATGCTGGTGAGCGTGCTGCTGGGCTTTCTGCTCATGCTCGGTGCTCGCTCGCGGCTGGAGCCGGTGAAACTGCTTAGCTCCGGCATGATCGAAATCGTGCGTGGCTCGCCGCTGCTCGTGCAACTCCTCATCGGCTACTACATCATCGCCGAGGCGCTGCATGTGCGTTACCCCATGGTGGCGGGCGTGGCACTGCTGGGTTGCTTTCATGCCGCTTACCTCGCCGAGATCTTCCGCGGCGCGGTGGAAAGCATCGGTGCCTCCCAACTCGAAGCCGCTCGTGCGGTGGGCTTCAATCGCTCGCAAACCTATCGCTACGTCATCATCCCGCAGGCGCTGCGCCGAGCCTTGCCAGGCACCACCGGGCAGCTCGTTTCTTTGCTCAAAGACTCCTCGCTCCTCTCCGTCATCGGCATTGAGGAGCTGGTGCAGAAGGTCAAAGTGATGAATGCGGCCAGCTATGCCCCGCTGGAAGGTTATTTGCCGCTGGCGGTGGCCTATCTGATCCTCACGCTGCCGCTCGCCCGACTGGCGAGGAAGCTGGAAGGGAGGTTCGCGTATGAAACTTGAAGCCCACGCCTTGACGAAACGCTACGGCGCTCACGCCGCCCTCGATGGGGCCGATTTCTCGACGGGAGAAGAAGCCCGCGTCATCGCCCTCCTCGGCCCTTCGGGCGGTGGCAAATCCACGCTGCTTCGCGTGCTCGGCTGCCTGCTCGTGCCGGAAGAAGGCAGCGTCTCGCTCGATGGCCGCACCTTGCCCAACGATGAGGAAGGCGCTCTCGCCGAGCGACGCGGCAACGGCTTCGTCTTCCAAGGCTACAACCTTTTCCCTCATCTCACCGCCCTGCAAAACATCACGCTGCCGCTGGGTGAGGTTCACGGCATGTCCGCCACGCAGGCGGAGCAGCGAGCGCTGGATCTGCTGCATCGTCTCGGCCTCGAAGGGCACGAACATAAACGTCCCTCGCAACTCTCCGGCGGCCAGCAGCAGCGTGCCGCCATCGCCCGGGCCCTCGCACCCAAGCCGAAGCTCCTTTTGCTCGACGAACCCACCTCCGCCCTCGATCCCGTGATGACCGGTGAGGTGCTCGATGTGATCCGCGAGCTCGCCGAGGCCGGTCAAAGCATCGTCCTCGCCACCCACGAGATCAGCTTTGCCCGAAAAGTGGCCGATTGGGTCGTCTTCCTCGCGGCGGGCAAGGTTCAAGAGTCCTCTTCCGCTTCCGAATTCTTCACGAAGCCGAAGACGGAACTCGCCCAGCAGTATCTCGAAGGCCTCTCGAAGTATCGGTGAAGCGAGAAGGAGGTTTTGAATTCCAGAGCCTTGATGGCCTATGCCGCGGCAAGATCACATTCTTGTTCCCTAGCAAAAACATATGAAGCTAAAGCGGCCTCCATAAGCGCCCACGGCTTTACTCTTCCGACAAAGAAGTTGGCGATAAAGCCGCTGACAAACTTCACGGCCTGTTAGATATCCAGTTTATTCTGCACAAGCTCAATAGCACCATGAGAACCACAGTCTTTGCCTTCCTATTCTCAATCGCCTCCTTGACTCTTCGTGGTGAGATAAGTGTTGGGGCAAGCCTCGAATGGCTCACAGATACCTCTACCAGCATAGGCACTTACGTAATCACTGACTCACGCAAGGAGTCAGATTCGGCATTTCAGCTCTCGTTGAAGGTGGAAGAGTCATTGAAGGGTAAGCCACCACAGAATGCGAACTCGCCGTATTGGGTCCGACGCCCGAAGGGATCGGAAACTCCGATTGTCCGTGTCGGGGATCGTTTTCTTATCTTTCTCAAGCGCGATGACAATGACTCAGATCGTGTCGCTCATTTGATCAACCTTTCCACTTCGCAGTCAGGAGGAATGAAATCCGTTTCCATCAATCACAAATTTGAAGTGTTAACAGGCCA